>ERZ779621.482-NODE-482-length-16693-cov-5.816865_pt1 | contig 16693 bp, 15 predicted proteins | sample MGYA00514215_ERZ779621 | MGnify/ENA primary metagenome ERZ779621 (study PRJEB29562, sample SAMEA4376715) | mouse gut metagenome | isolation source: Cecum | study: EMG produced TPA metagenomics assembly of the A DSS colitis mouse model was used to assess the...
GCGAGTGGGGCGCGGTGCGGAGCAAAGCTACTGTGTGCTGATGACCGACAGCAAAAGCGAGTATACCCGCGCCCGAACCCGCGCCATGGTGGATACGACCGACGGATACAAAATAGCGGATATGGATCTGCAGCTGCGCGGTCCCGGAAACTTCTTCGGGCAGGAGCAGCACGGGCTTCCCCCCATGCGCATTGCCGACCTCGCGGACGACTCGGGTATCGTTGCAGAGGCGGATAAGCTCGCTCAGGAAATACTTGCGGAGGACAGCAATTTGTCCTCAGAAAAAAATGCGGGACTTCGTAAAAACGTGGAAAGGCTGTTCGGCTCTGCGGCGCAATACGGGTGGAACTGATTTTTGATAATACTATTTTTAATCAGATGGATTCCAACAGTACATTCCCTTTATCTCCCGACACATACACATTGTCGGTAACATACCTGACGGATATTGAAATGTGTGAACGCTGCTGTTCCGATATGGGGTATAAATTTGAAGAGTGGGTGAAAAAAGATTTACCTTGGTATATGAACAGATGCCGCGTTTAACAGAATTTTTATTCAACTAAAATAAAAATTTTGAATAACAATAGTATTTTATATTCAAAATATGAATTATCCTGAAAAGAAGGCAAAAGCTGTGGGGAAATCTCCCTTAAAAGTTCGCGTAAAAACGAGCGAGGAAACAATCAACGTAAAAGTGATAAAGGTATATTCTGCTCCAAGAATCCAATAACTCTTCAAAATAATGTAAATCTTATACTGGCAGACAGCAAAAAGGGAATACGGCTGTATTGTGAAACCGATGAAGACGCAAAGTCGCTTGTCGGAAGGATTAGGGAGGGTAAAGTGTCCGATTTGACGGATTACCACGCAAAGTGGAATCCATAATAAAAACGGTATTTTATATAAATGAATTGGGTTAACAATTAATATTCATCGGAATTTGTGTGTAAATCAACCGCAGCATTCTTCCCATATAGCCATCATTTGTTTAAAGGCTATATGGGATTTGACAAAAATATTTTCGGAGGAAAAATGGCTGAATTTGAGATAGAACGGTGGAGATATCCGCGGTTTTTTACGGAAAATATAGACGAGCGGGAGGCAATCCTTACGGGGGACGACTCTCGGCACGCAACGCAGGTACTCCGTATGAGGGCGGGGGATCTCGCTGTACTGTGCGACGGCAAAGGCACGGATTACCTTGCGAGGATGGAAAACGCGGATAAGTATATGTGCCGATTTTCTATACTTGAATGCTCTCCCAACGCCGCTGAGCCGAATATATATCTGCGTCTTTTTCAGGCTATGCCAAAAGGCGACAAGATGGAGTTTATTGTGCAGAAAGCGGTTGAATGCGGCGCGAGCGAGATAATCCCGTTTTTCTCAAAGCGCTGTGTTTCTCGCCCGGACAGCAAAGCTGTCGCAAAAAAAACGGAGCGTTATCAAAGAATAGCTCTTGAAGCCGCTAAGCAGTGCGGACGCGGGATTATACCCAAGATTGGTGAAGCGGTGGAATTTTCCGCCCTTACGGAACTTATTTCCGTCGAAAATACGGGTATACTGTTTTATGAATGCGCAGAGCTTCCGCTCAAGTCTGCGGTTTCCGATTTCAAGCACAATGTGGATATAGTTATTGGCAGCGAGGGCGGATTTGAGCCGAGCGAAGCGGCTATTCTTACGGACAGAGGGCTTTCTGCGGTTTCCCTTGGAAAGCGTATACTGCGCTGCGAGACCGCGCCTATCGCCGCAATCTCAATTTTGATGAATATGACAGGAAATATGTAAATTTTTTGTAAAAATTCACAAAAAATCTTAATTGCACTTGAAAAAATTCACAAAAAGGTATATACTATTATTTGTATAAACGCGGTGGATATGTCTGTCCGCGGCATAGCCTGAGGATCGCCGATTAAAGTGCAGCGTAACACAATCCCCACATGAGTCACTCATTTTTGTGGAACGATTGTGTTTTAATCAGCGCTTCCCAAAGATAATGTATAACCGTTTTACAAGGAGGATAAACATGAAGGGTTTCGGAGTATTTATGGTGGGACTTCTTGCCGCTGTCGGCGGTATTGCGGCTGCTACCTATATCACTAAGAAAAAGCTGGAAAAGGAGAACGAAGAGGACTACTACAACGATTGGGACGACCTTGACGATGATGATATTGATTTCGATTTTGACGATGATACGGATTTCGAGATTGATTCTGATATTGATATTCCATCCGCTCCCGCCGCTGACGCTAAGCCCGACGAGCTTATAGAGGACGTTCCCGCGGACGAGGCGGACGAGTCGCTTTGATGATTTAGTTGCCTTAAAGATTTCGGCGGTGCTTATCATGTACCGCCGTTTTTTCGCATATATTTAAAGGAGTGCCAACGGACACGCCCTGAAAATATGCGAACGGAGATTTTTTATGAAAAGATTTACGGCGGCTCTTGCCGCGATATTGTGCCTTATTGCAGCGGGCTGCTCGGGCGATAACGACAATTCGCCCTCGGGAAATACGGAAGCCGAATCGCCCTCCCTTCCCCCGTCGATCGGCGAACCTGTCAGTTCAATTGAGGTGACGACCAGCACGGACGATATTTCGGAGGAAATCCTGTCAGTAACGAGTGAGCAGGTTCCTGAAGAAATCGTTTCTGACGAACCATCATCGGATATGCCGACGCAGGAATCTCCCACCTTAGATGTTACTAAGCAGATATCCGCCTTCGACAACGCTTTTCTCGGGCTTCCGTCTGCGGACAAGGTGTATATTTTCTCCGACGCGGTAAAAACCGCTGAGATAGACGGGCTGATATGTAGAGCGGTAAGCTGCTACGACGAGCATGAGGGTACGCTTTACTATATGTGCGACTTCTACATATCCCCTGACGGAAGCAGGGTCTACCGCTACTATGAGCAGGAGGAACGCTTCGCGATACTTCCCGAAGAGCAGCTTACGCGCCTTGACCCCACGCGGCAGAACTTGGACGAGATATTTTCCGCGTCCGCAAAGCTTTACAGCATGTTTCACCCTTACTCAAACGGAGCGGTTGACGGCGTAGATTACGAAAGCGACCCGACAGAGATAAACGGAGAAACTTACGTTCCCATCACAAACACAGCTATTGACAGCAAGGCAAAGCTGTTGGACGCGCTGGATAGGTACTTCAGCGGAGAGATAGTGACCGCTCTTATGGACACAAACAAATTCATTGAGCAAGACGGTGTTCTTTATGTCAGGGACTGTTCGGGAGCAGGATACAATCCCACTCTGGAGAGCATTGAGCGCGAGCTGACAGAGCTTACGGAGAATACCGCCGTGTTTACGGAATATGACACATTTCAATACGAGGCGGGAGAGACCGAGGTAAAGGAGGTCGTTTACAGGGCGGAAAAACATAATGGACTATGGCGTTTTACGGATTATACTGCTCCGTGGACGATTCACTGACCATTAAAACCGCACGGTTAAGCGGAATTTACGAAGTATATAATATTCTCGGTTTTTGGGAGATTTTCTCGAAAACTGCGCTATAATGGGAAATACTTAAACTTATGCATTTTAATAAATGATTTTAGGCCTCTGAAAACCACTCTAAAGCTGCATGGTTAAGCCAAAAAATTGATTTCCAAAAACACCATTAATCATTTTTTCGCAATTGATTGCCCTCAAAGCCGCGCGGTTAAGCGAAATTCCTATGATTTACCTGCCTCAGCGGTGTTTTATTCAGATATAGTTTCTTAAATTTAATGTGAAAATAACAATATCCCCTTGAAATGTGCAGCCAAATGTGATATAATGAATTTAAGCGTTCATACGCTGAAACGGGCGTTTATACGCAATACATAAAGAAAGAGGTGTTTCCCTTGAAGCATATCAGGACTATCAACAAGGCTAATCTTAAGGCTTCCGCCGAAAAGGGCGGCTGCGGCAAGTGCCAGTCCTCCTGCCAGTCTGCCTGCAAGACATCCTGCACGGTGGCTAACCAGAAGTGTGAGGCTGTCAAGTGACATGTGCGAATCCGCACGATACGGAGCCTTGCTCCGATTTACCGAGTTTGGGCGGGAATGTTCCTGCCCAAAAATTATCATATTTTCGGAGAATTGCCAATGATACATAAATTCAAACAGGCAGGCTATAATATCCTGCTTGACGTAAACAGCGGCGCCGTTCATGTGCCGGACGACTGCGCATTTGATATGCTGGACTTTATTTCGGCGCCAATGAGCGACGAAATGCCGGACGAGCTTACTGAAAAGCTCCCGCAGTATACCGCCGATGAGCTGCGCGAAGCCTATGGCGAGCTGTATGGTCTGTACAAAGACGGTGCACTCTTTACCGAGGACGACTACGAAAAATATTCGGACACAATGGTCAGAAGCCCGATAAAGTCCATGTGTCTCAATGTTGCGCACGACTGCAACCTGCGCTGCGAATACTGCTTCGCCCAGAAGGGAGATTTCGGCGGAGAGCGCTGCATTATGTCCCCCGAAACGGGTCGCAGGGTAATCGACTTTTTAATAGAAAACTCGGGCAACCGTGAGAATATCGAGTTGGATTTCTTTGGCGGAGAGCCGCTGATGGCTTGGGATACGGTAGTGGAAACCGTAAAATACGCCCGCTCCGTGGAGAAGATGCACAGCAAAAATTTCCGCTTTACCATAACCACCAACGGTTTGCTGCTTGACGATGAGAAAATCAACTTTATAAACCGTGAGATGGTCAACGTGGTTTTGTCGCTGGACGGACGCAAGGAAGTAACTGACCGCATACGCAAAACACTCAACGGAAAAAGCGCCTACGACGTTATTGTTCCGAAATTTCAAAAGCTTGTGCAAAGCCGCGGCGATAAAGATTACTATGTACGCGCGACATTCACCAAATATAACCTCGATTTTACCGACGATGTTCTCCATCTGCGGGAGTTGGGCTTTGAGCAGCTCTCGGCAGAGCCTGTGGTGACCGATATCAACGAACCGTACGCCATCACCGAGGCGGATCTGCCGCAGGTATTTGCAGAATATGACAGGCTTTGCAAGGTCATGATGAACCGTGAAAAGGACAAGTTCAACTTCTTCCACTTCATGGTTGACCTGAATCAGGGTCCATGTGCCATAAAAAGGCTGAGGGGCTGCGGCTGCGGCAACGATTACGTTGCGGTAGACCCTAACGGAAATATTTATCCCTGCCACCAATTTGTGGGCATAGAAGAGTGGAAAATGGGCAATCTATATGATGGCAGCTTTAACGGAGATATTAAATCACGTTTTGCGTCGACCCATGTATATAGCAAGCAGGGCTGCCGCGACTGTTGGGCTAAATTCTTCTGCTCTGGAGGTTGTAATGCCAACAGCTTTATATATGAGAGCGACATTACAAAGCCGCACAAGCTTTCATGCGAAATGCAGAAAAAACGGTTGGAATGCGCACTGACACTTGCCGCGGACAGAGCTTTGAAAGAATAATCGACCTCATTTTGTTGATTTGTCAGCGGGATTTAATTTTTATATCAGCATTGCTTCACAGATTTTACACAATAGCGTTTTATAATATAACCATAAAACGAAGCGCGATGAAACGCGTTGGGTACATAAACGACGCGGGACTGAAAGGATGGATCAATATGTACGATAACAATATAAACGGTTATCAGCAAATTTATACCGAAGAAGTGACACCCTCTGAGCCTATGAAAGCTCCGAAGCCTCCTAAGAAAAATCACGGCGCGGCTAAGGTGTTCGCACTGATAGCTGCTGTGGCGATAGTCGGCGGCGGCGCAGGATTCGGCGGAGCATTTATCGCGGGCAGAGCCAACAGCGCCGTTATATCCGCTAATGATCAAATAAACCACACGCCTTCCGGCAGCACGTCGGAACTAATAAACGAAAACAATACCACACCCACGCTTAACGATCTGCAATCGGGAGCGTCAATCTATCACAAAGTCAACAGTGACGCAGAATTCAACACCGACGGCACTTTTATGTATACACGCGATCTTGTTTCGGCGGTGCGCGACAGCATAGTATATATACAGGTATACATCGAATATCATGGTGAAAAGGTGCTTTACGGTTCGGGCAGCGGCATTGTTATATCCAATGACGGATATATCCTGACAAACAATCATGTGGTGGACGGAATGAACTTCTTCACAGTTCAGGTATGCACTACCGATCCTAAGACCGGCACAGGCTTCACTCAGGAATACGACGCGACCATTGTGGGATGCGACAAAGACACAGATATAGCCGTGCTGAAAATCAACGCGAGCAACCTTCAGGCGGCTGTGCTGGGTGATTCCGACAGTCTGCATCTCGGTGACGATGTGGTTATCATAGGCAATCCGATGGGACTTCAGACCTCTGTTTCCAAGGGTGTGGTATCTGGACTTAACCGTCAGATATCCTCCAACGACAGGGCGCTGTCCTCGATTCAGACCGATGCTGCTATAAACTCTGGCAACTCGGGCGGCGCAATGTTCAATATGTACGGCGAGGTCGTGGGAGTAGTAAATGAAAAGCTTATCAATGATTACTCCGAGAATCTGGGATTTGCGATAACAATTAATGAGGCGAAAACCGTAATTGATGACCTTATCAATAAGGGATATGTCACCGGCAGGCCCATTCTTGGCTTTACCTGCATTCAGGTAAGCGAGGACGCAGCCAGATACGGAATGACACCTGGGCTTTATATAACCGAGATTGATAAAAATCTTGCCATTGCGGACAGTGAGCTTGTTGTAGGCGATACGATAACAAAGGTCAACGGTCAGTCGGTAACTACCACAACCGAGGTTTCATCTATCCTAAAGGATATGAAGCCGGGTGACAGCGTGACCGTAACAGTCGTAAGGATTGATTCAATGGGGCGTGATAGGGAATACAGCTTTGATATCACGCTTTCCGAATATCACGGAGAATAATACGACAAAATATATCAAGACCACCGACGATATCGGTGGTCTTAGTCTGTATATAAAGGTTGACCTAAGAGGGGTTATTTAAAAAAATTTCAAAATTTCATGATCATTATGCTGCAGCAACTTTTTCTACAAACAAAGGCTGCGGATTTCCGCAGCCTTTCATAACTCCCGCCAAATGGCGGATAAATATTCAATTTTAAAGTTTCACCGGTTCATTGGATTGTACCACCTTATCAAATTTGGGAATCAAATTATTCAGTGGACATTGGACTCATTCCTTTCGCAGATCAGATAGCTTTTGAATCAACCTTTCACTTATCTTATAACGGTTACATATGAATCACCCGCTTTAATCAAGATTATCTATGTAAACGCATATGCGGTAGGTATTCATCTGCAAGCCGCTGTGAATGTACACGATTAAACGCACGTACAACTGAAACATTGCGACAGTTAAGAGTTTTTCGCCTCGCGCTCGGTATAATTGAGCCAAACGCTCCGTTTCGGCAGACTCTGCACTTTCGGGTAAGACAGAAACCCGTGCAGATCATTGCCCGATATTCAAACCTTGCGGTCAGCGGAATGCGACTCCGCAGATGACTTTAAAGAATGTTCGGCTATTTCCATTGGACTCGCTTCCTTTCTTAATGGATTTTGGTGAAACAGGCTCTTATGCCCGTTCAGTCAGATTCGCGGAACTACTTGGCATTGTTACTGTGACTGTATTGAAATCCGGTATAATTCTTTTCATGCCGCAACTGCCGTTATACTATAACTGTTTGCGCCTTGTCCGCCTGCTGACTTAACTTAACAACCCATCGGAATAACCCCTTTCGGTTTGTTAGGTAAGAGAAATCTCCTCAGTATCCGCCATACCCGTCGGTACTTTGGTTTTTCCCCTTTCCTTGATATTATAATACCACATATTTTGTGAAAAGTCAATAGATTTTTTAAACTTTTTTAATGTCGTTTTGTACAATTTATGATTTAGTGTTTTGTTTAAACTTCCGATATTTGCTAATATTCCATGACACAAGAAAATTTTCATAAAATTCCTCTTGACTTTATCGTTCCGTTGGTGTACAATAAAAAAGTAATGTGATTTCACGGCAAGAAAGGAATACGTTTTTATGAGTACAAACGACGAAAACAACGAGCTGACCCTTGATGAGGAAGAAGGAATAATCGAGCTTGAAGACGAGGATGGAAATGTCAGCCGTTTTGAGTTTATAGATCGCATGGAATTCAGGGGCGGAATATATTACGCATTAGTTCCAGCGGATTATGATGAGGAAGAGGGCGCGACAGAATTTATCATTCTAAAGGAAACGGAAATAAACGGTGAGAATATGCTTGCCACCGTGGACAACGAAGAAGAGATGAACGCAGCGGGGGACGAGTTCCTGAAGCGCTTTGCGGAGCTTCCTGAGCTTGATATTGACGAGGAGTAGTTAAAAAACATCAAGATTCACAAAACCGGCTCCTAAAAAGTGACTGTGTGCGGTGTATAGGAAATTTTACCTGAATAGCCGCCGCGCAAACGAGAAAAAATAATTATACTGCCTTGTAATGTTATCGGCTTATGCCGATAGCGCGCATATGTATGCTTCTATAATCCAACACATTGTAAAAGGGATTTCGGCTCCGACGGCGGATTGCAGACCTCCCGCACTGCGGAAGATAGGGAGCGTGAAAACGTTGGGCGATCTTACCCACCCTGCCATTAGCGGGTTTTATATTGCATCTTACGGCAAGGCGGTAAACATTGAAAACAAATGGCGGAGATACCGTCGGAGCGTACAAGCGACGCGCCGCCGATGTCTCCGCTTAAAATTATATCAATAAATTTTCGGGAAAGCGTGTATTTATGATCATAGAAGCGTGCAGGGACGGCATAATTACTCTCGCGAAGCATGCCTACTTAGGCTCTCAAAAGTTTGGAACGCTCGTGTCTGGTCGGGAGATCTTTATTTCACCTAAAGTCTTTCGGAGCAGGTGACAATGGGCTTGAACATAGCGATGTGCGGCATAAGGTGGACTACTGATATAGGGGAATTTTTGGCAGCGACCCCAAATCGACTATATCAGGTAGCTAATAGATGTTCCAATACAGAGTAAATGAGTACATTGCTTTTGTAAAGGCATAGGCAAGCGATACAGGAATATTATAAACACAAACGCAGGAGTGCTTAACAGCACTCCTGCGGCATATTATTCGTCTTTTTCCCCTACTATCTGCGCCAGCTGATTCAGCAGGCTGCTCCGCGCGTCCACGGTTATCTCGCCGACGTTGGCAAAAATCCTCTCTATATATTCCAGCTCCTTAAGGCGGCGCAAGGTCTTATTTTCCTCAAGCAGCTTGGCTGTGTTGAGCAGCGAGCGCGTGGAAGCCACCTCCTCGCGCCGTGTTATCACGTTCGCCTGAGCGCGCTTTTCCGCGGCAAGCACGGTGTTCATTATCGCGGCAATCTCGCCCGGCAGAATAACGTCCCTTATACCCGCGGAAGCGATTTCGATATACATTCCCTCCGTGCGCTTTCTCAGCTCCTCAAGCATCTCGTTCCCTATATTTTCCCTGTCCGAAAGCAGCTCGTCCATGGTCTTGCCGCCAAGATAATCCCTCAGAGCAAGCTGAGCGGCGGTGTATACGTTTTTGTCGATATCCTCCGTGGCTTCGGAAACCTTTATGTAGTCTGTTATTTTCCAGTTCAGCACAAAATTCACTCTGACACCGACCTTGTCCTTGGTGAGTATCTCCTGCCCCGCAACGCTCATCTCGCGCAGCCGCAGGCTGTATATGCGGCTTGTGACCCTTACAGAGCCGTTCCAGTAGAAATACCGCCCTGCTCCGAGATATTCCGCGGGTTTTCCGTTATAGTATATCACCGCTCCGCACTGCTCAGGAACAGATATCTCGGTAACGAACCCCGACGTTAGCCTGCCAAGAATCGTAGCGGAAACATCGGTTATTTTCGGCTCATCGGTGGCTATAACCCTGAACTCATGCGCGCCGCCGTCGTTCCAGAACGCGTGCCGCCCCGCCGTAAGGCATTCCGTAAAGCACCCGTCCACATAGTGCAGGCAGACCTCGCCGTTTTTCACCGTGACTTCGCTCACCTGACCTGCGGCGTCGGGGCAGTCAAGAATTTTTCGCAGCGTACAGCCCGCGGAGGCTATTTCCTCTCCAACCGCAAGCATTTCCACCGTCCTATTGCCAAAAAAGCTGTATTTTCCCGCGCCAAGGATATTTTTAAGTATGCCGTTGTGAAACAGCAGCCCCTTCTGATTATCGTTTACGATTACCTTCATTGCTTCCCCTTTCGTTATTTATAGGGATAAACGCCGCTGACGTGAAAAATATGATATTCCTCCGTCCGCTTTTCCTTCATCTGACTTAAAAAATGGCTTGAAAAATGTCCGCTCCAATCGAAGTCATACAGCACTATCGCCGTATTTACCCGCCGCTTAAGCTTGTCGTCAAATTTAGCCTTCATTACTTCAATTATTTTATCGCCGTATGGAAAATCCCGATACAGCTCCTCGGCGCGGTTTGATTTGGTTTCAAAGAATTTCAGCTCAACGCTTCCCGAAAAACCGCCCGCGAGGAAAAGCTCATCCATAAAGCGCTTCGGTCTTCCGTCCGTTATCGCCATATATTCCTCGGCAAACTCACGCGACGGGAAATTCCCCCCAAACACGGAAAGATAATTTTTATCTTTTGCTGACAAATCTTTGACCCCCTTAAAAATCCACAAAAACGTCTCAAAATATAAGCATGCAAAAACCGTTTCGCACAATAAGGTATCCGCACATCAACTGTCGGTGATATTCCGCGCGGCCGCAAACAATTTGTGCTTAAAAGTCACTTGCTTCTTTCATGAGGACAGCTTGATATATTTAAACGCCTTTGGGCGTTATTCGCGCTGCCCCGTTCCATATCGGGCTGACGGCGAAGAGATTGAGCGAGTGCCGTGCGGTACTATCGCCGCAAAGCGTCGGTATATACATACCGAGCATATGCGCCGATGTCGACCCTCGGGCGCGGGCGGTATCCTCTCCCCGGCAAAGTCCGCGGGATATTGCCGCGCTCTGCTGCGGCTCGGAAGAGCCTGCGCAAAGCCTCGGCGCAGAACGGAGCGATAAATTCAGAGTGAATTTACAGTTCATTCCAAAAACCATAGTCTGCTTCTGAGGCAGTAGGGATTCGAACCCATGTAAACAGTTTTTAAACTGTTTACCCATTTTACAGCTTTAAAGGCTGCGGAGCAGGGAATGCGATACGCCGCCGCAAAGCGGAGCGCAGCCCGCCGCCCGGGGACGCGCCGAAACCGACGCACCCGAAAACGGTCGCCCTTGCAGATATATTATATCACGGCTGAAGCCGTTTGTCAAGGAAAAACCGCGCCGCCTCGGGAGCTGTAAGTCAGTAAAAAAGTTATCGCAGCGCAATGCCGACGCAGGAAATATTACACGAGAGCCTGACAAGGTTCACTCCGCAAAACGGGAGTGAGTCTCGTCAGGCTCTCACAAAAAATTCAAATCCAAGTAATATCGCTTAGATAAACACTATATACAAGCTGAGCTATTTTACAAAATAGCAATAGTCCATAATAACATTTCCATCCTTGTCGGGAGTGGTGAACCGCGGGCACAGACAGTTCTCAAACGACCATACCCCGCCGTCGCTGTCCGTCCACATCTCCATATTTAGCTTGAGAAGCTCCGCGGCGCAGCCGCTCGTGTCGTGTACCTCGTTTTCCTTTCCGTAAATCCAGCAGGTGCCCAGACCCGTCGCGGGGAAATCGACACATTCAAACCCATCGGGAACGGCGGTGTCCGCGGGAGTGAACATACCTATCCAATATTCAAAGGGTTTGTCGGGACAGCGCCGCTCAACGCCGACATACCCTCCGCCGTTCTCCCAGATTTCGAGTATCCGCTCCGTTCCGCCCATCGCGTTTTCAATTGCGTCAAACCAGCCGTTCGCGAACCATTCGCCCCACCAGCCGCCAAAATCGGGGTATTTCTTCCCGATAAAGCGCATTGCGGGAACTTCCTCCCTGAATGTTTTAATTATTTCAGCCATTTTCAAAACCGTCCTTTCATATTTATAGGCGCGGATTTTTAAAACCCGACGCATGCCTCTTTTATTTTTCTATCGGAACATAAATTCGTTCCGAATACTTCCTGCTTGATTCAACATAGCATTCCATCTCAAAGCCCTTACCCCTGCGGTATCCGCTTTCGGGCAGCCATACTCCGTATATCCAGTCCCACGTTCGCCGAATTGTGTCAACAAAGCTGTGCCGATCGGTTGGCGGGGTATCGAAAACAGCGTACAGTCCGCCCGCGATATTGAGCCGCACCGTCCCCGAAATATCCCCGTTCGCCATTTCCGCGCGTATTCCTATGTAGTAATCCAGCCCCTGCTTTTCGGGATTCCACCGCATTACGCCGTAGTCCTCCGTTACCTCTCCGCCCGACAAACGCGCAGAGCGCTTTTCGGCGTTGTATTTGTTCCAGAAGCCGGGCGGCAGTTCCTCGTCGCAGGGATAAGCGACAACGGAAAAGCATTTAAGACAGCCTATGGAAACATCGGGGCATATCTCCGCCTTGTTGAAATCAAAGGGCTGAAAAAGCCTGAGACTGCAATCGGCGGTCCTGAATTCCGTAGGGAGAATTTTGTGTTCCTTTTTAAATGCGCGCGTAAAGTTTTCCTTGGAATTGAAGCCGTATTCAAAAGCGATATCGCATATTGGACGTTTATCGCGCCCGATACGCCGCACTATTTCCGAAATGCGGCGCTTGCGCACATAGTCGGCGGGGGTAAGACGGACGCTCTCGCGAAACAGACGCAGAAAGTGAAACTCGGAATATCCTGCGATCTCCGCCAGCAGCCTGTTGTCAAGCTCTTCCTTCAGGTGCGCTTCTATATAGTCTATGACCCGCCCGATATGCTCCTGTTCCATTCCTGTCCCTCCTCCCACCGTAATTATAGCATTTTTGTTTCAGCGGGGATTGATAAAAATTGCTGTGTTTATAAATTTTCCCCGCGCTTTTTTCAGCGCGGGGAAATAAGCCGCGATATCTGCCGCCCAACGCCCGAAACCTGATACTATGATACTTGAACACCTTATTACCCGAATGTTCAAATACCTCCGTTTATCTCCGATTTCATTTTATCGTAAAGCGCCTCCGCACGATTCCAATCGGCAGCGCCTGTGCGGTCGGACGGCGGCTGAAAAAGCAGACCGAGCCGACTGTCAAAGCAGCTTTTACGCTCAACATTTTCTCTTGCGAGATAATCCTTATCAAGCTCCACCTCACCCCAATCCATTTGTAAAGCAAGCTCCGTCTGCGCGTCCATTTCTTTGTAAAATTCCTCTAAAAAACCGCGCACCGACTCCGTGAATTCCGCATAGGGAAGCTCATATATCCCGCTCGGATATTTCCATATGCTCTCTCCGTTCTCCAATTTATAATCGCTTTCCCAATATATTTTAACATTATCCCCACAGCGAAAGCAGCCTATAAACGGACCTCCCGTCAGATGTCCCGAATCGAAAACGCGCCTGTAAAACCACTCCGTCAGCGGAAAATATTCCTCGTCCTCAAAACGGAAAAAGTCCTCGTCGCTGCCGTCGTAATGCTGCCCAAGCCATTCATCTGCATCTGCCGCAAAGCTGCCGACAACATCATATAACCGCTTGGAAACCGGCTCGCACAAAGCTCCGAATATCTCCGAAAAATCCTCCAGAAACCGCGAAAGATAGTAATCATTGTACCTGACCCCGCCCCATTCGCGCACAGCCGCGTCGGAGTATTCGTATATCGTCCGCTCTCCGACCTCTATCCAAAGCTCTCCGTCGGTCAGTCCGAACCATGAAATATGGTCGCGGTTTTTGCCGAACGGCACGATCTTTTCGGGCGGTTTCAGACTGAAATTTATCTTAAACCCGCTCAATTCTCAGTCCTCAAGCTTGCTCTCCAGCAGCGGCGAATATTTATCGCGGAACTCTCCGAAGCGTCCCTCGTCCAACGCCTCGTTAATCCTGTCCATAAGCGTGTTGTAGAAATAGAGATTGTGCTGCACCGCCAGCCGCCCTGCGAGCTGCTCTCCCGCCTTGAACAGGTGGCGGATATAAGCGCGGCTGAAATTGCGGCATGCGGGACAGTCACACTGCGGGTCAAGCGGGCGCTCGTCCAGCTTATAGCGCTCGTTGGTGGCGTGCATTATTCCGCCCCATGTAAATATCGTGGCGTGACGAGCGTTCCTGCTCGGCATAACGCAGTCGAACATATCTACTCCGCGCCACACCGCCTCTATGATATTTGAGGGCGTACCCACTCCCATCAGATACCGCGGCTTGTCCGCCGGAGCATAAGGGAGCACCTCATCGAGAATATGGTACATGACCTCCGTAGGTTCGCCCACCGCAAGACCGCCTATCGCATACCCGTCAAGCCCCATTCCGCCGATAGTCTTCATATGCTCAACGCGTATATCGTCATAAGTTCCGCCCTGATTTATGGCGAAAAGCATCTGCTTCGGGTTTATCGTGGACGGCTCAGAATTTAGCCGCGCCATCTCGTCAATACAGCGCCCAAGCCAGCGTGTTGTCCTCTCCACCGACCGCTGCACATACTCGCGCGGCGCGGGATTTTCCACGCATTCGTCAAAAGCCATAGCAATGGTGGAGGCAAGGTGCGACTGTATCCTCATGCTCTCCTCGGGACCGATAAACAGCCTTCTTCCGTCAATGTGCGAGGCGAAATACACGCCCTCCTCCTTTATCTTCCTAAGCTTGGAAAGCGAGAACACCTGAAACCCGCCGCTGTCCGTAAGAATAGGCTTATCCCAGTTCATAAACTTATGCAGACCGCCCATTTTGTATATAATATCATCTCCCGGGCGAAGATGAAGATGATAGGTGTTGCACAGCTCCACGCGGGTCTTAAGCTCCCGCAGATCCACGCTGGAAACGCCGCCCTTTATCGCAGCGGCAGTCCCGACATTCATAAAAAACGGCGTTTCAATATCGCCGTGAGGGGTATGGAATAATCCGCGCCTTGCGCGTCCTTCTGTCCTTTTTAAAACAAACATTTTTTCTCCTTATCTCAAAGAATTTTCCGCGTAGCTCCGTTTTCGGCTTTGTCAATTTTTGCGCAGAAATTATGCAAACGACTGACTTACTATACTGTACTTTACGCAAAACTTTGCTCCGTTAGCCTCGGCGGTAAAGCTCTGTTTTTTGCTTTGCAAAAACTCCGATTCATCACCGTCTTGCGGAAAATTCCCGCGTGGGCGTTCACTTTACGGAAACTTTCAGCGCATTTGCCCCCTTATTTTAGGAAAGCATAAAATCGTTTAACCTGTCTCAACCCGTCATTTCACATTCAAGAAAAGCGGGCAAATGCTGCAGAGATGGCAGTATTCGCGCTATCGTCGGGCTTGATTAAATACAAATTAACCAATAATTGGCGGACAAAAAATTTAAATCAACACGGCAGCAGCAATACAGCTTAATAATTACGGGGATAGCGTTATTAAATCATTATAACATATTTTCCTTTTTTGCGCAACAATTTTTACAGCCTATTCATCATCTTTTTCACCGCCGAAAATCATATCCAACATTCTCTTAGGATTGTCGAGAAATTGCTTTGTGATCTGATAATGTTCCGTCTGCCGATATCCTGTCGGCGCTATCCCGCTGTCGGAAAACAGCAGTATTTCCGCGTCGGGAAACGCCATAAGTATGGGCGAGTGGGTGGCGATTATAAATTGTGAGTTATCCCTCACAAGCTCCCCGATTATCCTCATCAGCGTAAGCTGCCGCGCGGGAGAGAGCGCCGCCTCAGGCTCGTCAAGGATATACAGCCCGTTTCCGAAAAACCGGTTCTGTATTGTGGCAAGAAAGCTCTCCCCGTGCGACTCCCCGTGAAGCGATCCGCCGTAAGACGGCGCTATCGGGGGTGACGCAGAGGGCAGCTCGTCCAGCTCGTCAATATATGTCGCGGAGTTGTAAAGGCTCTCCGCCCGCAGAAAAAATCCGTCTTTAGGTCGTATAAATCCCCGCGAAAGCGTGATATATTTGTAAAGCTCCGAGTGGGTGTCGCGGGTAGAGAAGCTGAAGTTTCTCGAGCCGCCCTCCGCGTTAAAGCCCGCCGCCACGGCGACAGCCTCCAGCAGCGTTGATTTCCCAGCGCCATTCTCTCCCACGAAAAATGTGACCGCAGAGTTAAGCGAAAGTTCCCGTTTCCGTAAAAGCCATTCTATCGCGGGTATATTCTCAAGATAGCTTCCCCGCGGGATATCTCCCGAAATTTTTACGCTTTCAATATACTTTGTTATCATGAAATTTCTCCTTTGCAGCGGGATAACCCGCGGAAACGGCGACATAATATTGATATAGGCGGAGCGCCGCTGCATGGGCGAGTTATGCCGCCGCGAAAATAAATAATAATTTATGCTGTTAAGATAAGTTGACAAAAAGCAGAAATGCTTTTAAGAAATGATGACCTAAGGCAAATTATTTAAAAGAATTTCCCGCACCACTGCAAACTACACTGAGTTTTGTACAAAACTCAGTGTAGTTTGCGCTATCCCGCCGTAAAAGCTCCGCCCGCTTTGCGGGCTGCGCTTTCACAGCGGATTGCGGGAAATTCATGCGCGGGCGGTCACTTTACGCCTGCCTTCAGCGCCTATGACTCTCCATTTTTAAGTGATTCACAGCAGTTTAGCTATTCTAACATAAATTATTATTTA
>ERZ779621.483-NODE-483-length-16690-cov-6.455365_pt1 | contig 16690 bp, 19 predicted proteins | sample MGYA00514215_ERZ779621 | MGnify/ENA primary metagenome ERZ779621 (study PRJEB29562, sample SAMEA4376715) | mouse gut metagenome | isolation source: Cecum | study: EMG produced TPA metagenomics assembly of the A DSS colitis mouse model was used to assess the...
AAGAACAGTGGGATTCTCTGGCTTCTTAGTGGTACAAACTTTCAACTGTCAAGTAATAATAGTAATATAGAAGAAAGGAAGATGATTACCCATTATCTGAGCTGATTGCCTGATATAGCGGGAAAAATTTAGTGTGATGGAGTGTGATGTCTGTTGCGAGAGACGGAAGAGAGCAGTTATAATGAAAACAGGAATCTGAGCGCCTGCGAGACGCTGATTATGAAAACCATATGGGATGCCGGGGAGGATATTTCCGTACCGGACTTAATCGCTGCCCTGAAGGCAAAATACTCCAAGGATTACGCCAGAACTACCATGGCTACATTTCTGCTGAAGCTTTCCGAAAAAGGGTTTGCCAGAGTTTATCGGAAGGGAAAGCTGTCCTATGTTTATGCAATAAAGAGCCAGGAGGAATACAAGCGCAGGCTTCTGCAGGAGGAAACTGATTTCTGGTATCATGGGAATGCGGCAGATATAGTTTCTGCTCTGTGCAGTACAGGAAAGCTGACCAGACAGGACGTGGACCGGATCAGGAGGATGCTGGATGAGCAAATGGACGATACTTGAACTGACCATGGCAGTGCTTCTGACGTCCTTGACAGGAGGAATTCTGACCCTGGTATGGCAGGGAATCGGAAGAGGAATGGAGAGGGCAGGATTTACAAATATTACCTTTGAATTGTTAAAGGCGGTGGTGATTTTTTATTTTCTTCCCCTGTCATTCTTCTTTTTAAAGAAAAATAAGCAGGAGATCGGAAAGGGCTATCTATTCAGCATAACGCCGGCATATGCCTGGATCAGCCAGATTTTTCTCGCCGTTTGGACAGTGGGAATGATTCTATTTTTCCTGGGAGTTTTTTGCAGATGGCTTATGCTTCGCCGCAGAGAACAGGATTTGATCCCGTGCGATAAGGACATCGTCAGTCAGTTTCGTAAGATTTATCAAAAGCTGGGAGGGAAGGGAGAGAGGCTGGCGTTATATCAGTCTTATCGGTTTGAGGTTCCCTGTGTGACGGGGATTTTCCGGCCCAGGGTGATTCTGCCCATGAGAAAATATACAACTGAAGAACTTCAGGTGATATTCACTCATGAAATCACACACTACTGGCAGAAGGATTTGCTTTTGAAATGGGTATCCTTGATTATGGTGGGAATACATTTCTTTAATCCCCTTGCCTGGATGCTGTATCGAAATGTACGAAGGTGGAGCGAATATGCCTGTGATTTCAGAGCCTGCGACAAGGCGGGAGGACTCAAAAATTATTTTGGAGTCATCGCGGAAATTGCAGTCTGCGATTCCGGCGATGTAATGGCATCTCAGTTAACAGAAGATAAAAATGAGTTGGAAGAGAGGATCAAAAGAATGGTAAAAAACCGTAAGGCAAAACATTGCCGCAGATGGGCGGCGGTTCTATTATCGGGAGTTGCTTTTATAGTCAGTTCTGTTTCTGTCTATGGAGCCACACTGGCCAGTGCGAAAGGGTATGTTTATTTGTATCATTTGACTGAGGTAGCGATTGAAGTAGAACCTATGGAACCTGTTTTTTATGAGGAATTCGAAGAAACCGGGTATGCAGAAGGGATTACAGTAAGGACAGGGGAAGTAATTCTGTTGAATCGCGCATTTCCGGAGATTAGTAATTGGTCAGTGGGAAGTGGTGAGTCCATGGAAACAGAAGGCTTTTACTGTAATAAGGGAGAATCTGTTGTAGTAATGATGGACATTTTGCCGGAGGATGTAGAGGTAAAGATTGGATTGATAGATGCAAATAGCGACAAAAAATATATTATGGCTAAAGGGAAGAGTATTTATCATGAATTTTCGGTTTCAGACACGGGTACGTATAAAGTATTTGTAGAAAATCAAAGTAAAAGCTCTGTTACAGTGGATGGAGTCTACAGAGTGCACTAATATTTTGAAAACATATAATGTTTCAAGCTGCAAATAGGGTAGCAGCAATAGTGAAGTGCTGTGTTGCTGCCCTATATTTTACACAGAATTTACTATAAATATAGTAATATAGTAACGTAATTCATGTATGGAAAATATTTTATATAAGGGGTGATTCCATTGTATTAATGAGAGCTAAAATTATTAGAATGCGACAACTAAATATAAAAATATCAAGATATTATATATTTAAAAGAGAGATATTTGGAATTTAAGTTGAATCTGATAAAAATGTGATAATTTACTGTTGTAGATCTTAGAATAGTCATTAAAGGAGGAGTGGTATGAGAGGAAAAGCCATGGAAACAGTGAAAGCTTCATCGGATCAGTCGAAAAGGGGTATCAAGATCGCCCTGTTTATCCTTGGGGAGGCAATCATCCTGCTGGCGGTTTTCCTGTTTATGAAACTGCAGGATACCGGGCTGGCTATGGCCTGGTTTCATAATCCGGCAGGGGAAACAGCTGTATTCGGCACTACACTGCTTATGCTTTTGGTTACAGGCCTCTTTCCGGACTTTCTGCATGCATTTGTATATTGTGTGAAAAATCCGGAGGAGCTTACGGCGGTACAGGTGAAAAAATCATTGCTTTCGGTGAGGCTGGCCATGCTGACGGCTATAATAGCTGATTTGCTGGTGCTGATATACTGCTTTGTTGCAATGATAAACAGTATCACTGCATATAGTGATCGTCTGGGGGAAGTGCTTCCATACAGCCTGGCTGCTCTTGGAGGAAATGCGATTTATGGTCTTATTGTTACATTGATCCTGCTTCCCGTATATGCAAGGCTGAAAGCTCAAATGATTTCAATGTAATGTCCGGCTGGAATAAAAGCCTTCCGCTTTGCGGCGGAGGGCTTTTGACTTTACTGCATATGTATCATAAGAAAATGAAGCCTGTGACCAGAAGCACAGAAAGAGCAATGCGTATGATATGGTGCTGAAGGTGGAAATTGTCATTGGATAATCCGTTGTAAATGGCAGCGCCGCAGATCAGGGCATTTCCTGCAAATGCGATGATCCAGTCAGCCTTCAGCTTCAACAGCATACCAAGGACGGCAAGGATGAGAAGTGCACCGCCCAGGATCATCAGTCTGGGAGACAGCCTGCGCTTTGTATTTTTTATTTGGCTCAGGGCGGCGATTATGGATAAAAGGCCGAATAAAATACTGATTATACACAATAAGATTTTCATACGAATGCCCCTTTTCTAAAATACATTATTTCCTTATCCACTCTATGAAAATACTTGAGGATATATTACTATCGGTAAATTGCCTGGACGATTTCTGCTGCGGTGCCAGGCTTGTTCATGGTATAGATGTGGATATGATTTACGCCGTTTTCCTGCAGATCCCGGATCTGGCAGATGGCGTAATCAATGCCAGCCTTCCGCATGTCTTCGGCATTGTCGCCGTGAGCGGCGATCAGGTCGGACAGCCGCTTGGGCACACTGGAGCCGGACAGGGAGATAGTAGTGCCGATTTGCTTGGCGGAGGTAATAGGCATGATTCCTGCGCAGACAGGAATATGGATTCCCTTTTTCTCAGCTTTTTCCAGGAAGGAATAGTAAAAGTCATTGTCGAAGAAAAGCTGGCTGATGAGAAATCTGGCTCCGGCCTCCTGCTTCTTTTTCAGGTGGTTTAAGTCTGATTCCATGCTGAAGCTTTCAAAGTGTTTTTCGGGATAGCAGGCGCCTGCCAGGGTCAGATCCGTATGCTCCTGCAAAAATGTCATCATATCGCTGGCATGGGCGAAATCCCGGGAGTGGAACTGCTCGTCAGTCATATCCCTGGGACGGTCACCCCGCAGGGCCAGCACATGGCTCACATTGGCGGCCTCCAGATCCGCGCATACTTTGAGCAGCTGTTCCTTCTTGGAGCCCACGCAGGTCATATGGGCAACGGCATCGATGCCCAGGCTGTTCTGAATGTAAGAAGCAATCTCTACGGTTTTGCCGAAACGGCTGCCGCCGGCGCCGTAGGTGACGCTGATAAAATCGGGATTCAGCCTGCCCAGGCTGTCAAGCACCTGGAAGGCGGATTCGAATTCGCCTTCCTTTTTGGGAGGATAAACCTCGAAGGAAATCGTGCGCTTGTTTTCAAGTATATTCTGTATCATTGGTGCACCTCTTTATCTTTTCAAAATAAACTTCTTGATTTTAAAACGAGAATATCGTAACATAAAGTGGAGTGAAATTCAAGGGAAAGGTGTGTATACCAAATGGGACAACAGGGATTTCAGGGAACGGGAGAATATGTGGCCAGTGAAGAGCTGATGGCCAGTGTCAATATAGCCATAGCGTTAAAGAAACCGCTGCTGATCAAGGGCGAGCCCGGAACCGGCAAGACCATGCTGGCGGAGGCTGTGGCAAAGGCGCTGGGGAAGCGGCTGATTATCTGGAATATTAAATCCACCACCAAGGCCCAGGAAGGGCTGTATGTGTATGATACGATTCAGCGTCTTTATGACGGACAGTTTGGGGAGGAAGGCGTAAACGACATTGCCCGCTATATTAAGCTGGGAAAGCTGGGAGAAGCCTTTGACAGCGACGAACAGGTAGTGCTTCTGATCGATGAGATTGACAAGGCGGATCTGGAATTCCCCAACGACCTTTTGTGGGAGCTGGATCAGATGGAATTTTATATTCATGAAACAAAGCGCACCGTCCGGGCAAAGCAGCGTCCTATCGTGATCATTACCTCCAACGCGGAAAAGGAGCTTCCGGATGCGTTTTTGCGGCGCTGTATTTTTCACTATATCGATTTCCCTTCTCAGGAATTGATGGAAGAGATCGTGAGAGTGCATTTTCCGGAGGTGGAGGACAAGCTTCTGAAAAATGCCATGGAGGTATTTTATAACATCAGGGCGATCCGGGATATTCGCAAAAAGCCCAGCACTTCAGAGCTGATCGATTGGATTAACGCTCTGCAGGTGGGCGGGATCCCGGCGGAGACCATCAGAAAAGCGCTGCCCTTTGTGGGAGTAGTGGTGAAAAAGGATGAGGATCTGGAGCTGGTCCGGCAGGAGCCGAATCTGTGATCCGGAATTTCCGGGGTTTTTAAAGACCGGCGGTGCAGACAAAGCGTTTAATCTGTGAAAGGATATTTCCGGCGCTGCCTGGAAACATATTGGCTATGTTTATCAATTTTTTCAATACCCTCCGGGGAAAAGGACTGAAGGTGACGCTGGGAGAGTGGCTGACTCTTCAGGAAGCTCTTGATAAGGGGCTGTGCGGCAGCTCCCTGACACAGTTTTATTATGTGGCCCGGATGATACTGGTGAAGAGCGAGACGGATTTTGACAAATTTGATATGGCGTTTGAGGAATGCTTCAAGGCAGCTCAGAAGGAGACCGAGGTGGGAAAGGAAATGCTTCGGTGGCTGGATAAATCCGACATGATGGAGCTGGCTCATGAGGAGGCCAGAAACCATTTAAACCAGGTGGAGGAGATCCAGGTGGACAAGGATGACGTGGAGGAGAAATTCCGCCAGCGGCTGAAGGATCAGGACAGCGAGCACAACGGCGGCAGCTTCTGGATCGGCACCATGGGAAAGACCTCCTTCGGCAACATGGGAGGCAATGTGGGCGGAGTGAGAGTCGGAGGAAAGACCGGTTATCAGTCGGCATTCTCCGTTGTGGGCGCCAGAAAATACCGTGATTTCAGGGATGACAGGGTGCTGGATAACCGGCAGTTCCAGATGGCCTTTCGAAAGCTGAGACAGTTTTCCAGCAGACTGGATATTCCCGAGACGGAGCTGGACATCAACGGTACGGTGGACAAAACCTGCAACAATGGGGGATGTCTGCGGATCGTTATGCAGAAGCCCCGGAAGAATGCTGTAAAGCTGCTGCTTTTGATGGATTCCGGCGGAACCATGATCCCCTTCAGCAGCCTGCTGAACGATTTGTTTCAGGCCGTGCATAAATCCAATCATTACAAGGATGTAAAGACCTATTATTTTCATAATTGTATCTACAGCAAGCTTTATAAAACCCCGGAATGTGAGAATGGGGACTGGGTGGATACAGAGTGGATGTTCCGGAACGTGGGAAGTGACTACAAGGTGATTATTGTGGGAGATGCGGCCATGGCGCCGGAGGAGCTGTATTCCACTACGGGCAACTACCGGGGCCCCAACGGAGGACTGTCCGGTTATGAATGGCTTCAGCTGGTAAAGAGGAAATATAAAAAGGTGGTGTGGCTGAATCCCAAGATGGCGCCGGGAAGAGCCCCCTGGAGAGAGGCGGAGACCGCCGTGAAGGAGATGTTTCCCATGTATAAGCTGACGGTGGACGGCTTGAACCGGGCTATGGTGAAGCTTATGTCAAACAAGCAGTGAAATGTATGCCGGGCTTGGAAAGCATGACGGCATAGGGTAAAAGAGAAAGGTATAAGGAAGATGAAAGTATTTGAGGAATTAAAAGCGAGAGGGCTCCTTGCCCAGCTGACAGACGAGGAGGAGATCCGGGAGCTGATCAACAACGGGAAGGCCACGTTTTACATCGGCTTTGATCCTACCGCGGACAGTCTGCATGTGGGGCATTTTATGGCGCTGTGCCTGATGAAGAGGCTGCAGATGGCTGGCAACAGGCCTATCGCTTTGATCGGCGGCGGCACGGGGATGATCGGGGATCCCTCCGGCAGGAGTGATCTGCGCACCATGATGACTACAGAAAACATCGACCATAACTGTGAGTGCTTTAAAAAGCAGATGAGCCGTTTTATTGAATTCGGCGAAGGCAAGGCTATGATGGTGAATAACGCAGACTGGCTCCGGGATCTGAACTATATTGAGTTTATAAGGGATATCGGAGTGCATTTTTCCGTAAATCGCATGCTGACGGCGGAATGCTATAAGCAGCGTATGGAAAAGGGTCTGAGTTTTCTGGAGTTCAACTACATGATTATGCAGAGCTATGATTTCCTGCAGCTCTACGAGAAGTACGGATGCAATATGCAGTTTGGCGGGGATGATCAGTGGAGCAATATGCTGGGAGGCACTGAACTGATTCGGAGGAAGCTGGGAAAGGATGCTTATGCCATGACGATTACGCTGCTTCTGAATTCCGAAGGAAAGAAAATGGGAAAGACCCAGAAGGGAGCCGTGTGGCTTGATCCCAACAAGACCTCGCCCTTTGAGTTTTACCAGTACTGGAGAAATGTGTCCGATGCGGATGTGCTGAAGTGCATGAGAATGCTGACCTTCCTGCCCATAGAGCAGATCGACGAGATGAACCGGTGGGAGGGAAGCCAGCTGAACCAGGCCAAAGAGATTCTGGCGTATGAGCTGACAAATCTGGTGCATGGCGAGGAAGAAGCGCAAAAGGCTCAGGAAAGCGCCAGAAGGCTGTTTTCCGGCGGAGCTTTTGCAGGAGGCGCAGACGGAACCGATTTTGAGATGCCTGTCTGTGAGCTTAAGGAGAGTGATTTTCAGGACGGAACCATCGACATTCTGGGAGTACTGGTGAAGGCGGGGCTTACCGCTTCCCGTTCCGAGGCCCGGCGTGCTGTGGAGCAGGGCGGCGTTACCGTGGAAAACGAGAAGGTCAGCGATATCAAAACGGTGTATCAGCCGGAACACTTTGCCGGAAAGGGGATTGTGGTCCGGCGGGGCAAGAAAAATTATAAACGTGTGCTCATAAAATAAGATACAGTAAGAAAATTGAAGGAGGATGAAATATGATCTTGTTGGAAGCTCATGGGGAAAGCCCCTGAAAAAGTGACAAGGTCCGCCGTTTAACAGTGCGGATAATTGTAATAAGGCGGATGTGACAGAACCAGAAGGCAGTATAATAAGCAATCAAATAATAGGCAATCAAATAGAAAAGAGGTTATCACAGATGAATAATTTAGTGGAATTCGGCAGAATGTTTTTATCTTATGGAGTATTGATCCTGATCATCGCCGCTGTGGGCGGCGCGGCAATTACCATCGGCATTACCATGGCAAAAAAGAAGAACGCAAAGGCGGCAGCAGAGACTCCGGCAGAATAGGATTCCCGAAAACCGGGCAAGGAGTATTGATATGGCAAAATCGCCGGGACAAAAGCTGAAGCTGTTATATATTGTGAAGTTTTTAACGGAAAATACGGACGAAAACCATCCTGCCTCCACGTCGGATATCATTGCGTATCTGGAGGCTAACGATATTCATTCCGAGCGCAAGAGTATATACGACGATATTGAAAAGCTCTGTAACTTTGGATATGATATTATTACCGTTCAGAGCAGGCTGGGAGGCGGATACTATATGTCAGGCCGGGAGTTTGAGCTGGCAGAGCTGAAGCTCCTGGTGGATGCGGTTCAGGCTTCCCGGTTTATCACAACAAAGAAGTCAAGGCGCCTGATCCAAAAGCTGGAGAAGATGGCCGGAAAGTATGATGCGGTGAAGCTGCAGAGGCAGGTATATGTGGCCGGGCGCGTCAAGACGGAAAATGAGAGTATTTATTACAATGTGGATAATATTCACAGAGCCATTCAGGAAAACCGGCAGATCAGCTTCCAGTATCTGGACTGGAATCTGAAGAAGGAGCTGGTTCCCAGGGTGGAAGGAACGCGCCAGGTGAGTCCCTGGGCGCTGATCTGGAAGGACGAATACTATTATCTTGCGGCCTATGATGAAGAGGATGCCATCATGAAGCACTATCGTGTGGACAAGATGGGACAGGTTGAGGTGCTGAAGCAGCCAAGGACAGGGCTGGAGCTGTTTTCCCAGGTGGATCTGGCGGCTTATACCAACCAGACCTTCGGTATGTATGGCGGAGAAGAAGAGATAGTTACGCTGGAATTTCCCAACAGACTGGCCGGCGTGGTGATGGACCGCTTTGGCAGAGAGGCGGATCTGCGGCCCATGGAGGGCAGGAGCTTCCGCATTCGTGTCAAAGTGGCGGTCAGCGGTCAGTTTTTCGGCTGGCTGGCAGGAATCGGCGCCGATGCATCGGTGGCAGCGCCCGAGGCTGTGAAGGAACAGTACAGGCAATGGCTTTTGAAAATTATAGACCGAAGCATCTAAAATTTATAAAATTTCAGATGCTTTTTTTGTATGTTTTTTTCGGATGTTCCGCGTTGACAAGCCGTGCGTTTTTTTATATACTGGTACTTATCTGACACTACATATTGACATAAATGTCGGAGCTTTTCGGGATATGAATACAATATATAGTATCGATAGTACAAAGAAGGGAATGGGATGAATGAGCAGTAATTTTGATCAGGCGGTTGCGAATAATGTGGATTACGAGAAGGAGTTTGTTCCTGTTAGGACGGTATGGGTGATCAAGAAGGACGGCAGCAGAGAAGCCTTTAATGTGCAGAAGGTGATTTGTGCCGTGGGAAAGAGCGCGTACAGAGCGCTGACCCGGTTCACCGAAGAGGAGGAACGTCATATCTGCGAATATGTAGTCAATAAGGTGGACGAGCTTGATGCAGACGAGATTCCCATTCCTATTATGCATAATATTGTGGAAAGCGCCCTGGAGCAGGTGAAGCCTGTGGTGGCGAAGAGCTACCGGGATTACCGCAATTATAAGCAGGATTTTGTGCGGATGCTGGACGATGTGTATAAAAAGAGTCAATCCATCATGTATATTGGCGACAAGGAAAACGCCAACACGGATTCGGCATTGGTAGCCACCAAGAGGAGTCTGATTTTCAATCAGCTGAATAAAGAGCTGTACCAGAAATTTTTCATGACCACTGAGGAGATTCAGGCCTGCCGGGACGGTTATATATATGTTCATGACATGTCCGCCAGAAGAGATACCATGAACTGCTGCCTTTTTGATGTGCAGAATGTACTGAACGGCGGCTTTGAGATGGGGAACGTATGGTATAACGAACCCAAGTCTCTGGATGTGGCTTTTGACGTGATCGGTGACATCGTGCTGAGTGCTGCCAGCCAGCAGTACGGCGGCTTTACCGTTCCCAGCGTGGACCTGATCCTGGAGCCCTACGCGGAGAAATCCTACAAACGGTATATAGAAAAATATATCCGGCTCGGTATTGATCCGGAGGAGGCGGAGAAGGAAGCCTACGCAGACGTGATAAGAGAGTTTGAGCAGGGCTTTCAGGGATGGGAATATAAGTTCAACACCGTGGGAAGCAGCCGTGGGGATTATCCCTTTATCACAGTGACGGCAGGCACAGGAACCGGACGCTTTGCAAAGCTTGCCTCTATCACAATGTTGAATGTGCGGAGAAGGGGACAGGGGAAAAAGGAGCACAAAAAGCCGGTGCTGTTCCCTAAGATAGTTTTTCTTTATGACGAGAACCTTCATGGCCCCGGGAAGCCGCTGGAGGATGTGTTTGAGGCAGGGGTGAAGTGCTCTGCCAAGACCATGTACCCTGACTGGCTGAGCCTGACCGGAAAGGGTTATGTGGCCAGCATGTATAAGCAGTATGGGCGCATTGTTTCTCCCATGGGCTGCCGGGCGTTTCTGTCTCCCTGGTATGAGAGAGGCGGGATGCATCCTGCGGACGATAAGGATATGCCGGTATTTGTTGGCCGTTTTAATGTGGGGGCGGTATCTTTACATCTTCCCATGATCCTGGCCAAGGCCAGAAAGGAGAGCAGAGATTTCTATGAGGTGCTGGACTATTATCTGAATTTGATCCGCCAGCTGCATATCCGCACCTACGCCTACCTGGGAGAAATGAGGGCTTCCACTAATCCGCTGGCCTATTGTGAGGGCGGTTTCCTCAACGGCAACCTGAAGTTTACGGACAAGATCAAGCCGCTTTTGAAATCTGCCACAGCCAGCTTTGGCATCACTGCGCTGAATGAGCTTCAGGAGCTGTACAATGGAAAATCCCTGGTGGAGGACGGACAGTTTGCCCTGGAGGTAATGGAATATATCAATAACCGGATCAGTGAGTTTAAGGAGGAGGACGGTAATCTGTATGCTATCTACGGAACCCCTGCCGAGAATCTGTGCGGTCTGCAGGTAAAGCAGTTCCGGAATAAATACGGCATTGTAGAGGGGGTATCCGATAGGGAGTATGTGAGCAACAGCTTCCACTGTCATGTGACGGAGGATATCACGCCTATTCAGAAGCAGGATTTGGAGGACCGTTTCTGGAACCTGAGCAATGGAGGCAAGATTCAGTATGTAAAGTATCCTATCGACTATAATACTGAGGCGATTAAAACATTGATCCGCAGGGCTATGGATATGGGATTCTATGAGGGCGTCAATCTATCCCTTGCTTACTGTGACGATTGCGGCCATCAGGAGCTGGAGATGGATGTATGCCCTAAGTGCGGCAGCCGCAACCTGACCAAGATAGACCGTATGAACGGATACCTGTCCTATTCCCGGGTGCACGGGGATACCAGGCTCAACGATGCCAAAATGGCGGAGATCGCGGAGAGGAAGAGTATGTAAAAATACTCTGAACAGAGGTGAATAGAAAATATGAGATATCACAATATAACCAGGGACGATATGCTCAATGGCGACGGCCTGCGGGTGGTGCTGTGGCTGGCAGGCTGTAATCATTGCTGCAAAAACTGTCATAATCCCATCACCTGGGATCCGGACGGCGGTCTGCCCTTTGACGAGGCGGCAAAGCAGGAGATATTTGAGCAGCTGGGGAAAAGCTATATATCCGGAATCACTTTTTCAGGCGGAGATCCTCTGCATCCTGTAAACAGAATGGACGTCAGAGAGCTGATGGCCCAGATTAAAGAGAAATTTCCGGATAAGACCATCTGGATGTATACCGGCGACTGCTGGGAGGACATTCGGCAGTATTCTTTGCTGCGCTATGTAGATGTGCTGGTGGACGGAGAATTTATAGACGAAAAAAAGGATCCGAAGCTTCTGTGGAAGGGAAGCGCCAATCAGCGGGTCATCGATGTACAGCAGACGCTGGCACAGGAGGATCCGTCGGTGCCTATACTGCACTGCGGCGATTATGGGGAAGCCTTTGTTCATACCCGGAAGGTGGAAAATGTACGAGGCTGCTGCGATTGAACAGAATGTAATAAATTGGTGCGGGACAGTAAAACAGAAGGAAAAAAGAGCGGAATAATTGAATAAAGAATTCTAATAAAGAAACGAGAAAGAGCACCGAACAGAGAAACACAAAAAAGATGGAATAGAGAAATAGGAAAGAAAAATAGAAAAGAGACAGGTAAAAAATGAACAAACAGGTAAAAAGGAAACAAACAGGATGAAGAGAATCGCACAGTTTTTTAAGGTAAGCCAGGAACAATTTTGTCAGGCCCTGATGGAGGAATTTCCCCAATATACACAAGAGGAGGCCCGGGAAATCTACCGGACGCTGGAGCTGCCAAGGAGGGCTACCAGAGGCAGCGCAGGCTACGACTTTTATGCACCTGTTTCTTTTTCTCTGAAGCCGGGGGCTACGGCAAAAATACCTACAGGAATCCGGGTACAGATGGACGAAGGGTGGGTATTGCAGATCTTCCCCAGAAGCGGACTTGGCTTCAAATACAGGCTGCAGCTTGATAATACTGTGGGAATCATAGACAGCGATTACTTTTTTTCCGATAATGAGGGACATATTTTTATCAAGCTGACAAATGACACCAATCAGGAAAAGACGCTGGAGGTTTCAAAAGGGACAGGGTTTGCTCAGGGTATTTTTCTGGAATACGGTATTACCACGGACGATATGGCGGACGGTATCCGAAACGGCGGCCTTGGAAGTACCACTTTATAGACGGTATATTTTTCTCCCTTTGGTAAATGCTAATCAAAAAGCATTTGCGGAAAGGGAGATTTATTTTGGAGAGAGAGGAAAAACTCACAGGGCAGCTGTCCCGGGATATGCAGTATCTGAATGGTGCGCTGGACGTGGAAAAGAATTTCGATGTGATTTACCGGGTCATCAACATCGGCGGCAGAGAGGCCTGCATGTACCTGGTGGATGGATTCTGCAAGGACGATCTGGTTCAGAAGCTGTTGCAGTATTTTATGGATTTGACTCCGGATAAAATGCCGGAGGATATGCATGGCTTGTCAAAGCAATTCACGCCCTATGTGGAGGTGGAGATCGAAGACCGCTGCGGCGTGCTGGTGGATTCCCTGCTGTCGGGAATGTTTTTGCTGTTGCTGGATGGCTATGAAAAGGCGCTGGTGATTGATTCCAGGACCTACCCGTCCCGTGGTGTGGAGGAGCCGGAGAAGGATAAGGTACTGCGGGGCTCCAAGGATGGTTTTGTGGAGACTATTGTGTTTAATACGGCGCTGATCCGCCGCAGGATCCGGAACAGTGATCTGCATATGGAGATGCTGAATGCAGGTAAAAGCTCTAAAACAGATATTGTGCTGTGTTATATGAAGGATAGGGTGGATGAGGATTTCCTGACAGCAGTCCGGCGGAAGATTCAGAGTATTCAGGTAGATGCCCTGACCATGAACCAGGAGTCACTGGCAGAATGCCTCTATCAGCGAAAGTGGTATAATCCTTTTCCGAAATTTAAATATACGGAACGGCCTGACGCGGCGGCGGCCCAGGTGCTGGAGGGAAATATTGTGATTTTGGTGGATAATTCCCCTTCAGCCATGATCCTGCCAGTGACCATCTTTGACGTGCTGGAAGAGGCGGACGACTACTATTTTCCTCCCATTACGGGAACCTATCTTCGAGTTACACGTTTTTTGATTGCTATTCTCACCTATGTATTGACGCCTACCTTTCTGTTGCTGGTTAATAACGAGGGCTGGATTCCGGACAGCTTTTCTTTCATTATGCTGAAGGAGGAGCCTAATATTCCGCTGATCTGGCAGTTCCTCATTCTGGAGCTGGCCATCGACGGATTGAAGCTGGCGGCGGTGAATACTCCCAACATGCTCAGCACGCCGCTGAGCGTTATGGCGGCGCTGGTGCTGGGGGAATTTTCGGTAAACAGCGGATGGTTTTCTCCGGAGGTTATGCTGTATATGGCCTTTGTGGCCATCGCCAATTATACCCAGTCCAATTATGAGCTGGGTTATGCGCTGAAATTCTTGAGGATTCTCAGTCTGCTTTTGACCCAATGGTTCGGTCTGTGGGGGTATCTGGGAGGATATGTGATAGCGGTACTGGCTGTTTGCTGTAACCGAACCGTATCACACAGAAGCTACATTTATCCGTTGGTACCCTTTGATTGGAAAAACCTGAAAAACCGGCTGATCAGAAGAAGACTGCCGGGGGCGGCGGAGAAGAAATAGAGGGAGCTTCAGGGCTCCCTTTTATATGTTACAAACTGTATCTTTTTTGGGGAACAAATTGAAATGGTGACGGGAAAATGATATACTGATATATAATATATTGTAATTTTGGCAGCCTGAAAAGCGCAGAAGGAGGAGTTATGTTTAAGATCACAACAGACAGCACGGCGGATCTGCCAGTGTCATATCTGAAAGAGAATAATGTGGGATGTATGCCTATCAGCTATATTCTGGACGGAGTTACATACGGCGGGGACAAGGAGCTGGACTGGAAAGAATTCTATGCCATGATGCGGGAGCAGGGAAAGATGCCTACCACATCACAGATCAATCCTGCGGAGGCAAAGGAATATTTCGAGGAATATATCAAAACAGATAAGGAAATTCTGCATCTGGCTTTTTCATCAGGGCTCAGTGGTACATGCGGCAATATGCGCATGGCGGCGGAAGAGATTATGGAGGAACATCCTGATGTGAAGATTGTAGTGGTGGACAGTCTCTGCGCTTCCATGGGAGAGGGTCTGTTTGTGCACAAGGCGGTGAAGTTGCGGGACCAGGGAAAATCCCTGGAGGAGACGGCGGCCTGGCTGAATGAGAATGCTCAGAATTTCGTTCATGTGTTTACGGTGGACGACCTTTTTCATCTGTACCGGGGAGGGCGTGTCAGCAAGACAGCGGCTGTGATCGGTACGTTGGTTTCCATCAAGCCCAAGCTTCATGTGGACAGTGAGGGACATCTGATTGTCATCGGCAAGGTGAGAGGCCGAAAAAAATCGCTGAGCGCGCTGGTGGATTACATGGAAGAGAAGATGGGGTCCCGGGTTCAGGAAAATAAGGACGATTATGTGTTTATCAGCCACGGAGATGCCCTGGAGGATGCAGAGTATGTTCGTGACCAGATCCGGGAGAGGTTTGGCATGGAGCATTTTATGATCAATCATATCGGGCCTACCATCGGCGCCCATTCCGGTCCGGGAACCATTGCGCTGTTTTTCATGGGTGAGTCCAGATAAGCTTGAACGACAGTGGGCCGATCATCTGCGTCATGTTTTTTTCACAGATTTCTTTTTCTGACATATCATAATATCAAGTTAGATTGACAGATGAAAGGAATCAAAATGCAGGATCATTCACATGAAAACAATATTGACAAATTTCCTGTAGCCATGGCCTATGTTCCCTGGCAGAGATTTGACAACATGTATGACGATCTGGAAAAGGCATACTGCACCGGGACCATATTTCCTGAACTGAACAAACCCTTCACGGGAAGGAGATGTGTCTAATGGGAAATCAGGAACAGCTTTTCAGAGATATCGGGATCGTTGATTTTGTACTGACAGATTTGACCTTGTACCTGGATACGCATCCGATGGATCGCAATGCCATGGAATACTTTAACCACTATAACAGGATCAAGCACCAGATGGAGAAGGAATTCTCCATGAAATACTTCCCGCTGAACACGAGTCTGGCAGAGAGCAGTAAGGAATGGCGCTGGGGTATGGCTCCCCTGCCCTGGGAAGGAGAGTGCGGATAAATGTGGAGTTATGAAAAAAGACTGGAGTTTCCCGTCAACATCAAAGAGCCTAACGCAAAGCTGGCCCAGGTGATCATTTCCCAATACGGCGGTCCGGACGGCGAGATGGGCGCCAGCTTGCGTTATCTGTCCCAGCGCTATTCCATGCCTTACAGGGAGGTTGCAGGGTTATTGACGGATATCGGCACGGAGGAGCTTGCCCATCTGGAGATGGTGGCGGCTATCGTCCACCAACTCACCCGAAATCTGTCTATGGAGGAAATCGAAAAAAGCGGGTTTGCGCCCTACTATGTGGATCATACCGTAGGGGTATGGCCCCAGTCAGCAGGAGGCTTTCCCTTTACTGCCGCACAGTTCCAGGTGACGGGAGATCCTATTACGGATTTGACGGAGGATCTGGCAGCAGAGCAGAAGGCCCGTACCACCTACGACAATATTCTGCGCCTGATTAAGGAGCCGGATGTGTGCGAGCCCATTAAGTTTCTGCGTATGCGCGAGATAGTGCATTTCCAGCGGTTTGGTGAAGCAAACCGGGAAGATTGCAGTAAATCGGAACACGCACAATATAATCACTAAGACGCATACCCACACGCCCCTCAAAGCTGTGGACTTCAGCTTTCGCCCCAAAAGAAAGGACAAGCTTGGTTTTTCCCTATCGCATGAAGGGAATGGAAAGGAAAAGAGGTTGCTACAACACAGATATTCATTTATGCCTTAATTACCCTTTATCAATAACAGACAGTCAAGTCAAGGATTTACCGCTTTAGCGGCGTTTACGTCCTTGACTTGGCTGTTTGGCGTTGATAGTCTGTGAAAGGCATAAAGAAGAATTTGCCGTGCTTGTGTTTCTGCCTGCTGAAGATATGAAGTAATATTTATATATTCTTTTTGCATTTTCATTAAACTTAACATTTCTAAAAAACTATTGACAAGCAAAAAAAATTTCCTTATACTTTTTTAAAGAAAATTTTGAGTGGACTTTTCCGGATTGATATGTCATCTTTTTGCCACACAGTTA
>ERZ779621.486-NODE-486-length-16553-cov-5.975027_pt1 | contig 16553 bp, 19 predicted proteins | sample MGYA00514215_ERZ779621 | MGnify/ENA primary metagenome ERZ779621 (study PRJEB29562, sample SAMEA4376715) | mouse gut metagenome | isolation source: Cecum | study: EMG produced TPA metagenomics assembly of the A DSS colitis mouse model was used to assess the...
TTATTCCCGACCAGTCGCGCCCTGAATAGAACGCGGCAATGCTTGCCGTGCCTATCTCGTCGGGTTGAACGGCGGGAAGCTCGGGAATCATCGCCAGCAGCGCGTGCATCACTACTGAGCAGGCGAAAAGTATGAACATGACTCCCCTGTCGCCAAAGGAAAAGTAGAATTTCTCAAGTTGCTTCTTCATCGTTTTTTATTTCCTCTTTGGTATAGCTGCAGCAGTTATAGTTGACATAATTTGAGTTGGTATTGTTGTATTCTATTCGCTTGACGTGAAAAAGAGTCTCATCCACTACCCTGCGGCAGCCGGAAATAGCATCCGCCACCAGCCCGAAGATACCTATCTGTATCCCCACGATAGCCAGCACTGCCATAAGCACCAGCGACTGTATGTGACCGTTGCCCTCCCCCAGACAGAGGTAAACAATAAACCTTATGCCCAAAGCCAGAGCCGCAAGTACAAACACCAGCGCCATGGCAAGGAAAGTCTTAAGCGGCTTTCTCATAACATAGTTGCGGATTATTGTACCGCCCGAGCGCTTTATATACCCCCACATCGATTTGAACAGGCGGCTTTTGCGCAGCTCGGGGTTGGTGTCGATGTCAACCGACATTATCTTTGTTCTGTCCGCGCCCGCCGTGATAATAGTCTCCAGAGTATAGGTATAGTCAGAAAGCACGTTAAGCCGCATGGCGGCTTCTCTCGTATAGCTGCGGAAACCGCTGGTGGTATCAACAACGTCCGTGCCGCTTGCCCGCCTTACAACACCGCTGCCCAGCTTCTGAAGCTTCTTTTTCAGCGGCGAGAAATGCTCTATCGTATCGGTGCGGCGGTTGCCAATTACCATCGTCGCTCTGCCCTCAAGCAGCGGGCGCACAAGCTTTTCTATATCCTTGCCCGCATACTGATTGTCCGCGTCGGTATTTACTATGATATCCGCCCCAAGTCTCAGGCAGGCGTCTATTCCCGCCATAAATCCTTTGGCAAGCCCGCGGTTGTGGGTAAAACTCACGATATGATGCACGCCCAGCTCCTTTGCCCTCTCAACGGTTCTGTCGGTGCTTCCATCATTGATAATGAGGTATTGTATCTCGTCTATTCCTTCGATGTGACGCGGAAGATCGCGGATAGTGACATCCAGCGTTTCCGCCTCGTTGTAACAGGGTATCTGAATTATAAGTTTCATTTTGCAGTTTTTCCGTCCTTTTGTTCTTTATTGTTAAGCCACGCCGCGCGCCGTTTGTTTCAGTTCGTGCGGAAATTCCTCGGTTTTCAGCCCGATATAAATCTCGGCAGCAGCCCCATGCTTGCCGTGGTAAGCATAAGCACCAAAAATCCTATAACAGCCCTCAGCCAAGATGGTCTGCCGCTTTCGGAAAGCGACTCATAGTAAGCCTCTCCCCGCTCCTGCATACGCGAGCGTATCTTTTTTATCCGCTTAATCGCGTGGCGATAATATAGGTAATCCCCGAAAAGACACAGCACCACGGTCATTACAAAGCTGAGAAATCTGCATAAAGAAACCAGAATATATACGCCCTCGTTGTCCTCTAAGATGCCGCCGTAAACAAGCAGCAACGGCAGCGAGCTTGCAGCTGTTATCATCAGTGCCGCTATTCCAAGCAAGTCCATTTTGCGGTAAAACTGGTATACCGGAGCAAACAGACCCGAACAAAGGTTCATAAATATTTTCGGTCTTTTTCCCGCCGCTCCGCTGCGGAACACGCTGAATGCCCTGCCATAATGGAACACTGAAGTGGAGGCGTAGGCGCAAAGCTCACGAATGCTTACCCCGTCATCACCCTCGGTGTTGTCGTTAAGGCGCTCGACCATCTTTTTGTAATACTCCTCGGGGCTTTCCACATCTTCAATATCTTGTATTGCGGGCATTACCTTCGGCTCGGGGATACCCGCGGGGTATTCCGCGTGATGCGGATCGATATTTTCGGGTTCCGGCTCAGGCCCTTCATCAGGAAGCCTGCCGTTCCACACAAAACCCTGCGCGTGATACTCCTCCAGACCGCACCTGTTTTTCGTCAGATAGCACACTCTGTGGTGGGGAGTGCCGCACTGAGGGCACACCACTACATCAGCGTCCTCCGTAAAGGGTGCTCTGCATATCGGGCAAAGCTTATTTGTAAATTTTGACATATCTATCCTTTCACGATATTTTTCCTGTGCATAAATATACATATTGAGTATACCATATTTTGTGCATAATTTCAAGCGATAAATCCTGTTTTATGTGAAAATATTGTAAAAGATTAATGGAATAAGCCTTTCAGCTTCATATTTTCCAATGGGTACAAAAGTCATACGAATGATTTAACTCAATATAAGATTTAACGTAATATAAATAATACGAAAGTGGTTTTTGGAAAGCTTCGCATTTCTTTTGATTATTTTAGCTTTATACAAATCAAATCCGCCCCCGAAATAGGGAGCGGATAAAATTGTTCTATTTTTTAGCCGTTGGAAACCGCCTTGTTGATATCGTCGATAGCAGCAAGGATAGCGGGTTCATGGGTCTCTCTCAGCGCGGTGTAACTCTCGCCCGTCAGATATACAAGATTTGTAAGGGACTGTACGGGAGCTTCGGTAGCGGAGCTGTCAGAAACAGTACCCAGACCGCCCTTGAAGTCAACGATAGGCGTTACGGGGCTTGTACCGTCAACCGCAGTAAGCGAATATATGAACTCAAGCAGTTCTCTGTTCCAGTTGTATTTGTCAATAGCTTGCTGGATAGCCGCCTCCTTGACATCAGGCGACTGAGCAGCAGTAGCGCAGCAATCTATCCAAGCGCTAACGCCGTTTGCATTATCGGAGCCTTTGCACCACATAAGCGAATCCTGCTTCAGTGTTACATAGTGAGCATCCGCTTGAGGATCCTTCGGGCAGGGCACACACTGCACCTCGTCATCATCCCAAGCAAACTTCTTGGCATACTTGGAAAGCGTGGACTCCCATACCCATGTCGCACCGTCGGCATAGAACAGGATATCGCCGTCAGCGAACATCTTCGGATTTACGCTATAGCTGTTAAGCTCGTGTCTGGGGTAACGCAGATTTTCCTGCTGGAGAACCGCGAGCATCTGATTTTCAACTCTTTCAACAGCGGGGTCGCGCAAGTTGCTGACAATAACGCCGTCATTGTTCGCCACCATAGGTGTACCGGTAGAAAGAACAAAGTCATTCTCGGGATTAAAGCCATCAATGACATACTTGCCCTCGCCGGACTGTAGGAACTTTCTCGCCATATCAAGGAAAGCGTCCCAATCCCATTTACCCTGCTCAAACAGCGTTCTGGGATCTTCAACGCCAAGATCGCCTATAACGCTCTTTCGGTAGTAAAATAGATTATTCATGGATATCTGCCAGAAAGCGCAGTAATGCTTGCCATTCAGCACGAATTTCTCCATAAGATCTCTTGTACCGTCAAACTTAGGGGAATCAAGATTTACGATATCATCAATAGGCTGATATCTGCCTCTAAGAACGCCGTATGGGAAGTCGTAAATCTCAAACGGGAATATATCGGGACCCTCGTCCGCCGCGATAGCCGTACCTAAACTGTCGAATCTTCCGCCATACGCGACATAGGTATAATCGAATATCTTGCCGTTTCTTTCGGGTTGAACACCCTTTTCAGGAACACCATAGATTTCCTTGAACAACTCCGCTTCGGCGTTCGTTTCGTCAATCTCCCACCAAGCCATCCAGTGAATACGATCGGTTACCTCCAGCGTGGGATCTTCAACCTCCAGACCCTTTACAGCATCCTGCACCGCAGGATCGGTATCAAAGGTCGTTTGGGTGGGGGTCGTCGTCGGGGCTGTTGTTCCAGGAGCGCCGGAATTCGGTGTGCCGCTGTTTTCGGCAGGCGTTTCATCGCACGCCGTCAATGTCAGCACCATCATTCCCGCCAGCAAAGCCGAAGCAATTGCCTTGATTTTTTTCATGATTTACCTCCATTAGTTAAGAATAAGACAAAGTTGTGTATTAGCGCAAAGGCACATATGCGCAAAGCAAAACGAACGCTTGTCTCTGCGCGGAAATCCGCAACTTTCAGTTGTGCTCAATAATATTATAACTCAATTTACTTCTATTTTCAATATGCAAAACAATACATTTTATGTCAGTTTTTTTGTGCATTTTCTCTTAATTTCTTTACCTAAACCATGTATTATTTACTTTATCTTTTATTTTCGTGTAGAGTAAACTCAAAGTAACACAGTTTTAGTCTTGAAACAATTTTATAAGGTTAGAACCACGCAGACAAATCTCCCGCATTGGCAAGCAACAGCCAATGCGGGAGATTTTTAAGTTGTATTAACCGTTTTGGATCGCTTTGTTTATATCGTTGATAGCTGCCTGAATCGCAGGCTCATGGGTCTCACGCAAAGAAGTGAAAGTCTCGCCGGTGAGATACACCATACTGGTAAGAGACTGAATTGGCGCTTCTGCCGCAGAAGTATCCGAAACAGCGCCCAGACCGTTCTTAAAATCCACGATAGGCGTTACGGGACTTGAGCCGTCCAGCGCGCAAAGTGAATAAATAAACTGAAGAACCTCTTTGTTCCAGCCGTATTTGTCAACCGCCTGATCTATTGCCGCTTCCTTTACGGAAGGATCCTGCGAGGCGGTAACGCAGCAGTCTATCCACGCACTTACGCCGCTGGCGTTTTTAGAGCCTTTGCACCACATCAGCGAATCCTGCTTCAGCGTTACATAGTGAGCGTCCGCCTGTGGATCCTTTGGGCAGGGAACGACCTGAATCTCGTTCTCGTCCCATGCGTACTTTTTGGCAAACTTGGAGATGGTTGATTCCCATTCCCATGTGCCGCCGTTGGCGTAGAAAAGAATATTGCCGTCCGCGAACCCTTTCGGATTTATGCTCCAGCTGTTCAACTCATGCCTTGGGTAACGCAAGTTTTCCTCTTGCAATACCTTTAGCATAAGGTTCTCAGCTCTCTCAACTGCGGGGTCGCGCAGGTTGTTCACTATAACGCCGTTTTCGTTGCCTATCATGGGAGTACCGGTCGAAAGAAGGAAATCCTGCTCGGGACCGTAGCCGTCCACCACATATTTGCCCTCCCCAGACTGCTGAAATTTTCTCGCCATATCAAGGAAAGCGTCCCAATCCCATCTGCCCTCTTCAAACATCGTTCTGGGGTCTTCAACACCAAGGTCGTTGACAATACTTGTGCGATAGTAAAACAGATTATTTATGGATATCTCATAAAATGCGCAGTAATGCTTTCCGTTGAGAACAAAATCCTCCATAAGATCTCTTGTAGCGTCCCACTTAGGAGAGTCAAGGTTTACGATATCGTCAACGGGCTGATATCTTCCTCTTAAAACGCCGTATGGGAAATCACTTATCTCAAAGGGGAATATGTCTGGACCGTCATCTGCCGCGATAGCCGTACCCAGACTGTCAAATCTACCTTCGTATGCAACATAAGTATAGTCAAAGATCATTCCGCTGCGGTCAGCCTGTGTACCGTTTGCGGGGGTTCCATATGTCTTTTTGAAAAGCTCGGCAGCGGGTGTTGTTTCGTCAATCTCCCACCAAGCCATCCATTTAATACGATCGTTTATCTCCAAATCGGGGTTTTCAACCTCCAGATCCTTTACCGATTCAATAACGTCCTGGTCGGTATCAAAGTCGTGCGGGGCGGTGTGGTCTGCGGGGCGGTCGTGCCGGGAGCGTTGGAACCGGTGGGATTTACGCTCTCTATCGGCGCGGTTTCATCGCAAGCCGTGATAGTGAGCGCCAAAGCGATTGCCATCATCGCGCAAACGATTGTCTTAAGTTTTCTCATAAGTGTACCCTCCTTCTGTCAGTGTTAATTTCTCTATTCAGCTTTATAAAGCCAATGTTATCGTTTTTATTATATTCCATTTCAAATCTTTTTTCAATAGGCAAATGTAATCAATTTTATTAGCTGTATTTAGGTATTTTTATGTTTATTTATGCGTTTTATGTTACTTAAATTCAGCAATGTTTTATTTTTACCTTACTTAACTATAAGTTTATCTCAAAACGCCGAAAAGCGAGCCGCTGTTGTATTCACATAATGCAACGATACAATAGCAGCTCGCTTTAGATTATTGATGGAATTTTAAATCTTTTCTATGCTGATTTTTATATCTTCTTTTCAAGAAGTTAATTTCGGCAGGCGTCAGTATTATAACAGCGGAAATAACAGCTTTCACTTACGGTCTTTGTAAACTTTCAGCAGCGCCGCGTGCATGCAAAATAAGTTTCATGAGTTTCTAATTCGTATAATACAATTTACGGTACGTTCTATATCATAATTTCATGAAAATAAAAAGGTGGTGCTCACACCTCACCACACCTTGCTTTTGCAAACAAAATACCCTCCCCGTCAAGGGAGGGACATTTTTTATACCAGCTCAATGACCGCCATCTCCGCGGCATCTCCGCGGCGCGGACCTATCTTGTAAATTCTGGTGTAGCCGCCGTTTCTGTCGGCATACTTGGGAGCGATTTCGTCAAACACCTTCTTAGCTACGTCCTCCTTGGTGATGTAGGACAGAACCTGACGCTTTGTGTGCAGGGTGTTTGCTTTCTTCAACGTCGGGAATGGTCGAAAACTCATGCTGAACGCCGTCGATTTTGTCTGTGCATAATTTCAAGCGATAAATACCGTTTTATGTGAAAATATTGTAAAAAATACCGCCCTCGTTTCTGAGGGCGGATTTATTAAACCTTTTCTATGATGATTTTCAAGCGGTGTCTTCTTTTTTAAAAATTTACGCCCGCTATATGAAGCATGAAACCGTATAAGAACTGGCGAAATGACCAGCAAAATTAATCTGGTTTTTTCTTTCTCTCCGCATAAACCTTTAGTGCGGCAAGAGGTATTCGGATATCTGTTCCGTTTATACTGCTCCATCCTTTGTCAATTGTGCCCTCAGCACTGAATATTACGGAGCTTCCGCCTGAAAAAAGAATAGTATAGTTGTCATAAAAAGCGCCCTCGCTGTATTCAAAATTACTGTTAAAACCTACCGCAGAAGGCAGAAGGCATTCAACATCCGCAACAATTTCCGTCTTTTTCTTCGCGCCCGCGAAATCAATGCGCTGATATACCGCCGCAATGGGCTGTGCCGCAAATGTCGGATCGGGTATATTCGTTTCCCCGAAACAAATAACATTCGCGCCGACAAGCGAATCTATCCTGCCATTCAACTCGTCCTCATCACCGCCCCTGTCGGTTGCTGTAAAGCTGCCGTTTTCGCCGATATATAACAGGGAGTAGCTGCCGCAAAGAAGTGTGCCGCCCGTTACAGAAAGCTCCCCGTCGCACAATATTGAACCCGTAAGAGTGACGGAAAACCTTTCCAGAAGCAGCTTTCCGCCCTCCTCAATATAGATCGTTCCCGCTATGTCAGCGCCGCCGGTGAGCGTAAGGGTTTTGCCCGCGGGGATAACCAGCACATCGCCCCGCTTCATGGTGAAGCATTTTTTCAGCGTTCTGCTTTTGTCCAGCACGGGAATGCTCAGCGTTTCCTCAATATCGGCGTAATTTAAACCTCCGATTTCAGCATAATACAGGCTGCTTTTCATGCTTGATATGTAGGATTTTTTGTCAGCTTTTCCGAACATAACGACCTCGATTGGGTCAATTTCTAATGCCGCCACGCGCGTATTTATAAGAAATTCGTTTGAACCAATCATGAAAAACATTAACAAAGTGATTATTACAATTAGTTTTGACTTCAAAAAAATCCACCCCATTCTCAATACAAAGATTGATACCACTTATAATATCTTCCCAATTTAATTGACTCGCTCACAGTATTAGGGTTACCCTTAACCGTAATGTATTGCTCCTTTACGGTATTTGGATTATCAATAGTATAGGTCGTATAACCGCTATCAATGTATATTCCACGTATTACTACTCCATGGTAAATTATTTCCTCTTTAGTAGGGTCAGTATCACTGGGTTTAGAACCTTCAAGATATATAACAATGGGTCTATCTCTTGATATTTGATCCCATACTTCATCTGCCGACATTGCGCCACGCTCTGGCGTAACACTCGTTTGCTTTGTGTATGGTGTATATCCATAGTAATCAAACGCTGAGGCTGTGTTGCGGCTCTTTCCTAATTCAGTTAATTTGTTATGGATCTTGTCTGCTGTTAATGATGTATCCATTTTGTAATTTAATACCATGGCAGCACAAGCCGCCCAACATACTCCACTTGGGTCTACTTTTGTGCTATTGGGCACATGCTCTATATCAAGATATTTTGAACCAAGCCATGAATATTCGACAGGTTTAGAACTCAACTTAATATTTGAACACGATATAGAGTAAACCTCGGGGGTTTCCGTCGGATACCCTGTGTAAAGTCCATCGACCAAAGAATAACCATTTTCTAATGTGTACGTTAAAAGACTGTCATCATAATAACCTATTGCCAAAGCGCCATTACTATCAAACGCTTCTTGCATTTCCTTTGTTATATTGGTATCAAACATAGAACCCAATTCGTTATTGACATATATGTCAACTTTACCAATCAGTTCTCCATCATCAATAACGAATGTTTCATACCCCATAAATGAAAAGCTGTTAAAATCATATAATGGAATTAAATTGCTATACGATATCGTGGCATCCATTTCAATACCATGTATTGCCATATACCTTGGTATACAGATGTCAAGATACTCTTTGATTGTTTCACTTGTATCGACCTGCGATACTGAAACATTTTCAGCTGACGTTAAAACGGACGTATTTAACACCATTGTGGCGCGGCTATTGCCGCAAGTAATTTCTTGGTTTCTCTCATAATCTTGTTTCCTTTCTTCATAACTGTTTTTTTATTTGAAGCATACGCTTCTATAAAATATAATACTACTTTTTCTGTTTTTCGTCAACCGATATAAGGAAAAAACATTTACAAAGAAAGCAGGACATATTTGTATTTTTTATACAAATATGTTTTTTTTTGCAAAATAAGCAAAGGCTACTATAACCATCACTATAATAACAATACGACACGAGTAGGTATGACATTTTCACACAGGAGAATATCACCAAAAACAACATTTTTTCTTGGTGCAATTGCACAAAAAATCCCTCCCGTAAAGGGCGCTCGGCACACTGGGCATAATTTATTTTCAAATTTTGACATATCTATCCTTTCGCCGTTTTCCCTTGGCATACACACCTTTAGTACACCATATTCTGGGCGTAATTTCAAGCGATAAATACCGTTTTATGTGAAAATATTGTAAAAAATACCGCCCTCGTTTCCGAGGGCAGGTCTGAAAAAGTCAGCTGGGGATATTATCTTTAAAACGTTCATAATGCTCATAAATATCGTCGGGATCGTTTTGGCGCATTTCCTCGATCACTTCCTCAAACCGAGGGTGTGCCTGCGTCATTATATATTGATCCGAATATGCGTCATTTTCATCTGCCGTATCGTGAGATAACGTAAAATTAAGCAAAGAGATCAACGCAGCAAATAAAGCGATCACGATCATCGTTTCAAAAACATACTTCGTGTATTTCCGCAATTTTTACCACCCCATATCTTCGTAAGCGTCTTCAAAATAAAGCGTCCAATCGTGCGATATGTAACCACTGACATCCAAACCGCTGGGAGAAACCTTGTTCACAAAGCCAAAATAATAAAATTTATCAGGATCTAAATTATATATGCAGAAATTATAATAGAATAAACTGTATTCTGGCTTACGAACCAATTCATTACGATAATCAATATCAAAGCTTGCTATACGTTTGCCTGTGGAATAATCGTATACCTCAATTGCATTGATTCGTTCATATTCTCGGTATGTGTTACCTTAACCGAGAAGCGTGTGGTTAAATAATAACCATAATCGAATTTCGAAAACTAAACAATGATATATTGTCCAAAACAACACCCTTGTTGTTTTATTAATTATACTATCTTTCTTATTTTATGTCAAGGTAATTATACAGAAAAAACCTTACAAAGTTTGCAACGGTTCTTTGTATATTTATACAAATTTATATCTTTAATGTAAAAAGGCAGGGTAAACTATAACCCATCTCCATAATAACAATATTACACCCGCGGTTATGATAATTTTGCATGGGAAAATATCACCAATAAATCGCACACTTTTTTGGCGGAAATGTTCAAACAAATAAAGCGCCGCCTTTGCGCCGCTTTATTTATCTTACAGAAATCCCTCCCGTAAAGGGAGGGACAATGCTTATACCAGCTCGATGACCGCCATCTCCGCAGCATCACCGCGGCGCGGACCGATCTTGTAAATTCTTGTATATCCGCCGTTTCTGTCGGCGTACTTGGGAGCGATCTCGTCAAACACCTTCTTAGCTACGTCCTCCTTGGTGATGTAGGACAGAACCTGACGCTTTGTGTGCAGGGTGTTAGCCTTTCCGAGTGTTATCATTTTCTCAGCTACCGCGCGGACTTCCTTTGCGCGGGTTACCGTGGTCTCTATCTTTCCGTTCTCAAGCAGGAATGTAACCATGCCTCTGAGCATTGCTTTTCTATGGTCGCTGGGACGACCCAGCTTTCTTGTACCTGGCATTTTTCATTCTCCTTTCATAGGATTTTGGTTTATGTCAACCTTAGTTGCTGTCTTCTGAGGGAGTGAGGTCGCAGCCGAGAGAAATCAGCTTTGACTTTACCTCATCGAAGGACTTCTTGCCGAGGTTTCTTACCTTCATCATGTCCTCAGGGGACTTGTTAACAAGGTCCTCCACCGTATTGATACCCGCTCTCTTCAAGCAGTTGAAGGAGCGAACAGACAACTCAAGCTCCTCAATGGTCATCTCAAGCACTCTGTCCTTGCGGCTCTCTTCCTTGGTCTCCATGATGTCCTGAGTGCTTACCTCGTCGGACAGGTCCGCGAAGAGCTGAAGTCTTTCCATCAATATTTTAGCCGCATAGCTTACCGCTTCCTTAGCGGATATCGTCCCGTCCGTCCAGATTTCGATTATAAGCTTCTCAAAATCTGTTCTCTGTCCGACACGGGTGTTTTCAACCGTATAATTGCACTTTAAAACAGGCGTATATATACTGTCCACAGGAATTATACCAATAATGGGCTGGAGATAATTCTTGTTCTGCTCCGCGGAAACATATCCCCTGCCCCTGTCAAGCGTGATATCCATGTACAGCTTGGCGCCTGTGCCGAGAGTTGCGATATGCATACCGGGATCGAGTATTTCAACCTCACTGTCGGTTTTGATGTCGCCGGCGGTAACCTCGCATTCGCCTTCCGCCTCGATATAAATCGTCTTGGGGGCTTCCCCGTACATCTTGGCTCTCAGACCTTTAATGTTGAGGATTATCTCAGTAACATCTTCTTTAACGCCGGGAATGGTCGAAAACTCATGCTGAACGCCGTCAATCTTGACGGAGGTCGCCGCCACACCCGGTAACGAGGAGAGTAGCACCCTTCTCAGGCTGTTGCCCAATGTGTTTCCATATCCGCTCTGGAGAGGCTCCAGAACGAACATTCCGTAAGTTCCGTCAGACCTCAGTTTAGAGGTCTCAATATTGAGCTTTTCAAATTTTTCAAGCATTTGGTAACCCTCCCACAAGTTTTGTCGTAAGGTATGCACCGGACCTTCCGCCCCGCGTCGGTGCGCGGGCGCGTAAGCGGCTGCCGCCGATCCGGCACCTACACAATTATCCTGTGCTTACTGCTGTATTCCTGTTAATTTTAACTCATACTCCGCCTAAAGTCTTTACATTAAAGTATTGACAATATTTCTGCGGGCTAATCAGCATTTTAACGCAAACAGCGCGCCGGTATATGAATTAAAAATAACTGCACTAAATATCTGTATGCTGAGAAGCAATTATTTAGAATACAACTCGATAATCAGGTGCTCTGCGATCTCGAAGTCGAGATCCTCACGCTGGAACGCACGGGTTACCTTAGCGGAAGCTGCCTCCTTATTTACGTCAAGCCACATGGGAACGAGTCTGCCGCCTGCTGTTTCAGCGATCTCCTCAAACTTCTTGCTCTTCTTGCTCTTATCGCGAAGGGAGATAACGTCGCCAACCTTAACTCTGTAAGAAGGGATATCAACTCTCTTGCCGTTCACACAGAAATGACCGTGAGATACGAGCTGACGAGCCTCACGACGGGTGGTTGCCATGCCCATTCTGAAAACGATGTTGTCAAGACGGGATTCCAGAAGCCTGATAAGGTTTTCACCGGCAATGCCTTCCTCTTTGGTAGCATGTTCATAGTAGTGACGGAACTGCTTTTCGAGAACGCCGTAAACAAACTTCAGCTTCTGCTTTTCCTTAAGCTGGGAGCCGTACTCGGAAACCTTCTTGCGTCTGTTGCCGCCGGGGTTTCTCTTGGATTTCTTATTTTCGGAATAGCCCAGTACCGCGGGACTGATGTCCAGCGCTCTGCACTTTTTCAGAATAGGATCGCGATTAACTGCCATTATAATTATCCTCCGTTATTTGATCAAATATCGGTTTGTCAACCGACGCCGAGTAAACGACCGCTCGGCTCTTTTCACTTGTAGTTTCTTACAGTCGGACTATACGCGTCTTCTCTTGGGAGGACGGCATCCGTTGTGGGGAATGGGGGTAACGTCCTTGATGAGCTTTACCTCAAGACCTGCCGCCTGAAGCGCTCTGATAGCCGCCTCGCGTCCGGAACCGGGGCCCTTTACGAAAACCTCAACAGTTTTGAGTCCGTGCTCCATCGCTGCCTTTGCCGCAACGTCCGCCGCTGTCTGAGCCGCGTAAGGGGTGGATTTTCTTGAGCCTCTGAAGCCCAGTCCGCCCGCGCTTGCCCATGAGAGAGCGTTGCCCTGAAGGTCGGTGATGGTAACGATAGTGTTGTTAAAAGTAGACTGGATATGAGCCGCACCGTTTTCGATGTTCTTGCGCTCACGACGTCTGCGGATAACCTGCTTTCCGCCTTTGGCTGCTGCCATTTATATACCACCTTTCATTACTTCTTCTTGTTAGCAATTGTCTTCTTGGGACCCTTGCGTGTTCTCGCGTTGGTCTTTGTGCGCTGTCCGCGAACGGGAAGTCCCTTGCGGTGACGCATGCCGCGATAGCAGTTTATCTCAACCAGACGCTTGATATCCAAAGCGACCTTTCTTCTCAGATCGCCCTCTACGAGATAGCCCTCATGGTCTATCACGTCACGGATCTTTGCCTCCTCAACGTCGGACAGATCTCTGACGCGGGTATCGGGATTTATTCCTGCTTTAGCCAGAATATCGTTGGCGGTCTTTCTGCCTATGCCATAAACATAGGTAAGACCAATCTCAACACGCTTTTCCTTGGGCAGGTCTACACCGGCGATTCTTGCCATTGTTTTTCCTCCTATCTTGAAATCAAGGCTTAGCCCTGTCTTTGCTTGTGTTTGGGTTCAACACAAATAACCATTACTTTGCCCTTGCGCTTGATAACCTTGCACTTGTCGCACATGGGCTTTACCGAAGGTCTTACTTTCATGAATTAACCCTCCTTTAAGGTTCTTTCTTGCTTGGGCGCCTCCCTTTGAGGGCGATTACTTGGCGCGCCATGTGATTCTTCCTTTTGTGAGGTCGTAAGGCGACATTTCCACAGTAACCTTGTCACCGGGCAAAATGCGAATGTAGTTCATTCTCAGCTTGCCGCTGATGTGTGCCAAAATCTGGTGACCGTTTGAAAGCTCCACCTTGAACTGTGCGTTTGGCAGTGCTTCCAGAATAACGCCTTCAACTTCCAATACATCTTCTTTAGACAAGCTATTCACTCTCCTCGGCGATGCTTTGCTCACGCAGCAAGCGTAGCGCTCTGCGCAGCCCTTTGTCCGTAAGTTCCGAAAGCTCTATCGAGTTTTTCGTCGCGCGGACGTGTCTGATGTTCTTTTTTTTGGGGGACAGAAGCTTGCGCTCCTTTCCGTCGGCGATATACACATATCCTCCGTCAGCTCCCGCAACGACGAACCAGCCGCCGCCGTCACGCCCCGCGGAGCTTATTACAACTGTACCCGTCTCTATCATATCAATGATGCTCCAGCGTCATTATCAGCGGCTCGGAATTGGTTATCGCCACCGTGTGCTCGAAATGGCAGCTGAGACTTCCGTCCGTTGTTACCACCGTCCACTTGTCTCCGAGAATATTAACCTCGGGGAAGTTGGAATTCACCATCGGCTCGATAGCTATCGTCATGCCTGGAGTAAGCCTCGGACCGCGCCCCGCTTTTCCGTAATTCGGAACCTCGGGCTCCTCGTGCATTTCCCTGCCGACGCCGTGACCGATAAACTTTCTCACCACCGCGTAGCCGCAGCTTTCAACATGGGTCTGCACAGCGTTTGAGATATCGCCTACCCTGTTGCCCGCGACTGCCTGCTCTATTCCCTTGTAAAGAGCCTCTTCGGTAGCCTTAAGAAGTTTCTCTGCCTCATCGGAAACCTTCCCCACGCGAAATGTCTTGGTGTTATCCCCCATGAAGCCGTTAAGCTCCGCGACTATGTCGCAGGAGATGATGTCCCCCTCCTTGAGAATTTTCTTTTTGGAGGGTATTCCGTGAATAAGCTCCTCGTTGACGGAAAAGCAATTATGCCCGGGGAATCCGCCGTAGCCCTTGCATGGCGAGTGCCCCCCATGGGATACGATAAAATCATTGACGATGCGGTCAAGCTCCCATGTGGAAATTCCCGCCACGGCGTTCTTTCCAGCCTGAGCCAGCGCCTGCGCCGCAAGCTCTCCCGCCTTGAGCATCAATTTAAGCTCGGTCGGATTTTTGATTTGAATCATATTTTTTGCTCTTTCAGAGGGATCAGCCCTTGATAGCTGCCAAAGTCAGCTTTGAGGTATCGGCAATTTCCTCCTGACCCTCAACGGTGACCAGCTTACCCTTTGCGGCATAATAATCCTTTAAGGGAGCAGTCTTTTCGTGATAAGTCGCAAGACGCGCCTTTACTGTTTCGGGCTTGTCGTCTATTCTCTGAACAACCTTTGCGCCGCAAGCGTCGCAGATGCCCTCAGCCTTTGTGGGCTTGTATTCGATATGGTAGGAGTTTCCGCAGCCCTCGCAAACGCGTCTGCCGGACATTCTCGCGGTTATCTTCTCGTCGGGAACATTTATTTCCACTACCTTATCTATCTGAACGCCCATTTTATCCAGAGCCTCAGCCTGCAAAACGGTTCTGGGAAAGCCGTCCAGAATAAAGCCGTTTTTCGCGTCGTCCTGCGCTATCCTGTCCTTAAGGATACCGATAACTATTTCATCGGGAACAAGGTCGCCCCTGTCCATGCATTCCTTAGCCGCAAGACCCGCGGGTGTTCCGTTCTTTACCGCCTCGCGGAGCATATTTCCCGTAGAGATGGCGGGAATATTCAACTCCTTGCAGACCACCTCAGCCTGTGTTCCTTTGCCTGCGCCCGGAGCGCCCAAAAAAATCATATTCATAGAAATTCTCCTGTTCATCTCTGTCACCCGCCGACAGCAGCCCGCCTCCGTGCCGGAGCACTTCGGCGAGAGCGTCCTTCCTTAGTCGAGGAAGCCCGGGTGATGACGCATCATAATCTGGCTCTCCAGCGAACGAACGGTTTCAAGCGCAACTCCGACAACGATGAGCATCGTTGTGCCGCCGAGGCTTACGCCAGTCATTCCAGTGCACAGAGAGAAGATTATCGGGAATATCGCGATAATTCCAAGGAATATCGCGCCAATCAGCGTAATCTTGTTGAGGGAGTTGTAGATAAAATCCGATGTGGGCTTGCCAGGTCTGTAACCCGGAATAGCACCGTTATTCTTCTTAAGGTTATTCGCTATCTCAACAGGATTATAGGATATAGAAACATAGAAATAGTTGAACGCGATAATCAGCACAAAGTAAATTACCGCATATGCGGGACTGTTCTGGCTGAAAAATCTAACAAAGCCGTCCCAGAAGCTATCATTTGTGCCGTCAATGCCGAAAAAGTAGCATATCGTCTGCGGCAGGCTCATGAGCGACATAGCGAAGATGATAGGCATAACACCCGACATAGCAACCTTTATCGGTATATGAGTTGACTGACCGCCGTACATTTTTCTTCCGACAACTCGCTTTGCGTACTGGACGGGTATCCTGCGCTCCGCGTTGGTCATCAAAATAACGAACCAGATCATCGCCGCAAAAATGATAACGATAAGCGCAACAAAGATAATATTCTTCATATCCTCTTTGCACATATCGATAAAGTATCCTACCGTGTTGGGTATCCTCGAAACGATACCCGCGAAGAGTATCATGGAGATGCCGTTGCCTATTCCCTTTTCGTTGATACGGTCACCCAGCCATATGATAAGCGAAGCGCCCGCCACAAAGCAGGAAATTATGACGATTGCCGATAGAATAACTGAGAACGTGTCGCTGGTCGTATCAAAAACGTCGCCGTACCTCAGTACCGCGCGGTGGGGCGTGCCCTCGGCGTTTATGCCGTTTCTCAGCGTAAAGTAGAAAGCCGTCGCCTGAAATATTGCTATGCCCAGCGCGACAAATTTCGTTATCGTG
>ERZ779621.487-NODE-487-length-16540-cov-14.936609_pt1 | contig 16540 bp, 20 predicted proteins | sample MGYA00514215_ERZ779621 | MGnify/ENA primary metagenome ERZ779621 (study PRJEB29562, sample SAMEA4376715) | mouse gut metagenome | isolation source: Cecum | study: EMG produced TPA metagenomics assembly of the A DSS colitis mouse model was used to assess the...
AAGTCTTGAAAATCACAATCTTTCGAAAAAGTTACATACTTTTTTTACAAGACGGTTTTTATCAAGCCCCTTATGCGAAAAAGCGTCCCCTGAAACCCTTGCGCCGCAAGGGTTTCAGGGGACGGCAAAAAAGTTTGGTAGACGATTTTTGCGGTTTGGTAGCAGGAGAACAGATTATGTCAACAAATTCGGTTATTTTCCACCGGTTTGCAGCTGGTAGCGGCATCGGAAGGCTTGGTAGCAGGTTGGTAGCGTTTTCATAGAAAGTTTACAATTGGGTTGGTGGATTTGGGGATATCAAGTGGTTTTTGGATAGTTTTACCGGAAGTAGAGTCGCAAATTTGAAAATTAACAATCTGGTTTACGTAACGCCGTTTATAGCAAAAAGCTAACCGGAGACTTGACAGATATCAAGCCTCCGGTTTTATTTCAAACGGCTAATTCGAAGCCGTGCCAGGTATATTCCCGCTGATGGATCACAGCCCAGGTATATTGAAACGCCTCGCATTCCTGCCATGTGAGATAGCGAAAATAAAATTCCACCTCCAAATGGCATGGGATAATATCTAAAATAATTTCCCGAATTTGCTCAAACCCCTCAGGAATGCCGGCCACATCCGGAAAAATGACACGGATATAGCCAAACCGCTCCTTTTCCTGCGCCAGGGCCTTGATGCCACAGCCGGAAATTGTACTGTTGATATCGGACAAGGTAAAGCAATCTCCTCCGATACGCAGTAACGCAGCAATAGCCTGCCGCCGCAGTTCAGTAGTGTAATGGACAGGAGTGCGGGCGAAAAGCGTCTCTCTCCGCCTCAGTCCCTCCCCTTCAGCGGTAAACAAAGCGCTCTCCCGCTCCACATAGTCCATTCGGCAGCTCAAAACGTCCAGACCATGACCAAGGGCATCCAACTCGCTTCCGCTCAGACTTCCTGGCGTGAGATCGTATATGCCCAAGGGACGCAGAAAGGTTCGTAAATGCTCCCCGTATCCCATATCACGCCTCCCATGCCGAGACGGCCACCGTTCCCAGACACGGAAGAACCGTCGGACTGCCTGTCAAGTCAGCAGATGGAGTAATAAACCGGTAATTTTGAATACTGTCAAGCTCATACAGCAGGTTGCCCAGAAAGGCCAGGGTCACGCTCTTGCCCAGCATCGCACCAGTGAACGCCGCACGAAGGGCGGCGTCTGCTTCGGCGCGGGCTTCTTCAAAAGTAAACCCAACAGCAGGCTGAACAGCGGCGGAAATATTGACGGTTTGCGGCGTGGGAGCCAGTACCTGCAAATCCACGGAAATTTCCCGCTTCTCCTGCAAGTGCGCATTGACTTCTGCCAGCAGCGTTGCGTCCGGAATGCCAGCATCTGTCGCAATATAGAGATCGACGGAACCGACCCCTCTGGGGCGGCCAACTGCCACTGCTGCCGCCACGCCAGTGCAGGACAGGGCCGTCTGTTCGTAGTATGCTGCGTTTGCCCCATTAGGGAGCCGCCGGTAGCTGTCCAGTAGCCGCCGGCGAAGCGCCTCATCGTCTTCCGCATCGTCACCGCCGCTGAACGCCGCAGGGTTGGTGCAAGCCGTAATCCCTACCGGCATAGCAGCCATAATGGTGACAGAACCCGCAGCAACGTTCCCCTTCTTTCCCGGCTCCAGTGCAACGGCGGGCACGTCCACGTAAAGCAGGCCCGACTTCAAAGCGGCCTGATCTGTTGTGGCGAAACGGATTCCTGCCGCAGTCATGCAGACGGTTCCGGATTTTATGGTCAGATCACTGCCTACAGCGGTGGACAGGCCAAACCGCAATACGCCCGCAGCACAGGTTGCAACTCCCCGGCTAAGGCCCCGCAGCTGCGCGTGCCGTTCCAGATATTCTCCTTTGGCCGTCTGCGGAAAACTTTGGTCCAGCAGCCATTGCGCCTGTAAATATAAGCCCTGAATCTGTGCCGCCGCCGCATATATCCGTGCGGCCAGATCACAGGAGGCGCTGGGCAGATATCCGCTGGTTTCGCCAAAGACAGACAGCATTTCCTCATAGATCTCGTCTATTGATTTGTCCATAGGCTCACCTCCTGCTTATATGACTAATGAGACCGAAAGGTCTGTTCCTTGATATTCCAGCTGAACCGTCAGCCGGGTGCGTTCCTGCTCCGATGGTGTCAGCGCAATATCCGTAACCGTAACAGCCTCCTCCGCCAGCGCCTCCGCCACATACTGCCGGGCAGCGGACAAACGCTGGGCGGCGGGTTCCCGCCCCAGCAGATACAGCCGGCTTCCCAGCTGCGGCAGAGGCGGAAGCCCGCCTCTGCGGGCCGTCAAGCGAAACAGCACACGCTCCAACAGTGCGTCTGCCCCCTGGCTGCGAACCACACCTCCCAGCCCGTCCGGGATATAGTCGCCGTTTTGTATCCTTGGTTCCATTTCCTGTATTCCTCCTGTCAGCCGCAGAGGCAGGGACGGCAGGGCTGTCCATTAACGGTCAGGCTTCCGTTGATGGTGACCGCTCCATTGACAGCAACCGGCCCCTGCAGCTCCACACTGCCGGTTATCTTTACCTTTCCGGTCAGATCAACGTCTCCCGTTATCGCCCAGCTGCCTTCAGCGTTGGCATTCCCTTTGATGGCAATACTGCCATCCATACGCAAATAAACGGAAGCTCCGCCGCAGGAGTACAGGAATAGTTCTCCCGGAGCCAGCTCCTCCGGGGAAGCAGCAGCAGTATTGGCTGCCACCACGCACTGCTCCTGGCCGCCGGTCCCGCCCTTGATGACCAACACGGTATCACCCGCTTGAGGCTGCCAGATCAGGCCGCCCGGCGCAAATACTTCCAGGTTCCGCTGCTCACCCCTTGTCATCACAGAGGCGCTGCTGCCGCCGATGGTGGTCACGCCCATGTCGGCGGCGGCGCTCTCCCGCTCCGCCCGCTGACGTGCGGCGATTGTCCTGGATAACCACATAGTCCTTACCTCTCACTTAATGTCAATTCTGTCCGTTCCCCGTCTCCATCCATCCGGTTCCGGGATCGGACTACCTCAAACCGGCCAGACAGATTCAGCCTGCTCAGCGACAGGCTGACCTGGTCCCCTGGCATGGCGGCAAAGGAAAAAGGCAGCTCCATCTCAATTTCCACCTGCTCCAGGGCGGACTGTGAGATCTGATATTCTCCGGTATACCGCCGGTCCTCATCACTGCTTCTGGGCATATACAGAACATGCCGCCGCTGCCCGCCGGTCTGGAGAAACTTTTGATTTTTTACCGGATGGCTGATTCCCTGCGCCTTGTCCTGGATCAGTACCTCTGAGATCACACCGTAGCGCTGTTCACGCTTGCGCAGAGACAGCAGCGGTGAAGCATCATCAATGCGCAGCGTTTTTCCGCTGCCCCAGAGGGGTCCGATTACCAGCGTGCCCTCCTTGGTAAAATAGGGATCAAACCCGCCAAAGCGGTGGGTGAATCCCTGCAGCGCTTTCCATTGACTTGATCCGGAAACTACGGCATAGCTGCTGCCGGAAATGTCCTGCCGCTTTTCCACGGTTATCCCATACGGGGATACATGATTCCCCAGAATCTCCGAGAGCGGAGCCCTTTCATAGGACAGCGCCTCCGACTCGTTGTCAAGAAGAAGCGCCGCCATGCCCCTTCCTTCAATGCCTGCCAGCAGTCCCTGCTTGGAAAGGGAGATCTCATACGCATCTACGATGCCCTTCAGCATAACAATACCGTCCCGCCATACGGTGAACCGGGTGGCCTTTGGGAGGATATCCGCCATTCCGGCATCATACAGGCAGGCGGCTGTCATGCTGTCGCAGGGGACCATTCCCGTATATTCCAAGTCCCACCGCAGCAGAACCGGCAGCTCATACCGCCCGCCATCATAAGTTTCCAGCCATATTTTCAGCATGGGATCACCACCCTGTCTCCGGGACGGATCAGATTGGGATTTTTGATCCCCGGATTGGCCTGGAGCAGCTTTTCCAACGGCACATTGCAGCGCTGGGCAATCCCCCACAACGTGTCACCGCTGGACACAATACAGGCGTCCTGCCGGCCGGAATCCTCACCGGCAGTATCCGAAGCCTGCCCGGAAGAATGCAAAGCGGCCAGTTCCCCACTGTATCCATCATACCGTTCCCGGAATTCAAAGCTGTAGCGGACGTAATCCGGGAGGGGCTCCTGTTCCAGCTTCAAACTGGTAAAGTAGGCGTTGGAAATCTGCCAAAGCGGATGAATCAGAAGGCCGGGGCCGCTGCTGTAAAATATGGAGGCCAGCCTCTTGAATTCAGCATAGGCATCCTTTCCGGAAAATTCACCCTGTCCCCGCATGACCCGGCAGCCCAATCCCAGATCCTGCATACAATAGCAGCCAAAGGGGACCTTGTGGACCGCAACCTGCCGCTCATAGGTAATGGAGTAGGTGGCGGGGTTATGGGGCCAGATGTAGTCCTTATAGCGCATAGGCGTCAGCAGCATGTTTCATCGCCTCCTGTCAGTATAAAGGAAATCCGTTATCATACCGCCTGCCGTCCCGCTGAAAGGCAAGAGATACCGCTTCCGCCGTCAGAGGCGCGGGCCCGGAGGTCACCAGCTCCTCAGTGATGCCGGTCCACCGGCTCTGCGGCTCCTCCGGCTCCGCAGTAATCACTACGCCCGCGCCCAGCGGGGATGCTGTCCCGGCCCGCTCCTCCGTCCGAACAGGGGACGGCAGTACGTCCCACGCAGCCGCCTCCGCTTTCACTCTCTCCGGTTCCGGCGTCCGGCCCTCCGGTTCCCTACCTCCTGTTGGAGAGACAGTAATCTCGTTTATTGCCGGGCGAACAGCCGGGATGCCGTCCAGCTCCGCAGCTGCCTCTTTCCGGGCCACCGGCGTCGCGTCCCGGGACAAAATATATGCCCCGGCGACCTCTATGGCGGCAACATCTTCATAGGAGGGCGGGCCTTTCTGAATGGGCTCCTTTCCGAATTCGCTTGCCCCGCGGCCGGCGCTCTCCGGTGTCTGCAGTACCTCTGTTACCGAGGAGCGAACCGGTACAGCAGCCTGCTGAAGCACGAAAGCGGCAGTCTCCCTCGGGAGTGAAGTGCGCCGGGACTCGGGTGCGTCCGCGCTTAGACGTAGCTCCTGAAACTGCGCCGGATCAAAGAATGTATTTTCTCCGTATTCCTGCGCCTGCTGCGGGGGAGACCCCGAATGGCCGCCGATTGCGGCGGTCAGCAGGCGCAGCTGCTCCGCCAGCCGCGAAAGGCTGTCCAGTGCGCTGGCCGGAAGCTGCAAATTGATCCGTACTGGCTCCTGTTCGTCCATCAGGCAGCCACCTCAATGCGGCTTGCGGCCACCAGTGTCACCTTTTCTGCTACCATGGACCCGACCTTTCCCTCCTCCTGGATGGCGCTCCACTGACAGCCGCTGTAAATGACCTTCCGGTCCGGCTTGCAGATCACCAGCGAAAAGTTGGCCAGCGCGAAGAAGTCGATGCCGTCACTGATGGCATCGTCGGTGGCATACAACCGGGTCAGCTCCAGTATATACTTGTTCTGGCCGTTGATCGTGGCTACCGGCTCGCTTTCGCCGAAAGCTTCCACCACCTGACTGGTTTTGGTTGCCTTGGCGGTATAGCTTTGAACAACCGCGACCTTCCGGCCATCCAGCTCCAGATAAATGTCACAGCTGGTGGGAAAACCCGTCATTTCCATTCCTGTGCGTCCTCCTTAAATTGTAATATGGGCAGTGAGGTAGATCTGGTTGAGGCCGTGGGCCACAGAGAAGCTGAATTCCACCAGGCATACAGTAGGATCCTCCTCGGATGCCGACACGGCGACATCGCTGTAGCTGTCGATGATCTCCGCCCGCAGCTTATTCTCCAGCTCCACGATGGTTTGGGCACGGATGGCGCCTCTGGTCTGCACGGTGTTCTTTGTCTGGCTGAACCGGCTTCGCAGGCTCTGCCGGATGGCGGGGATCACGTCGTCCGCAATTAAGATCGTGGTCAGTTCCCGCCAGGTCGTATCATCCGCTCCGCCGGTCATTGTCCTGGTCGTAATGCCCCGGATCGGGGATACCACGCCGCCAACCGCTTCCAGCGGTGTTACACCGCCCCGGACCAACAGGTCGATCTCGCGGTCGCCGTAATCCTCGCTGACACCGGTCAGGCCGCTGAGCTTGGTGCCGTTAAGAGGGATGGCGGGATCTCTGATTACTGCCACTGCCGCAGCAGCAGCGGCAGCGGCGAAAATACCCGGGAGCGGCTTCCCGGCGCTGTCCAGCCCGTCAGGGCCCACCAGCACCATCCGCTCGCTGTTCAGGGCCTTGGCGCGGTCCGTCAGCTCTGTTGTGGACGCCCCACTCATGCCCACCACGGCGATTCGCTCCCGCCGTGCTGCGGAGGCACTCTCCAGACTGGCGCGAAGCGCCTGCTGCACTGTCAGCTCTCCGCTGTCGCAGACAATCACCTGCACGTTTTCCGCAGCCTGCAGCACGGCAAAGGCGGCGTCATATTCATCGCCCTCCACCCGTACGGCGACAACCGTGGACGCGCCGCCCAGAAACAGCAGTTTCAGGATCGCGGACATGCCGGGCGAACCGGCGGCGTCCTCGCCGAAGGCGCTCAGTCCCATCTCATAGCTGGTCAGGCGGACGGCTGTGTTGGCCGTCCCGCTGGTACTTTTGGCCGCTACCCCGATGGTGCGTGCGGCCCGTCCGCCTCGAACAACGGCGGATGCGTCATAGGAGGAATAGACTCCCGGACGCTCATGAAGGATACTTTTCATTTTCAACAACACCTTTCAAAATAAAATCAGAAAACACGGTTCCGTCCTCCTCTGCCGCAGCGATAAAGCAGGCGCTGCAGGCGAGGCTTCCCCGCCGCAGGAACATGGAGGTGTCCGGGTCCCAGGACGCCTCCTCCCACTTCAGCTCCGTGGGCCGGAGTCCAATAGGCAGCCCCTCCAGCATAATCTGGTGCAGTCCCTCCAATACCCGCTCTCCGCCCGCCGCACCTTCCTCCGGCGGGCAGTAGATATCCAGCGACAGCGTCAGGTCCAGGCGTATTCCATAGATCTCCCGGATGACCTGGGTTTCAGGGTCCGTCCGCTGTCCCAGGTAGCTGTTCAGCGCGGCGCCCCGGCTCTCGCCCATACGCAGCCCAACCGCTGCCACCGGACCTGTATACGCCTTTGCCCACCCCGGGGAATAGGCGGTCTGGGCGGAAATGCCCGCCTTTTCCAGAGCGGTGGCGACGGCGTCTTTCACCTGCTCCAATCCGTTCATTCAGCTCTCTCCTTTTCCTGGCGGAGTACCGCCCGCCGGTAGAGAACCTCGCTGCGGAAGCAAACGGCCTCAGCCTCCTGGACCGCCAGCCCCAAGGTGTTGAAGCGGACCCGGTCGCCCGGCCGGATCTCCCGGCCGGCGGGACCGATATACAGCCACCGCCGGACGCTTACCGCCCCCAACGGCGTTACCGCTATCGGCGGAGCCTCCCTCTCCTTCAATACCGGCTGCAAAAATGCTGGAAAAACCGCTTCCTCTCCGCTCTCCTTTGAAACAAGCGTGACCGTCTGCCCATAGGCCCGCATCATCTCCTCCAGCCGCGCCCTCATCCCGGCACCCCCAGAAAAGCGAATGCATCGTCTCCCCAGTAGTCCGCCATCATACCGGCCGCCTGACGGCGCATGGCCGCTGCCGCCGCGCAAACCTGGCCGCCTCCTCCGGTCCGCAGGCTCACGTCTCCGGCGGAGAACTGCTCCACATCCCCGCCGCTCCGGCAGGGCAGGAGTCCCGCAGCCGCCAGCAGGGCTGCGGCACAGGGGAAGACGCCGCCGCAGTCCTCCGGTGTCAGCCCCTCCCGCAGCCGCCGGGCAAGCTCCGCCTCGGCGGCTTCGCACAGTGCTGTCAGCAGCGGCTGTTCTGCCTCCGACGGCTGAACAATGGCCTCGGCCAGCCGTACGATCTGTTCGAGCATGTCTTGTCACCTCCCCTTGTCTCGCACCTCCGCCGCATCAGATGGTCAGAATCTTCCCTGCATCGGTGTACAGCTTGGCGAACCCGGAGATGCTGGTGATGGCGGCCCGCTCCACCTGCCGGTCGATGAGCTTGTCGTACTCCACCATCACGTCCCCGGCGCTGACCATCTCCAGCGCGTAGTTGCGGTCCAGACCGATCAGCTTGCCCGCCGGCATGGCGCTGGTCCGCAGCAGCGTCGCGCCCAGAGGAGAAGCCAGCGTACCGGTCCCCTGGAAGTTGAGCCCGGTCAGGGGGTTCTGGAACTCGCTCATTTTCAGCATGTCCAGCATCACCGCGTTGGGCACCAGAATGGTGTTCATGGTGTAGGGATCGAACTGTCCCCAGAAATCCAGCAGGGCCTCATAGGTCAGGGCTCCCTTGGTTCCGCCAATGGGACTGGTTCCCACGGCGAACGCCTCGGCGGGGTTGTCATTGCCGTCGCCGTCGGTGATGACCTTGATGGCGTCCTCCAGGTGCATCCTTGCGATATGGCTGCCGATCTGCCGCAGCGTAATGGAGAAGAGATCCAGGCGCTGAAAGCGGATGGCCTCATAGGATGCCACCAGCATCCGCCCTCTCTTGTGGAGCTTCACCAGATTGCTCTGGGTCCGCACGGTGGTCTGCGGCAGCTGCGCACCCTCCTCCACCCGTTTCAGGCTCTTCTCCTCCTCGCTGGGTACCGAGGAAATGGAGCGGTAATCCATTCCGTCAAACTGCGTGGTGGTAGCGGTGATGGAAGGCAGCACATTGTCCTCCTCCATACCCTGCCGCACCACTCGGGATACAAATTCCGGAAACAGCACCGCAGACTCCGTAGTCCGGAAGAACTTCTCCACCACATCAGAGCGGCTCCCCTTCACATGGATGTCGAACCGTTTCAGCTGCCGCTGAAAGGCGTCCAGTCCCTCCAGGGGCGTGCCCCGGTAGTTCTCGCTGGGGTCCGCCGCCTCCAGCACCTGCGTGAAGGACTTTCCGGCCTCTCCGTACATCCCCTTTTCCAGTCTCAGATTGTCGAAAGTATAAGCCATATTCCTCTCCTCCTTAAAGCAAAATCGTTACGGTCCTGGCAATGGTGTCCACGCTGGCGACAGGCAGCAGCCTGCCGCTTCCCGTCTCCCCGCTTCCGGCAGCCTTGACGCCGCCCTTTCCGTCTGCCGCTAGGGCGCTCCACCCCACCGCAGGCGCAGCGCCCGAATAGCTCACGGTGACAAAGCCGCCCACCTGTACTGTGCAGGCGTCGTCCTTGCAGCAGATGGCCGCGCCAATGAACTGGTCGCCGTCGCCGCAGGCCCCCACCGTACCGTTGCCGGTGAGCTTGACCACCTGCCCCTCGGCCAGCTTGCCCCCCAGAAAGGTCGCGCACACCTGACCTACGCCCTCAAAAGAAACGCTCATAGAAAATCCTCCTCAAAAAATTTTGTATAATCCGGCGCAGTACCCGAAACCCGAAAGAACCGCTCCGTCCGCTAAATTAAAAACGCCCGGTCCTCGTCCTCGCAGGGGGCGGCCTTGTGCGGCCGCAGCTGGGGCGCGGGCGGGAACAGCTCGTCCATACGCCGCCGGTAGACCTTTGTCAGCTCCAGCAGCTCGTCCTCCTCCATCTTCTCCGCCATTCTGGAGAAAATGGCAAGATCCAGCGTTTCATCCGTCAACCCCGCCAGCCGGATCAGCTCCTTGCGCATCCCGTCCATGTAGGACCGTCCCAGCTTCGCCTGCTTTTCCAGCTCCTCCCACTGCCGCAGGCACCCGGGATGGGAGGCAAGCAGCTGTTTCAGCTCACCGCCCTGCTCGTGGACAAAGCTCTTGATGACCCCCGCCTTTCTCTGCGCGGGTACGGCCACAAAGCTCCACTCGTAAGCATCCACCGGGTCCCGCAGGGTAAAGTAGCACAGCCTGCCGTCATACATCTTCCCGCCCTGATGGCCGCAGCTCTCCTTCCCGCATACGGAGCAGCGCCGTCCCGTCACGCTGCACCCGATACTGACCTCCTTCTTGATACCCGCCTCGATCTCCTCGATCAGCGCGGAATTCTTCTCACTGCGCAGCATGTAGGCGTACCCCTTCAAAAACTGGCAGCCGTCTCCTGCGCTGGTGGTGCCGCTCTCCCGGCAGACCTCGGTTTTGTACAGCCGTGCCGTCTGCCCCTCGGTGGACCAGTTGTGGTCAAATATGCCGCTCTTCCCTACAAACAGCCGGCTCAGCGTCTCCAGCGCTTCCTGGTCGAACCGCTCCCAGTCCCGGTCTACCTCGTTGTCGCACAGCCGGATGGCAAAGGTGTACACCTGATCCGGTTTAAGCTCCGTCTTACTCAGCCGGTTGATGAGGATCATGTCCTCCCGGGACACGCTGTGCCGCATTACGCCCCCCGGCTCTTTTCTCACATCCAAAAGCATATTCTCCTTTCCTCAGCTGCGGCAGTCTGCACATACCGGCTCCGCCTCCTGGGCCTTTCCTCCGGCCGCGCGTTCTGCCGCGTCATTTTCCAGTGCCAGCTTCCTGGTCTGCTCCCGGTACCAGGCCGCTTTGGCCTCCTCCAGCAGATCCTGAAGGTTGATATCGTCCCAGACCACCCGGAAGCCGCATCCGTACCCGTGCATCCGCAGCCACATCTGGCAGATCCGCTCGATGGCCGGAGTCAGTGACCGCCGGATGGCGGTCATCTCCGTGGTCAGCAGATCGGCCTGCTGTGTACTCATCCGCTCGGTGCTGGACCAGCTCAGCCCCAGCATAAAGGGCGGGATGCCCGTCTTGCTCACCAACTGCTCCAGGATCTGCCGGATGGGCACGGAGCTGTCCAGAATCTGATTGTCTGCGCCAATGACCTTGATGTCCACGTCGCCCACTGCCACAAAATCCCGCACGCAGCCGTTGCGTGTGCGCTCCATGGCCCGGCTCCACTCGCTTGCCAGCTGGCGGCTGCGCTCCTGGGCCATGCCCCGCTCCCACTCGCCGTCTCCCGGCTTGTAGACCACCGCGAAGCGCACGTTGCCCATCCGCTCCCAGTTCACACCGATGGCGTAATAGATCTTACTGAGCAGCTCCGTCAGAAACGGCATGGACCGCAGCAGCGACACGCCGTAGGGTGCGCCGGCCTCCGGATTGAAGGGCGTGAACAGCAGCAGGTTCTGGTGGGGGAGGGGCCTGACCTGCCCATACTGGTCCTGTCCGCACAGCTTGAAATCCAGCGGTCCCTCTCCCTCCTGGATCTGCACGTCCTCCACCCGGCCGCAGAGTACGGCGGCCACATCGCAGCTGTCGGCGGTGGGAACGATCTCCCCCACGGCCTGCCCGAATACCAGCATGGAGTCCAGATATTGATCCAGGAATGCGTTGATGCCTCTCTGGCCTCTGCCCACATCCACCTGCTCCAGAAACCGTTTCAATTCTCTGTCCGCCCTGGGATCGTCGCATTCAGCGGACACGCCGCCGCACAGGCGGATGATTTTGTAGATGCAGGCGTCCACCAGCGGCACGGCCTCCCGGATGGCCCGGTAGAGCTGTTTGTCTCCGGTCTGGAGGGGAGAATAATACCCCGGCAGACCGAAGGGGGGCGTATCGCTTCTCTGGATCTGCGGCGTAGCCGCCGCCCCGGCGCCGGTTTCTTTTTTCTTGCGGTTAAAGAATCTCATCACTCACTCCTTTTCCATTGCCGCGCTTCGCGCGGCGGGGAGTTGTTTCTCTTCGGAAGCCCGTGGGCTGTCCGCCCCCGGACCCCTGACCTACTTTTCGCGCCCGCGAAAAGTAGGCAAAAGCGGGCTCAAACCTACGGTTTAAGAATCCCTTGACGGGGGGCACCTGACGGTGCCATATCCCCTTTTACGGGGGTTAACGGACATTGGGATAAAATGAAGAGTTGCGGTGCCACGTGAACGACAGGTCCTCCTTCAGCCGCTCTGGTACTTGTAGAACTCCGGCTGCCGCCCTTTCAAAGGGGTACTGCGGTGCAAGGGGCACTTGTTCTAATGGTACATTCTTCTGATTCGCACCTACTCCACCAGACCCTCGTGCCGAGTGCCGCGAGGCAACCAGCACCTCCGTTAGAACTGTGCGCAGAAGTACAAACCGGCATCGGCCCATTGCACGGACGATAGACCGGAAATCCGAAGGTCGTAGCGTAACCAATAACCCCCCGTAATGAAGGAGGATTCTTAAGGAACGTAGTTCCTTAAGTGACCTTTTGGTTCTTTTCGTTCATACGAAAAGAACGCCCCCGTCCCCGCCCCGGCAGGGGCGAATCTAACTGCTGGAAGGAAGCGGCCGCGGCCCCGCTGGGGCCGCAGATTACCCCCTAACCACCGAACAAAACACCCCCTCGCTCGCCTCTCTCGCCGCCATAGTGACCGCAAAATACCGCATATCATCCATAGCGTGATCGTTATCCTTGTGAGGGGCGTCCCGCCCGTTGGTCTCCTCGCTCCAGCGGTACAGCGCAATCTCCCTCAGACAGTCCTCACAGGTGTCGCAGATCACAATGCGCCCTCTTTTTAATAAATCGGCGGTGATCCGTATCCCCGAGAGTACGTCATTGTCGGCCTTGATAACGCGATAGCCTTCCTGCCGCAGAGCGGTGATAAAACTGGCGGCGGAGGGGTCCGCCACCACACAGCGGATACGATGCTGGCTAGCCAACCGCTTCAATTCCGCTGCGTATTCCTGGTCCGTCAGCTGAACGCCGGTACGTCTGGAAGCGTAATAATATTCCTTCACCCGGTACCATACGCCGCCGCTGAGCCCCCAGAGTCCGAAGGAACAGGGATTTGCGGTGCCGTAATCCACAGAGATGACATACTCCTCCAGCTCTCCCCTGGGAACGGGCCGCGCGTCCCGTTCCGGAGAAAAGAAGTCGTAAATCAGCCCCTTGGCGGCGGTCCACTCCCCTAAGATAAACCGCCTGTAAAAGGCCCCGCTGTAGCTGGACCGGTAGCGCTGCCGGATACGCGGAGAGAGGGATGGGTTGTCCTCCATGGTAAAATGCAGATACAGCGCGTTCCTCTGCTCGCTTTTCAGGATCCACTCCCGGTAAAACCAGTGCTGCGGTCCCTCCGGATTACAATTAAACCACAGTCTCGACCCCGGCACGCTGCACCTGGCAATTGCCTGCTCCACAAAGGACCGGGGCATCAATGCGGCCTCATCCAGCAATACGCCCGCCAGGGTGACTCCCTGGATAAAGGCCGCGCTGCCCTCGTCCTTTCCGCCCATGAGGTAGAACCGGTTTTCCCGCCCGCCTCTGCTGATAACCAGAAGATTCTCGCTCCGCTTCTCCCTGCACCGGAACCCCAGCTCCTGCAGCACCGGCGCCAGCTCCTGCAAAAGGTTCCGGCGCAGGGACACCACGCTCTTGCCGCAGAAAGCGAACTGCTGTCCGTGAAAGGAGACCATGGCCCAGCACACGAAGCTCAGCCCCATGCACAGCGTCTTGCCGCTGCGCACGGCCCCGTCGCAGATGATGGCGTCACAGTGCCGGTCCGCGGATTTTGGGCCCCACCAGCACATGACGCGCTTCTGCTTGGGAGAAAACCGTTTGATCTTCATTCCTCGCCGGCCTCCAGTGCGTTCAGCAGCGCGTTCATCCCGTCCTCGCCGCCTCCGGCGCACTCCAGGAGCAGCCCGATGGCCTTCACCCGGTCCGCGAACTTGACCTCGACTGCCCCCGCGCTGTTCACCTTGAACTCGCTCACGCCCCACAGGTCCAGACTCTTAACGTAAGCGTCCTTAGGTGCCAGCGCCAGCGCCACCGCGTCATTGGGCGAACTGAGCGCCACCCGTTTCAGCGCCTCCAGGATTTCCTCCCGATCCAGCTCCATTCAATCACCGTCCTTCACCCATAGGCCGCAAATGCCCAAAAGTTGCCCCCGAAAGGGCAACTCCTTATAAAAAAATTTTTTCTGCCGCCCCCCTTGCGGATTCCTTTGAAATACATTACAATAGTGGTAACGAACTCCGCCGGCACATACGCCGGTGGCAAAACATATTTAGGGGGAATAGGATGCCTACGTTTATCGGAATCGAGAGCTTGGCAGCCAATGCGCTGATCGAGCTGATGGATAGGGAGCAGACCCGCGAGGTCTCTTTTGATACGCTGGTCCGTTACGGACTGGAAGTCGTTCGGGTGTTTGGCATGAGGACCGGAGAAGAGGCGGTTTTGCTGCTGTCCCGGCAGGATCAGCTGGACATGATGGAAAATTACTCTGAGTATTTCGAAGTGGACGTTTCCGATACATACGGCGGAACCTTCCGCCTGAAAGACACCGCGTCCCTGGAGGACCTGCGGAAGTATTTCCGCTGGACGATGACTGTCCGGCTGTTCGAGGCGTTTATGTCTCCGGAAGCGCTTCAGAAATTAGGTGTTCGCATTTGAAGCTTACAAAGTTTCGTGACCCTGTTTATGGCTACATTGAAATTGATGACGAAATTGTTCACGATATCATCGACACGGCTGCTTTTCAGCGGCTCCGGCAGATCCGGCAGACCAGCTATGAACCCCTCTATCCCTCCTCGCTCCACAACCGCTTTGTTCACTCTCTCGGGGTGTACTATCTGGGTAAGAAAGCGATTGCCGCCTTTTATGGCTCGCTTTGTTGGCATAAAACTGCCGGAACACGGCGGCTGGAGGGGCTGAAAGAGCTTTTCGATACACATTTCGGAGAGCAGTATGGTCGCCTCTTTATTTTATCATGCTTGCTTCACGATGTGGGTCATTCACCGTTTTCCCATACCGGAGAGGAGTTCTACCGGAACAGCGTGAGTACGGCCCCGGTGGTGGATATAGCGCCTCTGCGGAAAGAGCTGAACCGGACCCGCAACTCGAAAAAGAAAGCGGCTCTCCTGAAGAAGCTGGAGGAGGCAAGAGCCTATACGTACCGGAAGCACCTCGCCTACTTGACAAAAGATAATGTTTTTATTTCTCCGGCGGGAGAAGCGCCCGCTCCCCACGAGATTATGAGCTGTATTGTAGCGCTTGAGGCGTTTGGTCAGAACCCGAAATATTTTAAGGATGACCGTCAGCGCGCTTTTTTCGCCCGCTGTATCACAGGGCTTCTGTATACGGATCGTGAGCATCTGAAACGTGAAGAATACGTTAAGATGACGGCGACGCAGGATCGGGAGGTGCAGAAACAGCAGCTTTTGGACTGCCTGATTCAGCTGCTCCATTCCTCTGTCATTGACGTGGACCGCCTCGACTATATTATTCGGGACGCCAGTACCATGGGGTATCAAAGTGTGTCCATTGATTATGAGCGTCTGCTCTCGGGCATTGTGGCGGTCCGGGATGGCGAATATAATTTTACGGTGGGGTTCCACAAAAATGCTCTGAGCATCATTGAAAACGCGGTTTATGCCCATGATATTGAAAAGAAGTGGGTACAGAGCCATCCCGCCATTTTGTACGACAGCTTCCTTCTTCAGCAGACCATTATCGACATAGAGGCCCGCTTGCGGGAGGATAATAAAAACAGCGGCTTTCCGCCCGCGTCCACGCTGTTCAGTTACGATTCTCTGACGGGTAAGGGGAGTACGTTCAAGGATCTCCGGATTCGCTACCTGGCGGACCCCGATCTGGTCTATCTCATGAAAAACAAATATACCAGCGTGTACGCCGAAGAATATTTCAGCCGGGATACCCGCCGGGTACCCATGTGGAAGTCGGAAGCGGAGTTCAAGAACCTTTTCCGGGTCGGAGAGCGGGAGACAATCAGCCGGGCCATGGAGATCATCCTGACGGACGGGACGCCGAAGCGGACCAGTGCGGAAGTCAGCGAGCGAACCATCAAGAAGATCGATCAGGACATTGCGGACGCCCGGGCCCATGACCTTGCCAACATGGTGGAAACCCATGAGAAGAAGAGGGCATATTTTCTTGCCCTGCTGAAAGTCTGCCGGGAGCATGGACTGAGGGAGAATGTGCTGCTGCTGTCAACTGCTTTTTTCAAGAGCAATTTCTCCAAGCAGGAGATGAACCGGCTTTTGATTCTCTTTCCGGCGGGGGAACAGATTCACAAGCTGCAGGATGTTTCCTCTACATTAAATAGCCGGGTCCCGCCCGACGAACGGTTTACCTATCTGTTTTACTATCCGAAACCGGGCAGAGTAAAAGCGGATGCTGTCAGCTTTGCCCAGGCCCTGGTGGATGCGTTCAAAAAATATGAATAGCACTGGCTGGAACCGCGCGAGCGGTTCTGGCTTTTTTCAAAAAATTTCTCCCCCGGTTGCCCTTCCCACGGCAACTTTCCCCTCATTCCCTACTACATTATATAAATAGAACTTATCTGCAGCCCTGCCCGTGGGCCCGCCTGCGGCGGGCTTAGCGCTAAAAGCGCCGCAGGCGCCCCCCAGTCCCCCCCGATTGTTACGGTTATATTACAACCCCCCCAATCCCATTGACAAACGCCATCCCTCATGATAAACTCCCAACTGTAAACCAAAGACCGCCCGCCCGGCTGTTCTCCCCGGAGCAGATACGGGACCGGCTAGCCACGGTATGTGCGCCGGTGCGGACAAAAGGGTGGAAAATCCGAGGTTTGCAAATGAGGTAAGGGGCTTGATAA
>ERZ779621.489-NODE-489-length-16493-cov-11.270775_pt1 | contig 16493 bp, 16 predicted proteins | sample MGYA00514215_ERZ779621 | MGnify/ENA primary metagenome ERZ779621 (study PRJEB29562, sample SAMEA4376715) | mouse gut metagenome | isolation source: Cecum | study: EMG produced TPA metagenomics assembly of the A DSS colitis mouse model was used to assess the...
CCGCACAGATGGGGGGCAGGAATAATGGGATACTTCGAGAAAATCTATCAGTCCGGCCTCAGCCATCGGGCCAGAGCGGTGTATATGTACCTCAAGGATCACGCTGACAAGGAAGGCAAATGCTGGCCGGGAATACGGACAATCTCCGCTGAACTGCGGCTGTCCCGATCCACTGTCAAGCGGGCCTTGGACGATCTGTGCAGGGCGGAACTGATCTCCAAAGAGTCCCGCTGGCGGGAGAACGGGAGTCTCAGTTCGAATTTATACCGGCTTCTGTAGTGCGAAAAAACATGGTTCACCGCCTGGGGGCTTTTGCGCCCCGGTGGTGAACTGAGGATGGGCCGCTGGTGGACCTACCAGAAGGACCCACTTTAAGAAATTTTTAGTGCAGAGAAAGGAATAGAATGGTACCCACTTTTCACAAGAAGGAAACCATGATATCATAGCGGACAGAATATCCCACTGAATAGAGAGGGTTGCTACATGCCATAGTCTCGGTATATATCAGTGCCCTGCCAATACCCAGTACGCGACTTTCGATTAGACATCCATTGCGCACGGTTTTTGATTCATTCATGTCTTGTGTTTTTCGTTCAGCCTTTGGGTTACATCGCAGTCTATCTACTCGAAAACAGCATCCACCAAACGGCGGGTATACTCGGACTGAGGGGTCATGATGACCTCATCTGGAGTCCCCTGCTCAACGATTTTTCCGTCGTAGAGTATAAGTACCTGATCGCAGAGCATCTGTACCAAAGCCAGATTATGGCAGATAAAAAGATACGATAGCCCCCTATTTTTTTGCAGTCCTGTCAAAAGCTCCATAATCTGCTGCTGCACTGTCACATCCAGCGCACTGGTAGCCTCATCCAGGATTAGTACCTTGGGACCGCCGATCAGGGCTCTGGCAATGGCGGCGCGCTGGCATTGCCCGCCGCTGACTTCGTGGGGATAACGATCCGAAAACTCGGAGGGCAGTCCGCACTGTTGCAGTATTTCCGCCACCCGGTTTCGGATATCCGCTTTAGACATCCCCCTGTTGCGCAGGCTCTCACCAATACCATCTCCAAGGGTCCGCCGTGGATCAAAGGAGCCCGTGGGCGTTTGAAAGACCATCTGCAGCTTATCGTAGACCTTTCGAAGCGTCTTGCCCCTGGCATGGGTTACATCCTCTCCGTCAATGATGATCTCACCCTCTGTTACATCCAACAGGCGTGTAATCAATTGGGCAATCGTGGATTTGCCGGAACCGGATTCCCCCACGATTCCAAGGATCTCGCCCGGCATGAGCCGGAAACTGACGTGATCGACTGCGGTGAACGCCGGCCGGCCGGGTTGGGAGAAAACTTTGGTGATATCCCGTACCTCTAAAATCGCTTCCATATCAAGCCCTCCGCAGTTTTGGTACGGCAGAAAGCAGCTTCCGGGTATAGCTGTTCTGGGGGTGGTCCAGAACATCCCGCGCCCTGCCGTATTCCATCTTGTTCCCCTGCTGCAAAACCAGAACGCTGTCCGCCATAGCGGATACCACGCCAATGTCGTGGGTCACCAGGATGATCGCCGTACCAAACAGTTCCCGGAGTTCCAGCAGCTCGTCCACCACCTGCCGTTGGACGGCCACATCCAATGCGCTGGTGGGTTCGTCAGCGAACAGGACGGAAGGGTTCATCAACACGGAAATAGCAATTCCCGCCCGCTGGTTCATTCCGCCGGACAGCTCAAAGGGGTAGCTGTTCCAAATGCGTTCTCCGTCCTTGAAACGCAGCTTGGCAAACAGCGACAGAGCGGCATCCTTGGCCTCCGTTTTGGTAATCTGCCGGTGGGCGGTCATGCTCTCAAATATCTGTTCGCCGATGGTCCGGATCGGACAGAGGGAAGCGCCCGCGTCCTGAAAGATCATGCCGATTTTGCCGCCGCGAATCCGGCGCATCTCCTTCTCCGGCAGGTCAGGAAGATTTTTCCCCTCAAACCAGATATCGCCCCTGGTAACCAGACCGCTGCTTCCCAAAAGGCCCATAGCGGCTTTGATGATGGTGGACTTGCCGGAGCCGGACTCCCCTACCAGCCCGAGAATCTCACCGGGGTGCAGGGAAAAGCTCATGTCCCGCACAACGGCGGCTCCGCCAAAAGATATCTCTACGGAATCATAGGTCAGCAGAGCGTCCATGCCGCGCCCCCTTTCACAAGAATGGGATAAGCTCAAATCAAGGATTGATGTCCAAAGCCGCCGTCAGCTCATAAAAGTCGCAGGGATGGGCCGTCAGACCGGTGACGCTGGCCTTGGAGATCATGCTCATACGCAGGAAGGAGCAGAATACAAAGGCGTTGTCGTCCAGCAGCGTCTGCTGCATCTCAATGGCGATCCGAGCCCGTTCGTCGCTGTCAAAGGTGCTGTTCAGAGCAGATGCCAGCTCCTCCAGCCGGTCGCTGTGATAGCTGCCCCGGTTCTTGGTGGACGCGTCCAGGCAGTGGGTGGAGAAGAAGTTGGTGGGGTCACCCAGGCCGCTGTTGACGTTAGCGCCCACATAGATGTCCCAGGCGGACTGGTCCTTGACAATCGAGTTGTGGTCGGCGGTCACATTCAGGTCCAGTTGGATACCGATATCCTTCAGAGTGGCCTGGGCGGATTCCGCCAGCAGAGGCAGTTCCTGACGGCTGGGGTAACTCAGCCAGCGGATGACCAATTTCTGCCCGTCCTTTTCCCGGATGCCGTCTCCATCGGAGTCCATCCAGCCGGCAGCCTCCAGCACAGCCTTGGCCCCTTCGGGATCATAGGTTTCAGCGGTGAGGCTCGCACCGCCGAAGGCGACCGTATCCGGAAACGCGCCGGTTCCTACATAGCCGTAGCCGCTGAGCAGGGTATTGACAAATCCCTCCTTGTCGATGCCCATTGCTACGGCTCTGCGGACTGCTTCGTCCTGAATCACAGGGGAGGTATAGTTCATCTGGCAGTAGAAGGAGCGGCTGGTCTGTGTGCTGGAAAATGTGTAGTTGTCATTTTCAAACAGCGGATAGCTGGCATAGGCCATGCCGTAGGCGGCGTCGATCTCGCCGGACTGGAGGGCCAGCGCCAGGGTGTCGCCATCGGAGATCGTGCGGACTGTGATCTCATCAATCTTCACCTCGCCGTCCCAGTAGTTCTCGTTCTTTACCAGATTTAAGTGGTCGTCTGTTTGCAGCTCCACCGGCACATAGGGACCGGTCCCCACTACAATGCCGTCCTCGGTGATGCCCGCCTCCATGTCAATGATGCAGCCGTATGGTTCGGACAGATAGTTCAGCAGCGAAGGAGCGGGGACAGAGGTCTTGATGGTGAGGGTCAGGCCATCGCTTTCCATTGTATCAATCATTAAATCACCCCTGGCGCGGTCGTGGACCTCGACCAGATGCTCCATGCAGACTTTGACAGCGGCGGCATCGCAGACCTTGCCGTTTGAGAAGCAGACGCCGTCCTTAAGCGTGATTTTCCAGGTCAGATCATCCTCCAGCTCATAGGAGGCGGCAATCCAGGGCTCCAGTTCCATGCTGTCATTGATCTTGAACAGCGTCTCCCCCACGCCGTACCGTATACAGGCCCAACCGGAATAGGCGTAGTGGGGGTTTACATTGGGCTCCTCGTTTTCCGCGTTGAAGGTGGTATCGCCAAAGACGAAGGTTTTCTTGCTGCCGCTGGCGTCCGAGGGATTGCTGTCAGAGCCGCCGCAGCCGGCCAAAAGGCCAATTGCCATACAAATGCTCAACAGGATTACAAAGAATTTTTTCATATCACTGCCGTCCTTTCTTTTTTGCAGGAATCACCCTGCCATTTTTGTTGTTGCGGCCAGTCTCTATCTGGACTGGCTGTTTTTGGGGTCCATGTAGTCACGCACAGTGTCCCCCAACAGGTTGAAAATCACCACCGTGATAAAGATCGCGAGACCAGGAGAGAGAACAATCCAGGGATAGATTTGCAGCATACTCCTGCCGGAACTCATCATATTGCCCCACTCCGCCGTGGGCGGCTGCGCGCCCAGATTCAGGAAGGACAGTCCCGCCAGCTCCATCATCATGGTTCCGATGTCCAGCATTGCCGTTACCAGGATTGGCCCCAGGATGTTGGGCAGAACGTGGCGGGAGATGACCTGTATGGGCGTATCGCCCGCCAGCAGCGCGGCGTGGACATAGGAGCTGTTTTTCTGCGCCAGGGTCTGGCTGCGGGCGACTCTGGAGTATTTGGGCCAGCTGATCACTGCCAGGGCAATGACCGCGTTCACGATCCCTCCATTCAGCAGCGCCGCTACGGCCAGGGCAAATACCAGACCTGGGAACGCCAGACACACATCGGAAATCCGCATGACAACGGCATCCAGCTTCCCGCCGAAATATCCGCACCCGACGCCCACCACGGTACCAAACACCGAGATAATAGCCACCAGCGCCAGGGTGGAGAAGATACTCGCCTGTCCGCCCACCAGGACACGGGAAAACAGGTCCCGCCCATAGCGGTCCGTCCCCATCCAGTGTTCCGTGCTGGGGGGCTGGAAGGAGATGTCGTAATTTTGCAGATAGGGATCGTAGGGAGTCAGTTTATCCGCAAAGAGGGTGACGATCAACAAAACAGCGGCCAGGGCAAGGAAAAAGTATAGCCGCAGCTTGATGTTGTTCCGCCTGACTTTCTGTCTCCGGACAGTAACCGCTTTTTCACCTCTCATGGCTCCATCCCTCCCAGGCGGATTCTCGGATCAAGGACACGGTAAGACAGGTCGGTGATCAAGTTGACCAGCACGTAAATGATCGCCATCCACATGACGTAGGCTTGGATGATGGGGTAATCCCGCATATTGATGGCATCTACCGCCATCTTTCCCACGCCGTCCCACATGAAGATGGATTCCACAATCGCGGTGCCTCCCAGCAGACTGCCGATGGACAGGGTAAGCAGCGTGATGATGGTGACGAGAGATGCTTTCAGCACGCTTTTACACATAGTTACAGAAAATTTAACGCCCCGCGCTTTCGCCCCCGCCACATAATCCTTGCTCAGCTCGTCGAGAATCGCAGCCCGCACCTGCCGCAGATATTTTGCGGACATGGCGATTGCCAGGGTAATGGCCGGCAGGGCCACGCTCTGAAAGCTGACGCTGTCGGCGATGACCGGGAACCAGCCCAGCCGGATGGCAAACAGGTACATCAGCAGCAGCGCTACAAAGAAGTTTGGCATCGAGTTGCCCAGAAAGCTGCATACACGGATGAGATAATCGGTCAGCTTGTTCTGCTTCACCGCCGCCAGTACGCCCAGCGGGACGGAGATCACGACGGTCAGCAGGATAGACACAACCGTCAGCAGCAGCGTAGCCGGGAGTTTGGAGACAAAGTAGGAGAACACTTCCCGGCCTGATACATAGCTGCGGCCCATATCGCCATGGAGAAGATTGCCCAGCCACACAAAATACTGGGTCAGGAAGGGTTTGTCCAGCCCCAGCTCCGCCCGTGCGGCGTCGATCACCTCCTGGGAGACCACCGCGCCGGTATTTTCCATTTTTTGCAGTACGGTATCGCTGCCCGCCAGACGCATCATGCCAAAGGACAAAAAAGTGATGGCCAGCAGGATTGGGATGAGCTGGAGAAGCCTCCGCGCAACATATTTTTTCACAGTATATGCCTCCGATCAGTCCGATGTATGGCTCTGGAGCATGTCCGGTTATGCCGTAGCCGTAAGGGTAAAGATCGGCGTTGGATTATAAAACTCGTCAAAGTCCGCATATATCCGTTTCCAGACGCCAGTGTTAACCTCGATATTGTGGAAGCCCGCCGCCGTCAACAGCTCCCGATCCCACTGCGGACGGGGCTGCTGGGCAGGGCGAAGGATGTTTTTGAAATTCTCGTACTCTTGAGCCAGTTCCGAGGATATTCCTTTGTGCGCGTGATTTTCGGGCAGGGGAGCGGAAGTATCCTCCCGGCAATAGTCCGCATCGAAGTTGATGAGCAGCCCGCCGGGTCTCAACAGGGTATGCCAGTTGGCGTAAGCCTCCGCCAGATGGGGCAACCCCCAGGTCAGATTGCGGGTCACCAGCACGTCAAAGCTGTGGGGCGCAAAATCCGGCTTTTCTGCGTCCATGACCTGAAAATTTACCGGAATCCCCAATTCAGCAGAAGTCCTGCACGCTTCGTCGATCATGCCGGCCGTCAGGTCGATCCCGGTCATTCTGTGGCCCTCCCTTCCCAGCAGGAAACAGAAAAAGCCGGTTCCGGTCCCTAAGTCCAGAATATCCAGCGGCTTTTTGGAGGGAAGATACCGGTCAAATTCCGCCAGCCAAAGCTCGTGCTTACCGCCGCTCAGCTCCTTCATACGGAGCCTGGAGAAGTCTGGCGCCCGCTCCGTCCAGTAGTCTGACATTCTTTGTTTGATTTCTTCCATAAGCGACCCCTTTGGAAATAGATTTTTCGATAACCGTTGACCAGTATAGCACGCCCGACTTTTTCTTGAAGCCCCCGTGGGGGATAGATTTGTCATGAAAATTGTACAAATCTTTCAATAAGCCGGGAAGATATCCCCCTTGGGGGGTTGCTGCCTGAATGTGTCGATGCTACAATGCGAAACATACCGCTAAATCATGCCACACACAGGAGAAGGCTGCTATGCTTCATCACAATTCTATCCTACAGGAAAATCTCCGCTATTGGACGCAGCGTGCCGTCAGCTATTCAATGGTCAATCAGGGAGAACTGGCGGACGGTCATCGGAGCCGCTGGAGCACGGAGCTCTGCCGCCAGATCGACGCTCGCTTCCCAAAGAAAAGGCGGGAAGATATCCGCATTCTGGAGGTTGGCACTGGTCCTGGGTTCTTCGCAATTCTCCTTGCGGAAGCGGGGTATACGGTCACTGCCATTGATCTTACACCGAATATGCTGGAGGAAGCGCAAAATAACGCAGGTCATCTGGCCAATAAAATAGACTTTCGTGAAATGAATGCGGAAGCCCTGCTGTTCGCGGACGCCGCCTTTCATGTGGTGGTTTCCCGGAACCTCACATGGAATCTGCCCCATCCAGAGCGGGCCTATGCAGAGTGGCGCCGCGTACTTGCCCCGGGAGGGCTGCTGCTGAATTTCGATGCCAACTGGTACGCGTATCTGTTCGACGATGCCGCGATGGAAGCGTACCGGCAGGACCGGCAGAACTCAGCGGAGCTGGGCCTGGGCGACGTAAACATTGGGGAAAATTTTGATATCATGGAGGAGATTGCCCGCCGGGTCCCCCTCTCCGCAATCAGACGCCCGGATTGGGATGTGGACATCCTCGCCGGACTTGGACTGCGTGTTGACACAGACTGCCGGGTTTGGGAGCGCGTCTGGGATCAGCAGGAGCGGACAAACTGCGCCTCCACACCGATGTTTTTGGTACGGGGAGAAAAAATCTAGCCAGGATTTTTCCGCCAGGCACTGTGATTTCGCCAGACAGATTTTTTGCAGAATGAAATATCCCCCTGCCCGGCTTCCGTATCTTCTGAATCACAGAGACAGATCAATTTTATACGCTCACTCATGATACGCAAAGTGAGTATCAGCCGGCCAAAGTCTAACAATACAGGAGATTTCCATGGACAATCGCTATCAAAAATTTACCGTCTCAAGGCAGGAACCTCTGCGGCTGTCTATCGCCTTGGAGGGCTTTTTTCAAGATGAGACAGACGATGAGGCAAGGATGGCATATGGTCAATATCTGCATCGGAGGCTTCAACCTGCCGCGGCTGCTCTAATCGAGGCGGACGATACAGCCCGATTGGCACATTTTGCGGCGCAGGGATGGTTTACAGCAAAACAGACGGATGAGCTGATCCGCCTGGCCAGAGAGAAGCGAAAGACCGCCGCCCTGGTCTGGCTGCTGCGGTGGAAGGGAGAGCACTATGGATTCCAGGACAAGGATTTCTCCCTCTGAGCTGGGGATACAGATTTTGCAGAATTGCATGGTTGAGCTGTTGAGCCTCTTCCCGCAGCTGGATACGGCCTGCACGGCGCTGGGCTGTTTCCCAGACCCGGATGGCTCCGGCATTGGGACAGATGGCAGGACCATTCGCTTTTCTCCTCCGGAACTGCTGCGGCGGTATCAGGATAGTCCGGCGGCAGTGCGGCGCGGGTATCTCCATATGCTGCTGCACTGCCTTTACCTCCACCCCTTTTCGGAGCGGACAGGCTGTCTGTGGGACCTGGCGGCGGATATGGCGGTGGAACAGGTTATCGAAGACGCGGCATTGTTCCGGCTGACGCTGAAAGAGGATGCCGTCCGCACAATATGTTTTAGCATGATAGGGAGTACGCCCCTTTCCATCGAGGAGCTGTATGGGATGCTGGAGCGGGAAACGTTCCCCTTTTCATTGACGGAAATGGAGATGGCGTTCCGGTTTGACGATCATGCCCTATGGGCGCGGGACACAAAATCCTGTGCCGAAGGACGGCGCAAGTGGGAGAGTCTTGCATCCGGCGCGGGCCGGGGCGGCAGCCGTGCCGGCCGGACCGCCGGGAACGGCATGGAGCTTCTGCAGGTTCCCCGGCAGGGCGCGTATGACTACCGCCGCTTCCTGCGCCGGTTTACCGTGCAGCGGGAGGAGATTCAGCTGGACACGGACAGCTTTGACCAGATATTCTACCATTTCGGCCTGGAATATTACGGAGATATGCCCCTCATTGAACCGCTGGAATATCAGGAAGTCAACCGGCTGGAGGAGCTGGTCATCGCTGTCGATACCTCCGGCTCCTGTTCGGTGGAAACAGTACGGCAATTTCTGGCGGAGACCTACGGCATTATGAGCCGGCGGGAGAATTTCTTCCGGAAAATGAAGGTCTATCTCATCCAGTGCGACTGCATCGTCCAGAGCGTAACGGTCATCCGTTCAGCGGAAGACTGGGCAAAAAGCTGTGAGAGCATCACCATCCAGGGCCGGGGCGGCACGGACTTCACACCGGTGTTCCGGTATGTGGAGGAGCTGCGGCGGAAAGGGGAGCTGAAGGCGCTGAAAGCCCTGCTCTACTTTACCGACGGGGACGGGGTGTATCCCAGAGAACGGACGGACTATCAGACGGCTTTCGTATTTCTGCATCAAAGCGACAAAATGGATCAAGTCCCCGCCTGGGCCGTCCGGCTGGTCCTGGAGGGGCTGACGGAGTAAGATATAATGAACATCCAAGAAGCGAAACAGGAGATCAAAAACGCCCTCCGGGCTTATTTCCAGAAGGACGGGAATGGACGGTATATCCTGCCGTCTGTCCACCAGCGGCCTCTGCTGCTGATGGGTCCGCCGGGTATTGGGAAGACGGCTGTCGTAGAGCAGGCCGCCCGGGAGGCGGGCGTCGGGCTGGTGGCCTACACCATGACCCATCACACCCGGCAGAGCGCCATCGGTCTGCCCCGTATTGAGACGCGGACCTATCAGGGCCGGACGGTCAGCGTGACGGAGTACACCCTCAGCGAAATTGTCGCCTCCATCTATGACTGCATGGAGCGGACCGGGAAGCGGGAAGGCGTCCTGTTTCTGGACGAGATCAACTGCGTCTCGGAGACGCTGGCCCCAACTATGCTGCAATTCCTGCAAAACAAAGCCTTTGGGAACCACCGAATACCCGAAGGCTGGCTGATCGCGGCGGCGGGGAACCCGCCGGGATACAACCGCTCCGTCCGGGAGTTTGACGTGGTGACCCTGGACCGGGTCCGGCAGATCGACGTGGAGCCGGACTTAGAGGCGTGGATGGACTACGCCCGGCGGAAACAGCTCCATGGAGCTGTCCTCTCCTATCTCAGCATCCGGACGGACCGCTTCTACCGGGTAGAGCAGACAGCCGGGGGCGTTTCCTTTGTTACCGCCCGCGGCTGGGAGGATCTATCCGCATTCATGCAGAGCTGCGAGACTCTGGATATTCCCGTATCAGAAGCGCAGGTACGACAGTATCTGCAAAACGAGGATACCTCCAGAGATTTCGCGGGGTATTACCGCCTTTACCGGAAATATGGGGAGGCATACGATATACCGGGCATCCTGGCTGGGACGGCGGCGGATATTGCCTCCTGTGCCGCCAGGGCGCAGAGCGCCTCCTTTGACGAACGGTTCACCGTGGTGAACTTGATTTTGGACTGTCTGGGCGGGCAATTTGCCCGTTATGGGCGGATGGATCGGAACGTTACCGCGCTTCACAAAACGCTGGGGACCTTCAAGCTGTATATGCGGGATAAGCCGGATATGGAATGTCTGGACGAATTGATCCAGGACCGCCGAAAGGCGATACGGGTCAGGCAGGAAGCGGATCTTCTTTCGCTGGATGAGCTGGATACCGGGATATGGGGGCTGGAACGGCTTGAGGAATACGCGTTTGCACTGAAAGCGGAGAATATCCGCAGCAAGGAAGATGGCATGGACCGCATCAAGGCCCTGTTCGGTCAGGAGGCCAATGCAAGGAAAGCACTTGTGCAGGAAGTGAAAGACCGCCTGCACCGCGCGTTTGCCTTCCTTGCGGACTGCTTTGGCGATGGGCAGGAGATGATCCTGTTTGTCTCCGCCCTCACACGGATGGAGCAAGCCATGGATTTCATCAGCCTGCATGGATGCGAGCCATACCTGGAGTATAGCCAGAAATTGTTATATCAGGAGCGGGAGCAGACACTGCGGGACGCCTGCGGGGAGATGTTGGAATAAAGACAAGGCAGGCTTGCAGATGATACTTGACAGAGAAATCGTACATGGTATATAATACCGCCGAAGTGAATACCCATGTCCAGTGCTCCCGCGCCTCACGGCTACGGGAGATAATAGGGAATCAGGTGCGAAACCTGAGCGATCCGGTCACTGTGAGCGAGGAGTCCGCCGCAAATGCCATTGCGAGAGCGAGAAGGCGCGGCGGGCGGAGACGCGCGAGCCAGGAAACCTGCTGGATGTGGTGTGGATGGGTATCTTCCGCAGAAAGGGGCCTGTCCGGCGCGCAGCCTTGCCAGGTTTCTGGCGGAGGCTCTGTTTTGGCGCGTCTGGGTAGGGCTTGCTCTCTTTTGAGGGCAGGTCCTTTTTGCGGGTGATATAAAAAATATCATTTGACAAAGGAGAACACAGACATGAAAAAAACGTTTTCCCTGCTGCTGGCTCTGGCCATGGTCCTGAGCCTTGCGGCCTGCGGCGGCAAGGATGCCCCCGCTGATGATGTAGACACGCCCGATACGCCTGCTGAGAACAACCAGCCCGATACCCAGCAGCCCGGTGAGCCTGACAACGAACCTGCCCAACCGGAAGACAGCTACTATCCTGTCACAATCACCACTTATGACTACGAGGGCAATGAGATCGAGACCACCTATGAAAAAGCGCCCGAGAAAGTCCTGTGCGTCTACCAGGGCACCATCGAAACCATGATCGCCCTGGGCCTGGAGGACCATGTGACGGCCAGCTACGGCTTGGACAACCCTGTCAAAGAGGAGTGGGAGGCCGGCCTTGCAAAGATGAACTACAACGAGGACGTCTTCGCTCCTGACAAGGAGACGGTCCTCATGATGGAGCCGGACCTGATCTTCTCCTGGGGCTCCCTGTTCAGCGATAAGAACCTGGGCGATCAGCCGGAGTGGATTTCCAATGGGACCAATACATATATCAGTACCAACACCCGCCGGGGCGGCCATTCCCGCACCTTGGAGAACGAATACACCGACCTTATCAACATCGGCAAAATCTTCAACGTAGAGGACAAGGCACAGGCCATTGTAGACGAGATGAAGGATGAGATTGCCAATGTCCTGGAGCAGACCAAGGGCCAGGACGCGCCCCGGGTGGCTATCATTGAGTTCCTGGGCGAGGATATCAGCAACTATGGCGCGTCCCAGCTGGGAGGTGACATGGTTGAGCAGTTGGGCGGCGTTCTGGTTGAGCCGGAGGCCAGCTCCATTGGCAAGGAGGATCTGCTGGGCCTTGACCCGGATGTGATCTTCGTCGTCTATATGGCCCGCACCGAGGGCGTGGAGGAAGAGATGCGCTCCAACGTGGTGGACGATCCCGCGTTCGCGGAACTGAGCGCGGTCAAGAACGGCCGGGTCTGCACCATCATGCTGGGCGACATGTACGCCAGCACCGTCCGCTCCATCGACGGCATCCGTACCTTTGCCGCCGGGATGTACCCGGAACTGTACCAGTAAATCATGCGGAACGGTAAGGAGGGCCTGCTGCGAAGCACCCCGGCGTGGCTGGCAGCTCTGGTCCTGCTGCTGGCGGCTTTGGCACTGTCCCTGTTGGTGGCGGTGACGATTGGCAGTACAGACATCCCCATATCGGATGTGTACCATGTCATCTTCTACAAGCTTTTCGGTGCGGGGGACCCTGTCTGGGGAGAGGGCAACCTATTCCGGGCGGTGTGGTATCTCCGCCTGCCCCGGCTGATCCTGGCAGCAGGCATCGGTGTGAGCCTCTCCACCTGTGGCGTAGTTATGCAGGCAATCGTGAAGAACCCGCTGGCGGACCCATACATTCTGGGGATTTCCTCCGGCGCGTCCCTGGGCGCTACGCTGGCTATTATGGTAGGTGTGGGGGCTGTGTTCGGCGGGAACTCCATCGGCATTATGGCCTTCCTGGGTGCGTTCGGCGTGTCGCTCCTGGTGGTGGGGCTGGCGAATGTTGGCAGCCGGGCCAATTCTGTGAAGCTGCTGCTGGCAGGCATGGCGGTCAGCAGCGTGTGCAGTGCTTTCTCCAATTTCATTGTCTACATCGCCCATGACCGGGAGGGGATGCAGACGGTGACCTATTGGATGATGGGCTCCCTGGCGGGAGCTACCTGGGAACGGGACGCCGCAGTGCTACTGGTGGCAGTTCTGGGCGCGGGATTCTTCTGGACGCAGTACCGGAATCTGAACCTGATGCTACTGGGGGATGAGAATGCCATCACGCTGGGGACAGACCTTCACCGCTGGCGGCAGCTGTACCTGCTGGTGTCGGCGGCTATGGTGGGCTTCGCGGTCTATTCCGCCGGGATGATCGGCTTTGTGGGGCTGGTGGTGCCCCATGTGGTGCGGATGATTTTCGGCACGGACCACAAGAAGCTGATCCCCCTGTGTGCCCTGGCGGGAGCGGTGTTCCTGGTGTGGGCGGACGTGGCCTGCCGGGTACTCATCAAGGGCACGGAGCTGCCGATCGGTATTCTGACCTCTATGATCGGCGCGCCCTGCTTCATCTATCTGATGGCGAGAAAGAAGTACGGCTTTGGAGGTGGTGACTGATGAGGGTGGAAGCAAAGGCTGTAGAGTCTCTTCTCAATGGCAGCCACATCCTCAAGGGCATCGATCTGGACATCGGTGACCGGGAGCTGGTGGGGGTCATCGGCCCTAACGGCAGCGGTAAATCCACCCTGCTCAAGTGTATCTACCGGGTGCTGAAGCCTACGGGCGGCGCTGTTTATCTGGATGGCAGGCCCCTGGATAACTACCCATACCGGGAATCTGCCCTGCGTGTAGCCGTGGTGGCCCAGCATAACTACTACAACTTTGATTTCTCTGTCCGGGATGTCGTCTTAATGGGCCGTGCGCCCCACAAGCGGGCCCTGGAGCGGGACAACGCGGAGGATTTTCGGATCGTGGCGGAATCTCTGGAAACGGTGGGGATGACCGCGTTCGCGGACCGGTCCTTCTCCACCCTTTCCGGCGGAGAGCAGCAGCGGGTGATCCTGGCCCGCGCCTTGGCGCAGCGGACGCCCTGCCTCATCTTGGACGAGCCCACCAACCATCTGGATATCAAGTACCAGCTTCAGCTGATGGATCTGGTGCGGAGCCTGGACCGGACGGTTATCGCTGCCGTCCACGACCTGAATATCGCCGCCATGTACTGTGACCGGCTGTATGCCATAAAGGGCGGCAGGATCGTGGGCCAGGGGGCACCGGAGAAGCTGCTGACGCCGGATTTCATCCGGGAAGTCTATGAGGTGGATGCCCAGGTCATGACGGACGGGGACGGCGCGCTGCACATCCTGTTCCATCCCGGCAAGAGGAGAAAGGAGAACGCTGTATGAAGAAGATCGCTATCCTGACCTGTCTGGATGCCTGCCAGGTCTGCACCGGGGCGGGCTGCCTGAACGCCTGGAACAGCAAGTCCAGGCACTTCGCCGCTTATGCCGGGGAGGAGGCATCCCTGGAAGCCTTTTTCCACTGCAATGGCTGTGGAAAGGACCCGGAGACAGATGGGGGAATGATCGAGAAACTGGACCGGCTGCAAAGCACCGGCGTGGAAACCGTCCATATCGGCGTCTGCGCGATGAAGCGGGAGACGAAAGCTTTGTGCCCCAATATAGCCAAAATACAGGATATGCTCCATAGCAGAGGCATTCAAACGATACAAGGAACCCACTGACGAAGGAGGAAGCGATGAAGCCAGTCAGGAAATCTGCTTGACGACTGGAAAAAGGGCCTTGTATCGGCGCATGTATCCATGTTTTGCGAATAAACATTTTGGCGTAGCGCGGTGACGCACCAAGCTTTCTTCGCGAACGGAAAAACCGATTGACAAACCAGGGGGCATGTGGTAAAGTAGAGCTAATCAAATAAAAATCCAGCCGTTGCCGCGCAATGCGGCAGGTGGAACGGGGTGAGACGCCCCACGAGTCGGTCACTGTGATACCCCCCTATGAGGGTTAAGCCAGATACACTGCGGTTGGATGCACTCTGCCGGAACCGGACTGCGAAAAATCCTTTTTCGGCCTCGCCATATTTTCTGGCGGGGCCGTGTGCGTCCTGTGCTTCGGTGCGGGGCGTCTTCTTTTTACCAGGAGCAGTGCTCCATCATGAATCTTGGTTTCCTCCGGCACGGATGGGGCCGCGCCGGGAAACAATATACTCCAACTCCCTTCACAAATCGGCTCTCACCAAACAGCTGCCCAGGTCTCAAGACCGCCTGGGCAGCCGTTTGGTAAGCCCATTCCCCAAAAACTGGAGTGAAAATAGAAATTTTTCAAAAAATGCTTGCAATTTCAAGTAGGATAGTCTATACTCTTTCCTGTCAAAAAGCATAAAAGTCAGTTGCAGCCGCTTAGGCGGCACACGGAATGGGGTGAGAATCCCCACGGGTCGTTCGCTGTGATGTCCCCCTGACGGGCGGGGCTAAGTCAGTCGTGGCAGCTGGTCGGTATTCTATCAGGACATGGAATGCCCGATCTTCTGCGTTGTACCCTGTTGGCCGTGCGGCTGCAAGATCGGAATCATACGTTCCACGTCTCAGCGTGGGGCGTTTTCTTTTTCCCCCTGAAAAATAAAATATGTCCGCATCGTGTCACCCGTTATGACTGCCGGGAAACCGGCAGGCGCGGTAGATTAGGAAATCCGGTCAGAGTCCGGAGCAGATACCCCGCTGCTGTATTTGCGGAAGCTTGTTGTTCATGGCGTGAGCCGGTCATTGGGAAACCCCTGAGAAGGCGGAACAGCAGGCAATGGAGGATCTTTCCCTCCGGGACCGCAAGAGCCAGAATACCGACGATGCTCGCAGACCTGTGGGACGTTCCTGCAATGGAACGGGTGACAGGAAAATCGTTGGGTAGCGTAAATATACGGTCGCTTCATGCCTTTTTTGAAGCGGCCGTTTTTCTTTGCGCAAAGCGGAGGTCACGGCTGAAAGCTGTTCAGTATCCCGGCGATCTCCGGATGTTTTCGGATGGTCTTGACATCGCTCCCGTGTGGGGCGGTCACGACCATCCGGAAGATGTTGATGTCGCTGCCCTCGCTGTCCTTTAATCCTGTGGGAGCGTCGAAGCGAACCTCGAAGTACTTATAGAGGTCGCCCTGATACTCGGCACACCAGGCAGAGCGCCCGGCAAATACTTTCTGTTCGATCCTGGTCCCAGCGAGCTTGTCCAGCTCCTCCGTAATCCGGCTCTCCTCCAGGCTTTTCTGAGCGCCGCCATTGCCGTGTTCAAAGTTGATGTCGATCATACAGGTTTCATCCTCGGTGTTAAGGGTGATTCCATTCCGGTACCACGCCGGAGGGTTGTCGTTCACTTTGCAGCCGTTGACCAGGGCGAAGGATGAGCGCCCCGCATATAACCTTCCATCTTTGTAAAGCAGCATGATTTGTTTTCCTCCTGTTTGATTTTCTTCAAGCTATCAAGGTTCATACTTCTACTATAGACAGGGGCCATACCTGAGTCAATACGCAAACGTGATAAACCCATACTCACTTGTGATAGCGCTCTTTATCACTCGTGAGAATACATTTATCATTCATGAGAATCCGTTGTAGAAACCATTGAATTTGTAATAAATCCGAAATAAGAAGCAGCAAAAAGTTGTGTGAAAATTTTCGTTGAAATTTCCGCCCATGCAACTGAAAAACGCTCCTTTGATAGGCCAGCGCGTGTGGACGCGTCTCTATTTCCGCTTTGAGCGGCTGGGATGCTGCCTCCGCGTCTCCGATCCAGGCTGCATTCAAACTGCAGAACCGGGTGATATACATTATAAATAATTAAGGAGATCCTCCATGAACGCTATTGTCGCCAAATTGAAAGATAAAAAGAAGGCG
>ERZ779621.490-NODE-490-length-16420-cov-14.551115_pt1 | contig 16420 bp, 15 predicted proteins | sample MGYA00514215_ERZ779621 | MGnify/ENA primary metagenome ERZ779621 (study PRJEB29562, sample SAMEA4376715) | mouse gut metagenome | isolation source: Cecum | study: EMG produced TPA metagenomics assembly of the A DSS colitis mouse model was used to assess the...
TAAATCTACATTTTTTCTTCGGCGTTTTCTTACATTTTATCATTGGCGCTGACAGTCAGACGGTGACGGGATTCTTGGCAAATTTAATGAATTCAAAGGTGTTATTGAAGAAGCTGCCAACCAAGTGAAGAGTATTTCAGAAGGTCTTGATGAGATTGACGGTAAAGAAGTAGAGTGTAGTATTACTGTCAATGTTAAGATGAACGGCAGTATTCCGGCATTTGCATCCGGCACGGTCTTAGGCAATATGCAGATAGAAAGTGCTACTTATAATGCCAAGTATGGTAAAGCATTTGCAAGCGGTACAATTGGCCTTAAACATGATGAAAAGAACGCTTTACGTTCTGAGTATGGACAGCCTGAATTAACGATATATCCAAATGGTACAACGGAACTTACCACAAGCCCTGTCATGAGTGACCTTCCAAAAGGCACGGTTATCTATAATGAAGAAGAAACGAAGAAGATTATGGATAACAAGTCAAATCCAGTAGGTAATGCTCATGCTGATGGTACGGATGATAGTATCTGGACTACTTTGGCAGATGGCAGTAAAGTGCGCGATTTACAGCCAGGTGACGATGGCTATTGGATGATAGAAGCAGGAGAAAAATTCATCCAGATGTGGAAAGACAGTGGGGAAGAATTTATATCCAATGCTGTATTTGAAGGTCAGAAACAACTTGAAAAATGGACAAATGAGATAACGAATAACTCTGCAATTAGCAGTGTTGTGAATAATAATCGGAATCAGCCAATCACAGTAAACCAGAATGTTACTTTGAATTGTCCTAATCTTACTAATAATTCAGGTGTTGAATACGTGCAGAAACAATTAGGTAATTTGAGTTTAAGGGCAATACAGGAGCCATTGCATGATTATTGATAAAATGATTGCCGCACTCTGAAATATGGGTGCGGTTTATATGTGGAAGGAAGAATTGCATGGATTTAGGAAAAGAATTATTAAAAACAATACAGATTATGATTAATAGAACGTTAAAGAATTACAAAGCAGACCACACATACAGAACCGTCATAAAAAGAGTTGTCAAGAATGGTTATGTGATCACGGATCAAGCAGGACAGGAAAGAACGGTTCCATGCGGTATTCCAAATGTTGAATTAAGACCGGGACAGAGTGTCTATGTAAAGGAACCTATGGGAAGAATAAGCGAATTATATATATGTAATGTGGTTGGAAACACAAGTAAAAATTCAGCCAGAAGAAATAGAATCAGATAATCTCAATTTCAATGCAAATGTAACTATAAACAAAGTCGATGTGAACCTGATGGGATAATTGGTTCGGTCAGGTTCCATATATTGATTGGATGATAAATAATGAAAAAATTGAATACTGATATGATTTTAGGGTACTGTTGCGGTTGTAGCAGTACCTTTTTATATAAATTTTATGTGAATTGGAGCGTGATTTAATATAGAAACAACAGAAACATTGAAAATGCCTTGGTGGAACAAATATACATTATCGGTTCAAGAAGCCGCTGAATATTTTGGCTTTAGCGATAAAAAGGTAAGAAAGATTATAGACGAACATGAAACAGATAATTTCGTTTTATGGAATGGAACAAGACCACGGATTAAAAGAAAGTTATTTGAGAAGTTTGTTGACGAAAAATTAAATTCTATATAGTAGCTTCTCGATTTGATCATAAATGATTACTAATAGATTTTGGGGGTTAAGTATGGTATATTATTAATTATCATACCGAGACTCTCTGGACATGAAAGGAGAGAAGATATTTGTCAGAAGTAAGGAAAGACAGTAAAGGTCGTAAACTAATGACAGGGGAGAGTCAGGATAAAGACGGGAGATACAGATATAAATATTGTGATTCTTTTGGGAATAGAAAATCTGTATACAGTTGGAGACTGACAGAATCCGATTCATACCCAAAAGGTAAGCGCAAGGATATTTCCCTGAGAGAAAAAGAAAAGAACATTCAAAAAGAATTAAACGATGATATTGTCCCCGGTGGTGGGAATATGACAGTATTGGAATTGGTGGAGAAATATATCAATCAAAAAAGAGGCGTTAAGCATAATACACAAGCCAATTACAATTTTGTTATCAATGTCATCAAGAAAGAACCATTCGGGGCAAAGCGGATTGATAAGGTGAAATTATCAGATGCTAGGGAGTGGCTGATTAAATTACAGGATGATGGCAGAGGATATAGCAGCATACATAGCATCCGGGGAGTAGTCAGACCAGCTTTTCAGATGGCAATGGATGATGATCTTATCCGTAAGAATCCGTTTGAATTCCAGTTAGCAACGGTAGTAGTAAACGATAGTGTGACTAGGGAAGCTATTACACGGAAACAGGAGCGGGAGTTTCTAAGATTCATCAAAGAAGATAAGCATTTCTGCAAATATTATGATGGAATTTATATCTTATTCAAAACTGGACTTAGGGTTTCTGAGTTTTGTGGACTGACAAAAGAAGATATTGAGTTTGATAAGGAAAGAATCAAAGTAGACCATCAATTACAGAGAAAACGTGATATGGAATATGTGATTGAAACACCTAAGACAGAAAAAGGTGTGAGATATGTTCCCATGAATGAAGATGTTGCAGAGTGCTTCAAGCGTATCATTGAAAACAGAAAGAAACCGAAAATTGAACCAATGATTGATGGCAGGGCAGGATTTCTATTTCTGGATAAGAATGATATGCCTATGGTAGCTTTGCATTGGGAGAAATATTTTCAGCATATCAGAGAGAAATATAATAGCATATATAAGATGCAAATGCCTGTTATAACACCACATGTATGCAGACATACATTCTGTAGCAACATGGCGAAGTCGGGCATGAATCCAAAGACACTACAATACATTATGGGACATTCTGATATTGGTGTTACATTGAACACATATACACATTTACAGTTTGATGATGCCAAAGACGAGATGAAGAGAGTCTGTAATAAGTAGTGGGCTAAAAATTTCAATTTAGCCCAGAATTTAGCCCAAACGAAGGAAAAGTTATGCAAAGTTATTCCAAGTTATACATAAAAAGGTGAACAAACACACTATCATAAAAATATAGCAAAACTGTTGAAAGTGCCTAAAATACAGCAAAATCAAGCATTTACGGAGGTTTTAGCAACATGATTAAAATACTTTTCGTGTGCCACGGCAACATCTGCCGCAGCACAATGGCCCAAAGCGTCTTCGCCCACATGGTATCCCAACAGGGCCTTTCAGACTACTTCCAAATCGATTCCGCCGCCACCAGCAGAGAGGAAATCGGCAATCCGCCGCATTATGGCACTGTAAACAAATTACGCCAGGAAGGAATCCCGCTGATTCCTCACAGGGCGCGTCAGATGACCAGACAGGATTATAAGGAGTATGATTATCTGATCGGCATGGATGATGCCAACATCCGCAACATGGAACGGATTGCAGGCGGAGATCCGGCCCATAAGATTCACCGCCTTCTTTCGTTTGCAGGAAGCGGCAGAGCCATCGCAGACCCTTGGTATACAGGCAACTTTGACGTTACATATGAGGACGTGATAGAAGGCTGCGAAGCTCTTTTGGAAACATTGCAATCAGAGATTGGAATGTAAATGATGGGAAGTCTGTTTATCCGCAGGACTTCCCTTTTTTTGCTCTGCGTCCAGTCATAAAACAAGCTGTGGCTGACAGCAGCAACAATAAAACAGTCAGGATATCCCATACATCTAAAAGGGGTTCGTCTATCATTTGAGACAATGTCAGGTTAATGATGAACATAACAGGAATGGCAGCTAAAAGAGATATTCCAAGTGCAGTTGGTTTTCTTGTCTTTCCCATATGGTTAAAAATGGCCAATACCAGCCACAAGAATAGAACGGCAATGACTGCCATAATGGAGCCGATGGTAAATATGGCAGGCACATGTAAAAGGCAGCTCAACCCATACAAATAGGGAATGACAAAAATGCTCAGGGAAACGAGGCTTACGGTAAGCCCTTTTTTCCCAAGCAGCATACCGGGCACGGTCACAACCCATGCAAAGACCATAGAAATAGCTGATATCAATGACCAGGTCAGGCCGTGGGCGGTGGCAATATCACAAATAAGACAGACGGTGATACCCAGCGAAAGTGTCACGGAAAAGATGATGGCGGCCAATCTGTTATATAAGATATTCTTTTCTTCTTTCCTTTTTAGTACAATCAGGTTTTCTTCTGCTCTTTTCTCATATTGCACAGGGTGATGTGCTTCCAGTTTTTCTCCGCTCAATAATTCGTTCACGGTGATATTTAGGATAGCGCACAGTTCTAACATAATCGAGGAATCGGGCATACTTTTTCCGGTTTCCCATTTAGATACGGCTCTGTCTGTAATACGCAGTTTTTCTGCCAGCTGCGCCTGTGTCAATTTCTGTTCTTTGCGACATTTGGCAATAAAGGTTCCGATTTTGACTTGCTTCATTGTTTTCTCCATTTCTGCGCTGCCTTTGTCTCAACTTTGTTGAGACACCGTATTGAACGAGTTTGTGTCTGCTCTTTGTTCCGCCGACAGCTTAACGGTATGAATAGTATTGCAGGTCTATTGCTTTTCAAGGAAGTTGATATCCTAACCAGATATTACCGGATATGTTGGATTTTTAACAGGAACTGTTGGTTGAGTTTAAGGAAAAATTTCTTTTATATCATATATATCATACGATAAAAGGCCTTTTATAGCAATTAGGAGATATGAACCGGAGGAAAAGGGCATAAGGTGTATAGAAGAGGCGGTTGATATAGACAGCAGGTAAAAAGAAAGACGGATGTTAGAAAATTATAAAGGAAAAAAAGATAGAAAGGAAAGGATGCTCCTTTTTAGCATGATATTTGTCATTGTCCTTATGGTGTCTGAGGCCATGGCAGATCATAGGCGCAGCGATTCCTTGCAGATTTATCATAATGACACTTTAAGCGGTACAGTTACAATGGCTGGCTCCACGTCCATGGAGCCGATTGCCAATGCGCTGGCGGAGGGGTTTATGAATCGTTATCCGCATATGACGGTGACGGTAGAGTTTACAGGTTCTTCCGCAGGGATAGAGGGGGTGCTTTCTGGCAGTGTGGATATCGGCAACGCTTCTAGAAGGGTATCTTCGGAAGAAAAAGCGGCCGGGGCGGTGGAACATGTTGTGGCCATTGACGGTATCGTGATTGTTACGGATGTTCAAAATCCGGTCAGGGAACTGTCGAAAGCACAGTTGTGCGGTATCTATCAGGGGAGAATCAGAAACTGGTGTGAAGTGGGCGGGAATGACACTGCCATTGTGGTGGTCGGCCGGGAGGCGGGCAGTGGTACGAGAGAGACTTTCGAGAACTATTTGGAGAGGGAAGGGATGTGTGTATATGCCAATGAGTTAAATTCTGCAGGGGCGGTAATGGCCAGGGTATCCTCCACGCCGGGCGCCATTGGTTATGTGTCTTTGGATGTGCTGAATGATACGGTATCGGTGCTGGCGTTAGATGGGATTATGCCCACAAAGGAGGCGATTCAAACCGGCGGATATGGGTTGAGCAGGCCTTATGTGATGGTGACAAAAGGCGGAATCGAAAAGCAGAGTGAAGCAGTGCGTGCGTTTTTCCTGTATTTACAATCAGAGGAAGGAAAAGGACTTCTTGAGAAGATAGGAGTGATTTTGTGAGAGTAAACGAAAAAGCAGTAAATGGCAAGATAATCGGGCGGGATTGGAATGTGCAGAATCCATGGAAGGCGGTAAGGGTTAAAGGGCCTGTGGCAAATCCTGCGCAGGCGGTTGAGAAGGCCGCAGAGGTTATATTTTGTCTCTGCGCTTTTACTGCGGTTGCAGCGGTGTGTGCAATGACGCTCTATATGATTGCCAATGGTGTGCCGGCTGTCTTGCAGACAGGGCTTAAGGAGATATTGTTTTCTAAAACCTGGAATCCCACAGCAAAAGAACCTTCCTTTGGAATATTTTATGTGATTTTGACTTCTATCGTAGGTACTTTTCTGGCGGTATTGATCGGTGTACCCATTGGGCTTCTCACGGCGGTATTTTTGGCGGAGGCAGCGCCGGGGTGGCTGGCAGCAGTGGTCAGGCCGTCGGTGGAACTTCTGGCAGGCATTCCGTCGGTAATCTATGGGGTGCTGGGGATGATGGTCTTAAATCCGCTTATGTATCGTCTGGAACAAAAGCTTTTTGCAGGCTCTAAGACCCATCAGTTTACGGGTGGTGCCAACCTACTGTCGGCAGTGCTTGTCCTGGCGGTGATGATACTGCCTACGGTCATCAATATCAGTGAGGCGGCGCTTCGGGCGGTGCCGTCTGCGTTAAAGGCATCTTCTCTGGCGCTGGGGGCATCCCCAGTACAGACCATCTTTATGGTTACCATACCCGCGGCAAAATCGGGGATTCTGACTGCAGTGGTGTTGGGGGTGGGCAGGGCAGTGGGCGAGGCTATGGCCATCAGCATGGTGTCGGGGAATGTGGTGCATCTGCCGCTTCCTTTCCAGTCGGTGCGTTTTCTTACCACGGCGATTGTCAGTGAGATGGGATATGCGCAGGGGATGCACAGACAAGTCCTATTTACGATTGGTCTGGTACTTTTTGTTTTTATCATGATCATCAATGGGATTTTAAGCAGGATTGTAAAGGGGGAAAATCAGGGATGATGAGAACACTGAAAGACGATGTGCTCTTGTGCTTGATTTATCTGGCGGCTTTTTTTGCAGAATTTCTTTTGATTGGAATTTTGGTCTATGTGTTTGTGAAAGGGTTTCCCCAGATGAGTCTGTATTTTCTGACCACGGTGACCAGTATCCGGCAGGGGACTGTGGGAATTGCCGGCAATCTTGTGAATACGGTTTACCTGGTGGCGCTTACGCTTCTCATTGCAGTGCCCATTGGTATTGGGGCGGCTATTTACTTAAACGAGTATGCCAAACCGGGCAGAGCAGTCCGTCTGCTTCTATTTACCACAGAGACACTTTCCGGGATACCATCGGTTATCTTTGGGCTTTTTGGTATGGTATTCTTCGGTATGACGCTGGGGCTTGGGTATTCCATTCTCACAGGTGCCCTTACGCTTTCTTTGATGGTACTGCCGTTAATTACAAGGAATACCCAGGAAGCCTTAAAGACGGTGCCGGAAAGTTACAGAAGCGGGGCCCTTAGTATGGGAGCCGGTAAGTGGTATATGATTCGCACGATTCTTCTGCCTTCTGCGATGCCGGGGATTGTGACAGGGGTTATTTTGGCCATAAGCCGGATTCTGGGAGAGTCGGCAGCACTGCTTTTCACGGCGGGGAGCGGTTATTTTCTGCCCAGGTCTTTTGGGGGATGGTTTCATAAGATTGTGGAGTCCGGCGGCACGCTCACGATACAGTTGTATCTGAGCATGACCAAGGCCCAGTATGATGTGGCGTTTGGCATCGCGGTGGTGCTTCTTTGTATGGTATGGTGTATGAATTTGTTGACAAAAGTGCTGGCCCGGAAATTCGGTGTAGACATGTCTGCAGCTACCGGTGAAAGACAAATGTAAAGGTTGTGGATGCTGCTTGACAAAGGGGCAGGTTCTACGCGTAATTTAACGAAATAGATACCACAGAGAGATGATGATAAGGAAATTAGGGATAGAAGGGTATGCCGCAGATTAAAATGAGCACAGATAAACTGAATGTATATTATGGGGAAAGTCATGCTTTAAGGGACGTTACAACCCAAATCCGCGCACATGCCGTGACGGCGCTGATCGGTCCTTCCGGCTGTGGAAAATCTACTTTTTTAAAGACGTTAAACCGCATGAATGATCTGGAAGACGCTGTCAGAATGGAGGGGAAGGTATATCTGGACGGGGAAGATATTTACGGCGCTCAGATGGATGTGATGCAGCTTAGAAGACGGGTGGGCATGGTGTTTCAGCAACCCAATCCTTTTCCTATGAGTATTTATGATAATATCGCATATGGCCCAAGGGTACATGGTATCAAAAGCAGGGAGAGGCTGGATGATATTGTGGAGAGAAGTCTGCGGCAGGCAGCAGTCTGGGAAGAGATTAAAAAGCAGCTGTATAAACCGGCAATGGGACTCTCCGGCGGCCAAAAGCAAAGGCTGTGTATCGCCCGTGCCCTGGCGGTGGAGCCGGAGGTGCTTTTGATGGATGAACCCACCTCGGCGCTGGATCCGGTTTCTACGTTGAAGGTCGAAGAACTGCTCGGTGAGCTCAAAAGAAAATATACTATCGTCATCGTCACACATAATATGCAGCAGGCGGCCAGGGTATCGGATGATACGGCTTTTTTCCTGATGGGAGAGGTGGTGGAAGCGGGTGCCACAGAACGTCTGTTTTCGCATCCGGCCAATCAAAAAACAAGGAATTATATTACCGGTAAATTTGGTTAGCTCTCATTTTACACAAATTTTACATCTATTTTACAAAACCCTGATATCGCGGGGGGATAAATCCATGATAATTTCAAATCATAATCATAAGGCGAAGGTTGATAGGATTTACAAATCAAATTCATCTGCATATGCCATCGCTGTGAAAGGGAGGTTACCATGGATTTTTTCAGTATTCTCACGATGTTGGGCGGACTTGCGCTTTTCTTATATGGAATGCATGTGCTGGGAGAGGGACTTTCTAAGGCCAGCGGCGGCAGGATGGAGCAGATTTTGGAACGGCTGACTTCCGGCAGACTGCGGGCAGTCTTTCTGGGTGCCGTGGTTACGGCAGTCATTCAGTCGTCTTCCGCCACCACCGTGATGGTAGTGGGTTTTGTAAATTCGGGAATTATGAAATTGTCCAGTGCGATTGGCATTATTATGGGGGCGAATATCGGAACCACGGTGACATCCTGGCTTTTGAGTCTGAGCGGAATCGAGAACGGGAATTTTTGGGTGCGGATGTTGAAGCCGTCCTCCTTTTCTCCGATTCTTGCCATTGTGGGCGTGATGATTCTTTTGTTTTCCAAAAAGGACAGGAGACGCAATATAGCGATTATTTTTGTGGGATTTGCGGTATTGATGTTCGGTATGGACACCATGTCCGGAGCCGTGAAGCCGCTTGCTGATGTGCCGGAATTTGCCAATCTTTTATTGGTGTTTCAAAATCCATTTCTGGGGATTTTGGCGGGTGCGGTTTTGACGGCGGTTCTACAGTCCTCTTCGGCCTCCGTGGGTATTTTACAGGCTCTGTGTGCCACGGGAGCCGTCTCTTATGGAACGGCCATACCAATTATATTGGGCCAGAATATCGGTACTTGTGTAACGGCTTTATTATCTTCTGTGGGCACTTCTAAAAATGCCAGGCGGGCGGCCATTGTACATCTATATTTTAATCTGATTGGTACGGCGGCGTTTATGGCAGTTTTTTATGGAATCAATGCGGCGATTGGCTTTCCGTTTATCGGGGTTTCCGCAGAGCCTTATGGAATCGCCATTGCCCACAGTGTTTTTAATATTTTTGCCACCTGTCTGCTCTTACCCTTCTCTGATCTGTTGGAAAGGCTGGCTTATCTGACGATCAAAGAGGACGAGGCAGAACATGCGGCAGTGCGGTATGTGGAGGAAGACATACGGGCTTTGGACAGTCGTTTCATGCATAATCCGGCGGTTGCCATGGAGCAGTGCAGGAAGGTGACGGCCCATATGGCGGATGCGGCGTTAGAGGCCTGCAGACGGGCAGCGGGACTTTTGCAGGAATTTGCGGGGGAAGAGGCGGACAGGGTCCGGCAGCTGGAGGAGGATGTGGACCGCTATGAGGATGTGCTGGGCACGTATCTGCTTAAGTTAAGCGGCCGGGAATTATCGGAGCGGGACAGCCGCACACTTACACTGTATTTACACAGTATCGGCGATCTGGAGCGGATTTCTGATCATGCGGTGAGCATTGCCATCGCTTATCAGGAGATGGCGGACAAAAAGATGACCTTTTCCCATAAGGCGCAGGAAGAACTTTCGGTGTTTACAAAAGCGGTGGAACGGATATTGACATTGTCATTGGAAGTGTTTGTGAAAGAGGAGGGCGATTTGGTATATGAGGTGGAGGCTTTGCAGTCTCTGGTAGACAGGCTTGCCGTTGAAGTCAGAAAGCGTCACATCAGGCGTCTCAGGAAGGGTAAATGTACCATAGAATTGGGATTTCTGCTCTCTGATATTGTGACGGCTTATGAGCGGATTGCGGCCCACTGTGTCCATGTGGCGGTGCGTATGGTGCAGGTGCAGGAAGATTCCCTGGAAATGCACGGATATGGTGAGGACATGGAGGAGAAGGACCGGGAAAGGATTCACCTGTTATACGAGGGGCTGGCGCAGGAGTTTTCACTGCCTTAATATAGCAGGCGGCTGTGTCAGGCTGATGGTGGCTGTAGCTTGTTTTTTTGCACATACAGAGCTATGATATAGTAAGACTTGATCATAAAGGTTCATGTTGCAAGAAAATCATCTTGAGGAAGGAGTATGAATATTAAAATGAAGATTGCAGTTACTTACGAGGATGGAAACGTATTTCCCCATTTTGGGCGGACACAGCAGTTTAAGGTTTATGAAATTGAGGCGGGAAAGGTGAAGGATGCACAGGTGATGAGCACCAACGGAAGCGGGCATGGGGCGCTTGCGGGTATCCTTTCTGACTGGGGTGTGAATACGTTGATCTGCGGCGGAATCGGCGCAGGCGCACAGTCTGCTTTGATGGAGGCAGGGATTCAGTTTTATGGCGGTGTGGCAGGGAATGCGGATGAGGCGGTAGACGCTTTGCTTGCGGGAACGCTATCTTATAGTCCGGAGGTCCACTGCGATCATCACGGACACGAGCATCATGAGGAAGGGCATTCGTGTCATATGGACAGGCAGGGGTGCCCCGGGAGCGAAAAATTCTGAGCTTTACAGGGGTGTTTGACAAGCGGCAGCAATCAGGGAGGCTTATGATACGATGAGTTTGATTTATATCGTGGAGGACGACAGGAATATCAGTGAGATTGAGAGCTTTTCCCTGAAAAACAGCGGCTACGAGACGGCTGTTTTTGAGACGGCAAAAGACTTTTATGAGGCACTAGCCAGGCGGATGCCCAGTCTGGTGCTGTTGGATGTGATGCTGCCGGATGAGGATGGGCTGTGTATTGTGGAAAAACTGCGCAAAGACCCATTGACACAGCAGATTCCCATTATTATGGTGACGGCCAAGAGTACGGAGATGGATAAAGTCAAAGGGCTGGATATGGGGGCGGACGACTACCTGTCCAAGCCCTTTGGTGTGATGGAGTTGATTTCCCGGGTGAAGGCTCTGCTTCGCAGAAGCGGTAAAGGCAGGGCGGAAAGGTGTCTGACCATTGGCTGTGTGCTTTTGGATGACGAGCGGCATGTAGTATCTGTGAACAACAGGCCCTGCGAGTTAACCCATAAAGAATATGAATTATTAAAAATGCTAATGTTACGTGCGGGAATTGTGACTGGCAGAACAGAAATCTTAGACCAGGTGTGGGGCACGGATTTTCAGGGGGAATCCAGAACGCTGGATATGCACATCAAGACACTCAGGCAGAAACTGGGCGAGGCGGGCAAAATGATCAGAACCGTCCGCAACGTAGGTTATATTCTGGATTTGTAGGAGAATAAAGTGTCATGAAGATGCTGCTATGGCTGCCTGGGCAGCCATTCTGTCAGGGAGGATTTGTGTGAAGCGTAAAATAAACAGACAGATGATCTTGATATCGTTTATGGCAGTGGTTATTACCTTGTTCCTAATAACGACTGTTTTTTATCGTATTTTTCAGTCTCAGGTTTTGGACGATTTGAGGATTTATGGGGAGGTAATCTCTGAGAGTCACATTCTTGAAAATGCTTGTAACAAGGATTATGGAGAGGCATTTCACCAGGTGCGCACCACTGTGATTGGGCCGGATGGAAAGGTGATTTATGACAGTGATGTGAATGTGGGCGCACTGGACAATCATATGGAAAGACCGGAGATACAGGCGGCTTTTCAGGACGGACAGGGACAGTCTATCAGAAGGTCCTCCACCATGCATCAAAATACGTACTATTATACCCTGCGGCTTGCGGACGGCAATGTGCTGCGGGTGTCGAGAAAGGCGCACAATATCTGGAGCATTCTGTCCAGCTTTCTGCCGGTTTTAGGGGTGGTGACGGGTGCTCTTTTCGTCCTTTGTATGGTGTTGTCCCGTTATCTGACAAAGTCTCTGACAGCGCCCATTGAACGCATGGCCAAGGACATCAGCCATATGGAAGAAGATAAGGTCTATGAGGAGCTTTGGCCCTTTGTGCAGACCATCCGCAGGCAGCATGAGGAGATTTTGGAGAGTGCCAGTATGCGGCAGGAATTTACGGCCAATGTGTCCCATGAGTTAAAGACCCCTCTAGCGGCAATCTCCGGTTATTCGGAACTGATTGAAAATGGGATGGCTTCGGGGGAAGACGCGGTGCGGTTTGCGGCGGGTATCAGGCAGAGTGCGGACAGGCTTCTGACATTGATTAACGATACCATCCGTTTGTCGGAACTGGATACTGTTTCCAAAGAGACCGCTTTTGAACAGGTGGATTTGTATGAAATAGCAAGAGACAGCGTGGAAATGCTGCAGATTCGGGCCGAGGAGCGCGATGTCCGTTTATCTTTGGAAGGCGGCAGCTGTAAGATTCTGGGAGACAGGCAGATGATGGAGGAGCTGCTTTACAATCTCTGCGATAACGGCATGAGTTATAACGTGCCGGGCGGAAGTGTTTTGGTCAGTGTCAAGAGGGATGAGAACGCGGCGGTGCTTCGTGTGAAAGACACAGGGATTGGGATTCCGAAAGCCTGTCAGGATAGGATTTTTGAGCGGTTTTACCGGGTGGATAAGAGCCGTTCGAAGTCTACTGGGGGCACGGGTCTAGGGCTTGCGATTGTGAAACATATTGTTGCAGTGCTCCAGGCGGAGATATCCCTTACCAGTGAGGAGAATCAGGGGACGGAAGTGACTGTTATTTTTCGGCAAAGCGCTTTGTCATAAACTGGGATATTTTTGTTGTAAAAAGGTGGAAAACCCTGTGTTTTACGGTTAAGAAAGGTCCTGTAAAATCCGATATTATAGATAACGACAAGTGTGAGAAATGGATGGAACGGATTCTGTCCGAAGAAAAGATTATATTGATCATATGAGACAAGGAGGTTATCTACATGCAGGTGAGAATGCAGACAAACGACAATCAGGTTATGGGACCCGGTATCCAGACACAGAGTAAAGATAGCGAGAAAGCCGGGGCAAAGTCAGCCAAGGTAAATAGAAAGAATACCATTTTTGCAGGCGAGCTGCCGATGAAGAAAGATCACATCATGCTGCGCAAACAGCAGGCACAGAAGAAAGCTATGAAGATGATTCAGGATGCCTGGGTCGGCGACCGCAAGGCAGATGAGAGTATGGCACAGATGCAGGAAAAGGCAGAGATGAGCAGAGCCGAAGCGATCATGAATCATGAGCGTGTGGAAGAGAGTAAGGCGAGAAAAGAGAACCTGCGCCAGAAGTACGGTGTAGACGCCGATTCTCAGGAACAGAAGGATTTGGAATTATTAGAGCAGGGATATTCTCGCACGCGCGAATTAACGGAGGAGGAAGAGCAAAGACTTGCAGAGTTGCGAAGTGAGCCCCTCACCGAGTATCAGGAAAGATGTATGGAGATTCATAAAGAACAGCATCTTTTCCAGAATCGTGCAGAATCCGCAGAGTCCGTTGCCCGGATGTATGATCAGTCCGCTGCGTCTATGAAAATAGAGCGCCTGAAATTCCACAAGATGTTAGACGCGCAGGAAGATGCTAATGACCTGATGGAAGCGACCGGCAAGGAGATTGTGGGGCTGCTCTGGGACGAAGCCAAAGATCACGTAGACGAGACCTACGAGGAAAAGAGAGAAGAAGAAAAGGAAAAGGCCGAGGAGAAGGAAGAAGAGGAAGAAAAGGTCGAGGATATCCGGGAAGAGAAAGAGATTATCGAGGAAAGAATCGAATCGGACCGGGAATCCAGTCACGAGGCGGAAGAAAGCCACAAGGAACAGGAGCGGGATGCCAGAGAAGAGGCAGAGCTCTTAAAGAATATGGCGGAATCAGGCATGGATGTGGCGGGAGCCGGTGCCGGTGTGCAGGCTGAGATCAAAGAGATGCTGCATAAGATGAAACTCTTAGAGGTGGATATCAAAGGCATTGAGGTGGATGAGGAAGTATAGCAGTATAGCATTTAAGGAATGAAGTATGGATAAAGGGGGCATGTTCTGTAGGAGGCTGTCAGTTGCTTCGTATGCAGGGTATGTCCTTTTTTTATTTCAGAATTGGTGACAAAAAATGTAAGTTTCATGACATAAGAAGGAAGAATCTGACGATTCATGCCGATACAAAAAGAGAACAAGTAAATAAGGAGTAAGGGGAAACCATGAGAATTGCGATTTGCGATGACGAGGCGAGAGGGAGAGAACGGATTCGAACCTTACTCGAAAAGGAATTTACACAAGTACAGGCCAGAGAATTTGATTCAGGGATGGAGTTACTTACGGCTGTACGGGAAGGATATAAACCGGATATTCTGTTGTTGGATATAGCCATGGAAGGCATGAACGGCATGGAGACGGCCAGGCAGATCAAAGCCTTGTCGGACGTCATATTGATTTTTGTGACCGGGGTGAAAGAACAGGTTTTTCAGGCTTTTGATGTGGGAGCCTTTCACTATCTGGTAAAACCTGTGGAAGAGGAGCGGCTAAAGGAGGTTCTGGGCCGTGCTATGCAGGAAGTAAATAAGCGGCAGGGAACGCCCAAATGTCTGTTGATCAAGGCCGGAGGGGTGCACAGAAAGATTCCGGTGGAAGACATTCTATATATAGAGAATAACGGCAGGAAGGTCGTTGTGCATACAAAGACAGAGAAACTGGAATATTATGAGCGGATGAACCATCTGGAAGATGTGCTGGGAGAGGAGTTTTACCGGTGCCACAGAGGGTATCTTGTTGCGCTTCGTGCCATCAGCGGGTACGATAATGCCAGTATCACGGTAAATACAGGGGAAAAGATTTATCTGGCGAAGCAGAAGTATGCGGCATTTGTGAAGCTCTACTGCCGGTTTTTAAAAGAGTAGCGCAGGAAGGAAACATATATGGTATGGCAGGTGCTCGATCTGTTGGAATATATTTGTAAAGCGGGACTGCTGTTATATTTGATACGAAATGGGATTGCGGCAAAGGAGAAATATCACAGGGCTGCGCCATGGATTTTATTTGTACAAGCGGTTGTCATAAACTTTTGGCTGGCCAATTCCAGGTGGCTGGATGGAAGAATCTATGGGGACATCATAGGCAACAGTGCTTACAGCATTGTGAAGCTGACCATAGGTTTTGGGGTCGGCTTTTTTACGTTTGATCTGCTTTATCAGGGCAGAAGGCTTGCCAAGTTGTATCTGCTCTTGGTGTATTACGCGGTGCAGGAGACGGCCCGGTTTGCCATCCACAGTGTCTGGATGGTGTTTGTCATGGGATATCTGGATGTGCTCAACGAACAGATTTTGGCAGATACGATGGAGATTTCGGTGTATTATCAACTGGTGGATAGACTGCAGTTTGCAGGCTGGTTACTGTTTGCAGGCGGGTATCTGGGTGTGATGTATCTTGCCTTTCGTATCTATAAGAAATATCTGCGGGAGCCGGTGACCCAGACGGCCAGCCAGGGATTATTGTTTTTGACGCTGGCACCGGCCATCGGCATGGCTCTGGATATCGCCTTGCGGATTATCTTCTTTCGACAGGAAGGGATGGAGATAGAGTCTCTCTATGAAAGACATAACAGCATGTATGCGGTGGTGCCGTTTATCTCGGTGTTGTGCCTTGTATCCGTGGTCTACAGCAGAAAAATATACAGTGAACTGATGGAGGCGGAACGAGAGAAACAAGATTTGGTCTTTTATAAGAAACAACTTTCCGATATGGCAGATCATGTGCGGGAGATGGAGCAGTTATACGAAGGAATCAGGAGTATACGCCACGATATCAATAACTATGTGGCGGACATGGAACAGCTTCTGCAGATAAAAGAGGAGCAGGGAATATTGACTGATACAGTCAAGAAAGAGGCGGGCAGGTATCTTACGGGAATGCAGCAGGCGGTTGCGGGAATCTTCATGCAGTTTAGCACAGGCAATCCGGTGACGGATGTGATTCTAAACCGTAAAGCCCAGATTTGTCTGCAGGAAGAAATACTCTTTCATGGCGATTTCTTGTATCCGGCGGGATACGGGATAGAGGCCTTTGACTTGGGGATTCTGTTAAATAATGCCCTGGATAATGCCATAGAGGCCTGTTTAAAAACGACAGGAGACAATCGGTTTATCCGTTTGAGAAGTTACACAAAGGGACGAATGTTTTTTCTGGCGGTGGAGAATGGATACGACGGGAAACCGCTGATA
>ERZ779621.492-NODE-492-length-16384-cov-4.259232_pt1 | contig 16384 bp, 12 predicted proteins | sample MGYA00514215_ERZ779621 | MGnify/ENA primary metagenome ERZ779621 (study PRJEB29562, sample SAMEA4376715) | mouse gut metagenome | isolation source: Cecum | study: EMG produced TPA metagenomics assembly of the A DSS colitis mouse model was used to assess the...
CAAGGTAACGGGCGTTCCCATGGTGGACCTCGCCACAAAGATAATTCTTGGCAAAAAGCTTAAGGATATGGGCTACAAGAGCGGTCTGCACCCCGTGGGGGACTATGTGGCGGTCAAGGTGCCTGTGTTCAGCTTTGAGAAGCTGCACGACGTTGACAATCAGCTCGGACCGGAGATGAAATCCACCGGTGAATGTTTGGGTATCGCCAAAACGTTCAGCGAGGCTCTGTTAAAGGGACTTATTGCAGCGGGCTACAAGCTGTTTGACAAGGGCGGCGTGCTGATATCCGTAAAGGACAGCGACAAAAACGACGTTATCGAGATAGCAAGCCGCTTTGAGGAGCTTGGTTTCAAGATATACGCAACGGGCGGCACGGCTTCGGTGCTCAACAGAAACATGATAGCCGCAAACCACGTTTACAGGATAAGCGAGAATAAAGAGCCAAACGTTATCTCAATGCTGGAAAGCGGGGAGATTCAGTATGTCATCTCCACATCGGAAACGGGCAGAAAACCGTCTCTGGACAGCGTGCGTATGCGCAGAAAAGCGGTGGAGCGCTCAATCGCCTGCCTTACCTCGATAGACACCGCAAACGCGCTGCTGGACTGTCTGGAAATGCACAAAACGGTGGACGATATCGAGTTGGTGGATATCACAAAAATATGATTGCTAAAAAGTGCAGGTAAAATAGGATTGTTTTTATTTCGGCTTTCTTGCTTTGTTAATTTTAATTTATTGCGCAGCTTGAATTGAGGCATAAACCCTTCTGTAAGTGGTAAAACAAAACCTTTGATTTGGCAGCGCTCACGCGCTTTGTTGCTGATGTACTCTAAGTGAGTGTGCTGTCGATAATTAAACATTTTTGTACTCACCCAAAATCAGGGATTAAAGGCGCTGAAAGCCAACGTAAAGTGAACACCCACGCATGAATTTTCCGAAAGCCTCTGTGGAAGCTCCGTTTCGCTGCGCTTCCACAGAGGGCTAACGACAACGCAAAGCGTTGTCGTGGTTCGGAAAATTCTTTTAAATTAAGGAGATTTTATGAAGATCGCCAAATACCCGGTAAAATATAAATATAAGGTGGCTCGGCTAATAAGCGATGTTTTTTCGCTGGGGCTTGCCGTGCTGATAGCATCGGTGACGGTTTACTTTCTGCAAAGCTATGAGTATATGCTGCAAAGAATCGGCACAGATAACGTGGAGATACTGACAGAGCAGTACAACAGCGGGCTTGAGTGGCAGCGCTGGCTGGCACTGATATTCCCCGCGCTTGTTCTGGCGCTTTTTGCGGCATATATAATTCTCACGCTGAAATCACACCCGTTTAAGCGATATAACGTCACCAAGATGAACGCGCAGCAATGCTGGAACGTTTACGCAATGTGCGCTTCGCTATGCAAGATACCTGTTTTAATGGGTATTTTTGATGTGATGTATATCTTTCATCAGAATATGCTGGGAGGAAACGAAATTCCCTTCAGCTTTCAGCTTGTTCTCGACGCGATAATAATCGCAATAATAATTCGGCTTGGTATGCACAGAATAAGCAGTATAACGGAGCCTAAGGCGGAAACCGCAGAGAAGCCTGCGGATACCGTAAAGGTCAGAATAAATCCCACCCGCGGTGCGGAGAAACGGGATAACGGACAGGAGGATAAAAAATGAGCATGTTCTGCGATAAATATACCGTTACGGAGAAGAAAACCCTTGCCAAGGAAATATATTCCGTTACGGTAAAAGCGCCCGAAGTCGTTAAGGCGGCAAAACCTGGGCAGTTTGTGACCATAACCGCGGAGGGCTTTTCGCTTCGCCGCCCGATATCCATATGTGAAATCAATAAAGCTGAGGGTACGCTGCGCCTTGTTTTTGAGGTTCGCGGAAAGGGAACTGAGCAAATAGCCCGCATAAACGTCGGGGATAATCTGGATATCCTCGCTCCGCTTGGCAACGGTTTCAAAATCCCCGACGAAAAGCGTGTGATAGTAGTCGGCGGCGGTATCGGAGTGCCGCCACTTCTGGACGTCGCCAAAAATGTCGGCTCGCTCTGCACCGCTATACTTGGGTTCAGAAGCTATGAGAAAATCATACTCGCGGAGGATTTCAGGGCATACGGCTGTAATACCGTAATATGCACCGACGACGGAAGCGTGGGGTATCACGGAGTAGTAACACAGCCTCTTGCCGAGGAGCTTGGCAAGGGAGATGTAGGAGTGGTGCTTGCCTGCGGTCCTGAGCCTATGCTGAGAGCTGTTGTAAAGCTCTGTCTTGAAAGGAACGTTCCATGTCAGGTATCAATGGAGCAGAGAATGGGCTGCGGCGTCGGCGCGTGCGTTGGCTGCACCTGTGTGCTTGACCGTGGAGGAAAGGATTATTACGCGAGAGTCTGCAAGGACGGACCTGTATTCGACGCTAAGGAGGTAAAGTTTGATGGCTGATCTGTCTGTAAAAATTGCCGGCGTGGAGTTTCCCAACCCCGTTATCGCCGCTTCGGGAGCTTACGGAAACGGTGAGTGCTACACCGACCTTTATCCTTTGTCGCGCTTGGGCGGCATATCCTGCAAGGGCATGACCAGAGAGCCGAAAAACGGCAATCTTCCTCCGCGTATCGCGGAAACTCCCTCGGGTATGCTGAACTCCGTAGGCTTGCAGAACATCGGTGTGCACAGCTTTGTGGACTACTACCTTGATATGGTAAAGCAAGAAGCCAATGTGGTTATTGCAAATATCGCAGGGGCTACTATTGATGACTATGTGGCGGTTGCGGAAACGCTGGACGCGACCAATATTGACATGATAGAGGTAAACATTTCCTGCCCCAATGTTAAGGCTGGGGGAGCTTCATGGGGAATATCCGCGCAGGGAGCGGCGGCTGTCACCGCGGCTGTTCGCAAGGCAACCAAAAAGCCCATAATCATAAAGCTTACGCCGAACGTCACAGACATAACCGAAATCGCGAAAGCGGCAGAGGCGTAGGGCGCTGACTGCATATCCCTTATAAATACCCTGCTTGGAATGCGCATAAACATCAACAACCGCCGCCCGATACTTCACAACAACACAGGCGGACTGAGCGGTCCCGCGGTTTTCCCCGTCGCGGTGAGAATGGTTTGGCAGTGCTACGGCGCGGTCAAGATACCGATAATCGGTCTGGGCGGTATCTCCACATGGGAGGACGCTGTGGAAATGATGCTCGCTGGCGCGTCTGCAATACAGATGGGCGCAGCGATATTCAAAGACCCCTACGCGCCGATTAAAGTAATCGACGGATTGGCGGAGTATATGGATAAAAACGGTATCAAGAGCCTGTCGGAAATAGTCGGGCAGGTGCAGACATACTGATAGAAACTTGAAGTAATAGATAAGAGCCGCCGAAAATCTTTGGCGGCTCTTGACATTTAAAACGTTATAATGTATAATTTTTATTAAGATACTTTTGGACATTCCTACAACACGGAGGTAAGTTTTGTACGACGAATTTGACGAAAAGGCTGTTGACGAGGAAAAGCGCGAGGCGGAGCGCGCAAAAAATAAGCGCCGCAGAAATATCGGATTTATTATCGGTATCATAGGCGCTGTTGTTGAATGGGGAGGCGTCTGCGTTGAATAGATATCTTCTGCACGGTTTGGGTCAGACCCCCGAAAGCTGGAACAAAACACTCGCGGCGCTCGGTGCTCCCGCCGACTGCCCCGATCTGCGCGGGCTGTTGAGCGGAAAAAGCGCTCTGTATCCCGAACTGTACAAGGCGCTTTGCGAATATCTTCCCGCCGACGGAAAATTCAGCTTGTGCGGCTTATCCCTCGGCGGGATACTCGCGCTGAATTACGCGGCGGATTTTCCGTCAAGGGTTCACTCTCTGGTGCTTATCGGCGCGCAGTACGTTATGCCCAAGGCGCTGTTGAAAATCCAGAATGCGGTTTTCCGCTTTATGCCCCAGAAAGCCTTTGCCGATACGGGATTTGATAAACCAGATTTTCTCATGCTGGCAAATTCAATGACAGACCTTGATTTCACCAATCGGCTCGGCGGCATCTCCTGTCCGACGCTGGTCATATGCGGCGAAAAAGACCGCGCCAACATGAAAGCGGCAAAAAACCTCGCGCGGCTTATCCCGAACGCGGAGCTGAAAACCGTCCCCAAATCGGGTCACGAGATAAACATAGACGCTCCCGAAGCGCTGGCGCAGTTAATAAAAGAATTTATATAAAAAGTGCTCCCCCTAAATAGGGGAGCACCATTTAATATCACAGCGAAACTAACTACTGATTACTATTTTCCGGCAACTATCAGTACATACCGCCCATACCGCCCGCAGGCATTGCGGGAGCGGCGGGAGTCTCTTCGGGCTTATCCGCGACAAGCGACTCGGTGGTGAGAACCATTGCCGCAACGGAAGCCGCGTTCTGAAGCGCGGAGCGGGTAACCTTTGCGGGATCTACGATACCCTTCTTTATCATATCGCCGTAGCTCTCGTTGTAAGCGTCAAAGCCGTAGCCGACGGTCTTCTTGCGAACAATCGTGTCAATGATAACAGAACCCTCAAGGCCCGCGTTCAGCGCGATCTGACGTACAGGCTCCTCCAGTGCGCGAAGAACTATCTTAGCGCCCGTCTTCTCGTCGCCGTCCAGCTTCTCAATAACCGCTTCAACGGCAGGCATAGCATTCAGCAGAGCTGTTCCGCCGCCCGCTACGATACCCTCCTCAACGGCAGCCTTGGTTGCCGCGAGAGCGTCCTCGATACGGAGCTTCTTCTCCTTCATCTCCACCTCGGTAGCAGCGCCGACCTTGATAACGCCTACGCCGCCAGCCAGCTTCGCCAGTCTTTCCTGAAGCTTCTCTTTGTCAAACTCGGAGGTGGTATTCTCAATAGCCGCTCTTATCTCATTGATACGACCCTTTATATCCGCGGATTTGCCAGCGCCGTTTACTATGATGGTGTTTTCCTTTGTTACCTTAACCTGCTTAGCGCGTCCGAGCTGAGCTATCTGTGTTTCCTTAAGGTCAAGACCAAGCTCTTCAGTAATAACCTCGCCGCCCGTCAATATAGCGATATCGCGCAGCATTTCCTTGCGTCTGTCACCAAAGCCGGGAGCCTTTACCGCTACACAGGAGAATACGCCGCGCAGCTTGTTGAGAATAAGGTTGGTGAGCGCGTCACCGTCAACATCCTCTGCGATTATTACCAGCCTCTTGCCAGACTGAACTATCTGCTCAAGCAGGGGAAGAATATCCTGAATGGAAGATATCTTCTTATCAGTGATAAGAATGTAAGCGTCGTCAACAACAGCCTCCATCTTGTCAGTATCGGTCACCATATAGGGAGAGATATAGCCGCGGTCAAACTGCATACCCTCAACGACCTCGCTGTACGTTTCGGCGGTCTTGCTCTCCTCCAGTGTGATAACGCCGTCAGCGGTCACCTTATCCATAGCGTCCGCAATCAGTTTTCCAACGGTCTCGTCGCCTGCGGAAACGGTCGCAACTCTCGCGATATCTGCGCTGCCCTGAACTTTTTTGGAGTTGGTCTTTATTTCATCGACTGCCGCGTCAACCGCTTTCTGCATACCCTTCTTGACTATCATGGGGTTAGCTCCCGCGGCGATATTCTTCATGCCCTCGCGCACCAGAGCCTGCGCCAGCAGCGTTGCTGTGGTGGTTCCATCGCCAGCCGCATCGTTGGTCTTGGTAGCGACTTCCTTTACAAGTGCCGCTCCCATATTCTCAAAAGCGTCGTCAAGCTCAATCTCCTTGGCTATCGTAACGCCGTCGTTTGTGATAAGCGGAGCGCCGTACTTCTTGGACAGCACAACATTTCTGCCCTTCGGTCCGAGCGTGATCTTGACAGTATCCGCAAGTGTGTCGATTCCCTTTTGAAGTGCCTTGCGCGCTTCCTCACCGTAAATGATATCCTTAGCCATAAAACTATGTCCTCCTTAGTTACTTTTGTCCCGAATCAGTTCTTTGCGGTCTTTTTCACAGCGGGCTTTTTTTCGGAAGCTTTGGAATCTGTCTCAACCACCGCGAGAATGTCAGATTGTCTGAGTATAGAATACTCAACTCCGTCAACCTTGACCTCATTGCCCGCATACTTGCTTACAAGCACTCTCTCGCCCACCTTGACGTTCATGGTGATCTCCTTGCCGTCCACCATGCCGCCGGGACCTACCGCCACGATTTCCGCAACGCTGGGCTTTTCCTGCGCGGAAGCTGTGAGGATAATGCCGCTCTTAGTGGTTTCCTCAGCCTCTACCATCTTAATAACTACTCTGTCTGCCAATGGTCTGATTGTCATATATGTTTCCTCCTAAAAGATTTTACAGGTATCACATTTAGGGAATCGCTGATTAAAGCGAGGTGTAATACAATCAGCCCCATAAGCTCCCTCGCTTGAAAGGTTCGATTGTGTTCTGATCAGCGCTCTCTTAGCACTCTGTTTTGTTGAGTGCTAATTATATTTTACCCCATATTTTAAAAAAATCAAGGGGTTATTGAAAATTTTTCCGCATTTTCGTGAATACTGACGGATTTTTATTCCAAACAAAGCAGCATATTATAACATTTATACAAATAAAATTATATGTTTTGCATGGAATTTTAGAACTTTAAGCACATAAAACTATGCCTTGGTAATTTTAGCGAAATTCGCCATCAGCTTTTTCTGCCCAACGGTGTCAAAATCTATCGACAGCATGGTGTCGTTACCCATGCGTTTAGCATCAGTTACCGTACCCTCGCCAAAAACATTGTGCCGTACCCTGTCGCCAGCTGTAAAAACCTCTCCCGTAACATGAGGAGAAGCGGTAATGGGCTTTTTTGCAGATTCCTCGGCAAAATAACTCCGCCTTTGCGGTTTCTGCGCGGCAAAGCCTTGGCGCAGCGGTTTATCACCTTGTCGCTCGGTAAGCTCCTCCGGAATTTCCCTTATGAATGTAGAAAGCTTATTTGCTTTGGTCTGTCCATAAAGCATTCTGTAAGTGGTATGTGTCACAAAAAGCCTCTTTTTTGCCCTTGTTATCGCGACATAGGCAAGACGGCGCTCCTCTTCCAGCTCCGACGGCTCGTTAAGGCTCATGTAGCTTGGGAACACATTGTCCTCAGCCGCCACAATAAATACCGTTCCAAACTCCAAACCCTTGGCGCTGTGCATGGTCATAAGCGACACGCGATCGGTCTCAGTATCGTAGCTGTCAAGATCGGACACCAGCGCCACTTGCTCCAGAAAATCCGGCAGCGTTGCCTCGGGGTTTTCCTCCAGAAGCTGCATGGCGTTGGATTTAAGCTCGTTTATATTCTCCAGACGCGCAGCGCCCTCATCTCCCTGAGCTTTAAGCATCTGAACATAGCCGCTTTTTTCCGCTACCGCGTCTATAAGCTCGTCAAGCCGCGCGTTATCCGCCTGCTCCTCCAGCTCGTCAAACAGATTGGCAGCCGCCTTGAGGGCCTTCTCCTTGCGCATAAGCGCGGGCAGAGTGTCGGCGTTTCGGCACACGTCCACGGGGCTTGTTCCAAGCCCTCTCGCTATATTAACTATCTCGTCCACCGTGGCGTCGCCTATGCCTCTTTTAGGCTCGTTGATTATGCGGCGGAATCTCACTTCATCATACGGATTGTTTATGACCGCCAGATAAGCGATAATGTCCCTTATTTCCTTTCGGTCAAAGAAGCGCATTCCTCCCACTACCTTATAGGGGATACCAGCCCTTGCCAGTGCGTTCTCATATCCTCTTGAAAGTGCATTGGAGCGATACAGCAGCGCAAAATCGGAGTATTTATCCCCCTCCTTTACACCTTCGAGTATAATATCGGTTATCGCCTTTGCCTCCATGGATTCGTTGGGATAATTCCTTACCTGAATCTTCTCTCCCTCACCCATTTCGCTCCAGAGTGTCTTGCCCTTGCGATGGGAATTGTTCTTTATAACCTCGTTTGCTGCGTTCAGAATATTCTCTGTCGAGCGGTAGTTTTGCTCAAGACGTATCACCTCGCAGCTTTGATACTGCTTCTCAAAGCTGAGTATATTTTCTATCGTAGCACCGCGGAAGCGGTAAATGGACTGATCGTCGTCCCCCACCACGCACAGATTAGCTTTTTCCCCCGCCAGAAGCGATATCAGGCGGTACTGCGCCACGTTGGTGTCCTGATACTCGTCCACCATTATATACTTATAAAGATTGCGGTAGTGCGAAAGCACCTCTGGCTGCTGCTCAAACAGCTTTACAGTGAGATAGATAATATCGTCGAAGTCCAGTGCGTTAGCCGCCGTAAGCGCCGCCTGATACTCCGAATAGACCTGCGCGGTCTTTATCTGTATAAGCTCCGCCGATTCATGCGCAGCAGCCGCATACTCTTTCGGCGAAATCATTCTGTCCTTGCAGCGCGAAATATTGTTCTTGAAAAGCTTCGGACTCATGATTTTTTCGTCAATATTCAGCCGCTTCATAACCTCTTTCAGTACCCGCTTAGCATCATCATCGTCATATATCGTAAAGCTGCTTCTGAAACCAATATGTTCTATTTCCCTGCGCAGTATCTTCACGCACGCGGAATGAAAGGTGGAAGCGTTTATCTTTTCCGCACTCTCCCCTATCATATCAACAAGCCTCTGACGCAGTTCTCCCGCAGCCTTGTTCGTAAATGTTATCGCAAGTATGTTCCATGGGTTTATCGGTCTTACCGCGATTATATCCGCCAGCCGCTCCGCGTTTTCGGGGGTATTCTCCATGCCCGGAAAATCCGCGAGAAAACGCTCCTGTTCAGGCGATAGCTCTCTTTCCTCGGTATCATTGTATGCATCGCCGAAGCGCATCATATTGGCAATGCGGTTGCAAAGCACGGTAGTTTTCCCGCTGCCTGCGCCCGCGATTATAAGCACCGCTCCGTTTACCTTGAATATCGCCCTGCGCTGCATTTCGTTCGAGCGCGAAAAAAAGCTGTCCAGAGCCTTCCTTTTTAATGTTATGTAGTCCAAATTCTGTCCTTTCTGATTTTGATTTGAAATTTTTCGCGACCCGTCCGATACGGTTTACTTTGCTTCACAAAATGAACCATATCGGACTCTCGCTAAAAATTTCCTGCGTGAGCATTATGCCCCATATCTATAAATGTGTTTTGGCTGCGCGGACTTTTTGTCCCATGGCTTTAAACGCGCATTTGCTTCATAGTTTCCCGCGGAGGTTCGCCGTTTATTCCGCGGAACCGCCCGGAGCGCTCTGATTTCTCGCCGCGGCGGCAGTGCCGTAATTATCCTTGTCAAGCACTATAAACGGATTAATCTCGTTGCCGATAGCCTGCGGCAATTCACCGTTCCAATTGTTTATTTTAAGATAATCAATATAATTGGGGGATTTCGCCAGCTGCTCCTGAACCACCTCAATGGCATAAGCCTCTGCTTCCGCCTTTATTTTCTGTGAGTCAGCTTCCGCCTGAGCCGCTATGACCTTCTGGCGTGCTTCTTCCTCGCGCTCTACTGTCTTGTTCTGCATTTTCAGAGCGTCCTGCGCCGCTATCACCTTTGCCTGTATCGACTGCTCGAAAGCGTCGTCAAAATCTAGGTTTTCGATAGCGAACGCCGTTACGACTATACCGTTCGGCGCAAGAGTATCCTTAAGCACCTCATATATCGAATCCTGTATCTCCGAGCGGGACTGCACCAAGTCCTCCGCCCTCACCTTTCCGATCTCGTTCTTGGATATCTTCGCCACATTCGGCACAAGCAGCTTGGTCTCCACGTTATCTATACCCGTTGAGCGTATGATATCCGAAAGCTGCGTGGGATCGTAGCAGTAATTCAGCTTAAGCGACAAGTTATCCACCGTCTGCGTATCGCTCGTATAAGCGTTCGTCTGCACCGAATATATCTGCTCGCGTATATCCACAGGCTTTATCTCCTCGATAAACGGTATATGAAAATTCAGTCCCGCCGAGAGATTGCTGTCCACTATCCTCCCGAACTGGTACTTTACCCCGATATACCCCTCGTCAACCACCGAAAAGCAGTTGAACACCAATATCACCGCCAAAGCGACAATAACCGCTATCAGCGTTATCTTCACTACGTTCGGCTTCTTTTCGCCATCGCCTCTTGTTGTAAAATTCTGTGTTGCCATTTCAATCTCCTTATCTGAAAGAATTTTCCGCACCGCTTCATTCGCCTGCGGCGGATTACGCTACCCTCGGCGGCAAAGCTCCGTTTTCCGCTCTGCGGAAAACTACACTTTATCACCAGATTGCGGAAAATTCATGCGCGGGCGTTCCGCGGCTGTTTTTTTTGAACGCCCCCCTATGCTTCATAGGCTTTTTAGTGCGGTCTTTTGCTCATCCATTTCGTGAGCTTGTGTTGCAATCTCTTGAACGTTCCTTTGCCACACAGTAAACACACAGCCCCCTCGCCACAAACTACTAACTACTAATCCCTGCCGACTAACCAACTAATTGGTCATCAATTCGGAATATTTATCCTCCACTTCGACGCGCGGCATTACCGCTCTCCTGCTTATGCCCGCGTTTGCAAACGCCTGTGTCAGCATAAGCTTTATTCTGTTTACCTGATTGACCTCAGAAGCTCCCGGGTCGAAGTCCACCGCCACAATATTGCTTTCGGGGTGCTGGCGGCGCAGCTCTCCGATAACTCCCTTGCCTGTGACATGATTGGGCAGGCAGGCGAACGGCTGCATACAAACGATATTGGGCACACCCTCCTCGATAAGCTCCAGCATTTCCGCGGACAGGAACCAGCCCTCTCCCGCTATATTGCCGGGAGAAACTATCGCCTTGACGCGTTCGCGCATTTCAAAGATATCCCCGGGGCTGCCGAATTTCGTACCCCTGACTGCCTTGCGGTAGCTTCTCTCCATAAACTTTATCGCCTTTATAGCTGCGTTATCCGCGAACTTCGACGTTCCCGAGATATACAGCAGCTCGCTTTTGGTCACGCCGTGAGAGCAGATGTAATAGAAAAATCCCATCAGATCGGGCACTACGACTTCACAGCCCTCGTTCTCAAGCAGACCGATTATATCGTTGTTGGCAACGGGGTGGAATTTTACCAGTATCTCACCCACAAGTCCGACCTTAGGCTTTTGTATATCGAGCACGGGAAACTCGGAAAATTCTTTTACAATATTTCTGACATTATTGTTGAAGCGCTTCAGCGAGAGAGTTTTAAGCTCATCGCGCAGGAAAAGCCGCCATTTCTCGTACAGCGCGTTCGCACTTCCCTTTACCTTTTCGTAAGGACGCACCTTGTACAGGCAGCGCGAAAGCACGTCGCCGTACACTATACCCATAAACGCTCTCACAGCCATGGGTATGGACAGCTTGAAGCCGCTCTGTTTTTCCAGACCCACAACGTTCAGCGAAATAAGCGGAACATTGCCAAAGCCCGCGTCCTTAAGCGCCTTTTTCAGCATACCCACGTAGTTTGTCGCGCGGCACGCGCCGCCCGTCTGGGTTATCATCACCGAGGTCTTGTTTATGTCATATTTGCCGCTGTTAAGCGCGTGGATAAGCTGCCCGACCACCAATATAGACGGATAGCAAGCGTCGTTGTTCACATATTTCAGGCCTTCGTCCACCACCGATTTTGAACAGTCGGTAAGTATCACGACGTTGTATCCGCTGTGGTTGAACGCCGCCTCCAGCATATCGAAATGTATCGGCGCCATCTGCGGGCAGAGTATGGTATGGGTTTCCCGCATTTCCTTTGTAAATTCGGGCTGGCGTATATAGCCGATTTGCCCGCGCACCGGCTTGTACATATGCCGCTCGCGCTCGTCCACCACCGATATAAGCGAACGAAGGCGTATCCTTGCCGCGCCGAGATTATTCACCTCGTCTATCTTAAGGCAGGTGTAAAGCTTTCCGAAGCCGCGCAGAATCTCCTGCACCTGATCGGTGGTTATAGCGTCCAGCCCGCAGCCGAAGCTGTTTAGCTGCACCAGCTCAAGGCACTCGTGTTTGCCCACAACGTGCGCCGCCGCATAAAGCCTTGTGTGATATGTCCATTGGTCAACCACGCGTATCGGGCGCACAACCTGCTCCATATGCGCCACGCTGTCCTCGGTGAGCACCGCGAAGCCGTAGCCCGCTATCATCTCGGGAAGCCCGTGATTTATCTCGGGGTCGACGTGGTAAGGTCTGCCCGCAAGGACTATGCCGCGCTTGCCGTTTTCCTCAAGAAACTTCAGCGTTTCCTCGCCCTTGCGCCGCATTTCGTCCTTGAATGCCTCGTCCTCGGAGTACGCCAGCTTCAGCGCATCGTTTATCTCCGTTCTGGTGATACTCATTTCGGGAAGCAACTGAGCGAACTCCTCAAAAAGGCGCTCCGCCATACGCTTACGGTGGAATATGGGCAAGAACGGGTTAAGGAATTTAACGTCCTCCCGCAGCTCAGGAACGGAATTTTTTATTACCTCGCTGTATGTAGCCACAACGGGGCAGTTATAGTGATTATCTCCTCCATTAGCATCCCCCATTTCATACGGGACAGACGGGTAGAAAATAAGCTTTATGCCGCTGTCTATCAGCGCCTGAATATGACCGTGCGCCAGCTTCGCGGGATAGCACACCGACTCGGAAGGCATGGTTTCTATACCCTTATCATAGATATCGCGCGAGGACTTCGGCGAGAGCCTTACGCTGAAGCCCAGCTCGCTGAACAGCTTGTGCCAGAACGGGTAATTCTCATACATTCCCAGTACGCGCGGAAATCCGATAACGCCTCGCCGCGCAACATCTGCAGGCATACTGTCGCGGTCAAAAAGAAGCCGATATTTGTATTCGTAAAGATTGGGCAGCTTTTCCGTGCCCGAAACGTTCCCCGCTCCCCGCTCGCAGCGGTTGTTGCTTATGTAGCGCTTTCCGTCGGGGAATTTTGTAATGGTGAGCAGGCAGTTATTGCTGCATTTTCCGCAGCGCGCGGCGGTCTTTTCCGCCTTAAAGCCCTCAAGCATTTTCGCGCTGGAGAGCGTGCTGCCTTTTCCGTCGTCACGCTCGAGAGATATCAGCGCGCTTCCATAGGCTCCCATAAGTCCCGCCTTGTCGGGGCGGATAACATCCTTTCCGCAGATAAGCTCGAAAGCGCGAAGCACACTGTCGTTCATGAACGTTCCGCCCTGAACGATAATCTTTTCGCCCATGTCCGAGGTATCGCGCAGCTTTATTACCTTAAACAGCGCGTTTTTCACCACCGAGTAGCTAAGCCCCGCGGAAATATCCGCAACGGTCGCGCCCTCCTTCTGAGCTTGTTTTACGCGGGAGTTCATGAACACCGTGCAGCGTGAGCCGAGATCAACGGGGTTCTGCGCCGTAAGTCCCAGCTTCGCGAAATCCGCCGATGACATACCGAGCGCGTTGGCGAAATTCTCAATAAACGAACCGCAGCCGCTGGAGCACGCCTCGTTGAGCAGAATACTCTCTATCTCGCCGTTTCTCACACGCATACACTTCATATCCTGCCCGCCGATATCGAGGATAAATTCCGCGCCGGGGAGTATCTTATCCGCCGCCTTATAGTGCGCCATGGTCTCTATCTCGCCGAAATCCGCGCCGAGCGCCGCCTTTATAAGATGCTCGCCGTAGCCCGTCGTGCAGGCTTTTGCGATAAACGCACCGTCGGGCAGAAGCGAATATATTTCGCCCAGTATCTTGATAACGGATTTGAGCGGGTCACCGCCATTTCCGCTGTAATATGAATAAATTATCTCCGCGTTTTTGTTGAGCAGCACCGCCTTTGTGGTGGTCGAGCCTGCGTCTATGCCGAGATAGCACTCGCCCTTATGCTCTTTTATATCCGCGGTGGGGATTATCGCCTTGGCGTGGCGGGCATTGAACTCGTCAAGCTCCTTTTCGTCCTTGAAAAGCGGCGCAAGACGCTCCACCTCGCGAAGCTGGCTGCTTTCAAGCGAGGACGCTTTTTCCACAAGCTCCGCTATATCCGCCTCCTCGCTCTCGTCGGAAAAGGCACAGCCCATCGCCACAAAGAGATTTGCGTTTTCGGGAAAAATTATGTTCTCGGGAGCAAGCCCGAGGGTATCTATAAAACGCTCGCGCAGCTCCGAAAGATAGTGCAGCGGTCCGCCCAGAAACGCAACGTTCCCGCGGATAGGCTTTCCGCAGGCAAGTCCGCTTATTGTCTGATTAACCACCGACTGAAAAACCGACGCCGCCACGTCGCTTCTTTTCGCGCCGTCGTTCAGCAGCGGCTGAATGTCGCTTTTCGCGAAAACGCCGCAGCGGGAGGCTATCGGGTAAATCGTGGTATGCTTTTTTGACAGCTCGTTCAAGCCGCCTATATTTGTATTCAGCAGCGCCGCCATCTGGTCTATGAACGCGCCCGTGCCGCCCGCGCAGCTGCCGTTCATGCGCTGCTCAAGACTGCCTGTAAGATATGTAATCTTCGCGTCCTCGCCGCCAAGCTCTATTGCCACGTCGGTTTCGGGAATAAGCTGTTTTATCGCGTTTGTCCCTGCAGCAACCTCCTGCACAAACGGTATCTCCAGCCACTTTGAAACCGATATACCGCCCGAACCCGTTACCGCTATCAGAACGCGCTCACCCTCAAGCTCTGCGCCAACCTCCGAAATTATGTCGCTTACAGTTTTTCTTATATCCGAAAAATGTCTTTTATAGCGGCTGTACAGAAGTTCGTTGTTCTCGCCGAGAACTGCCGCCTTTACCGTCGTTGAACCGATGTCAAGACCAACTCTTTTCAAAATATCAAATCCTTTCAAAAAACAAAAGGCAAAATTTGCCAAAGCAGAATGTACGCGCCGTTCGCATACTTTATAATTATAACATATCCAAGCTTAAAAATCAACTGTTATTTTCAGGAATTGCTCCTGCATTTTATAACCTCGTTAACTATTTTACGTCATAACCGTGTAAAAGAAACAGGGATAATGTGAAAGATTTATGAAATAACGCTTGACATTATAATTGTTATATGATATAATTAAATTGGTTGATAATACCAAATATTTTTAGAAATGAATTTAATATTTATGAAAATTGTTAAAAAGCTTACAGCTGCGGCTTTGGCGGCATGTATGGCATTGTCCTTTACAGCGGCGGCACAGACGTATGAGATATATCCAGAAGACAATCGCGCGGATATGTCAGCAGATTATGTCGGCGAAGGTATTGCTGAGGAATTGCCCGACTGTATGATACCTTGGTACGATGCGCTTGGCATTACCGTAGAGCAGCTGCGTGAGGAGATGGCGCAAAATCCCACTTCTCAGACGCAAGTGGTCGAAACACTTGCAGAAAAAGAAGCCTATTGGAATGAAAGATCACTGGAATACTCATCTAAAGAACTGTCGGAGCTTACCACGGATGAATTTTGGGATTTTTTTAATTCGCTTTCCTCTGAAGAGCAGACATCTCTTGAAACGGTGGTTTTGAAACCCGATATAGGTATTGAGTGGACGCTGACGCCGGAGGAACAGGAGGAACTTGAGCGCGAGTGCCCCAATTCATACACGCCCGAGGAGAAAAAGGAAATTGAAAGGCGTTTGCGCGAAATAATGCAGCCCGGAGATATGATATGGGGATGTCGCGGAGTGCCTTACTTAAGCACAGCGGCGCGCGGTAAAATCGTTTCAAGCGAAACAACAATTGACATGTATAACGAGGATATCTGTCAAGATGATATAGCATTTAACATGATGGCAAGCAAAACAGATGCATATGGAAGAATAAAACCCACAAACACGAACATAGCCCCGTTAAATTATACATCCTATATAAAAGTATATTTTAAAACACCAGATGGAAAAAAAGTAGGTAGGGGTGGCAGCGCCTTTTTCATCGACAAACATTTGCTTTTGACTGCAGCACATATGATTTATGACTCAAGTTATGGTTCAGCTGAAAAAGTCGAAATTTATCCCGGCGGCATTGAATCAGGTATATCTAAAAACGTATACCATATTTAAGGATACCAAGCTGAACCCGTATTATAACAGCATTGCTTATAACAAGAAATGACCGCAGTTTTACAAACCTGAGGTCATTTTGTTGAAGCATATGAAAATATATCCACTATCACCTGAGGGCAGCATCACGATAGGGGATTTACCTCGCCATTGTCGGGAAACGCTTAATAGAAATCAAAACAACACTATCTGTTTACATTTCCTATCAGGAAGGGTGTTATAGCAAAGTAATCCATGAACCCAAATCCGATAGCCGACAGCACCAACGGAACAACAAAAACGGCAGCGGAAAAAAGAACGGAAACGGAATAGTTCTTTACGCGTCCTGAAATTAAAAATACTGCCGCGGAAACGCCAATCATTCCGATAAACCGCCATATTTCCGTTACGACAATATATGATATGATCGGCATTGAAACGGAGGAAAGATGCTCCATGCTGCGAGCCGAT
>ERZ779621.496-NODE-496-length-16340-cov-7.456371_pt1 | contig 16340 bp, 10 predicted proteins | sample MGYA00514215_ERZ779621 | MGnify/ENA primary metagenome ERZ779621 (study PRJEB29562, sample SAMEA4376715) | mouse gut metagenome | isolation source: Cecum | study: EMG produced TPA metagenomics assembly of the A DSS colitis mouse model was used to assess the...
AGGCCATCACCGTGTCCTGCTTCGACCCGGTGCGCCGGGAGATCGCCCGGCTGGCGCTGGAAAAGCTCATCCAGGACGGCCGCATCCACCCCGCCCGCATTGAGGAGATGGTGGAGAAGGCCAAGCGGGAGGTGGACGCCACCATCAAGGCCGAGGGCGAGCGGGCTGTGTTCGAGACCAACGTCCACGGCCTCCACCCCGAGCTCATCAAGCTCCTGGGCCGCATGAAATACCGCACCAGCTACGGCCAGAACGTGTTGAACCACTCCATTGAGGTGTGCCACGTGGCCGGACTGCTGGCTGCTGAGATCGGCGCCGACGTCACTATGGCCAAGCGCGCGGGCCTGCTTCACGACCTGGGCAAGTCCATCGACCACGAGGTGGAAGGCTCCCACGTCCAGATCGGCGTGGAGCTGGCCCGGAAATACCGGGAGAGCGACGGCGTGATCCACGCCATCGAGGCCCACCACAACGATGTGGAGCCCAAGACCATCGTCGCCTGTCTGGTCCAGGCCGCTGACGCCATCTCCGCCGCCCGCCCCGGCGCCCGCCGCGAGAACGTGGAGAACTACATCAAGCGCCTGGAGAAGTTGGAGGAGGTCACGTCCTCCTTCCCCGGCGTGGAGAAATCCTTTGCCATCCAGGCCGGCCGGGAGGTCCGCATCATGGTCGCCCCCGACAAGGTCAGCGAGGACCAGATGGTGCTCCTGGCCCGGGACATTGCAAAGAAGATCGAGGAGGAGCTGGAATATCCCGGTCAGATCAAGGTCAACGTCTTGCGTGAGACCCGCGCCATCGAGTACGCGAAATAAGTTTTGAAAAAAGGACGGTCCTTCCGTGTTACCACGGGGGATCGTCCTTTTGTGTTTTTGAGGTCAGGCAGAGAAAAGAAAGAATGAGTCCCGTTTATGGGACAGCAGATCTTCTATCCTATTGTCAGAAGGCAACGGGATAGGAGGTTTTCTTATGAACTGTGAAATTCGTTATGTGATGGGCCATGTAGAGGTGTACCAGGACGGAGATTTCCTCTTTTTCGCCGACACCGCGGCGTAAGCGCTGCCCCTGGCCGCTGCCTCACAGCCCATATCCTACCGTAGGGGCGGGGCTTGCCCCGCCCGGAATGTAGGATGGTGGATGGCGGCGCGGTCTACAAGCCCCCTTTAAAAAGAGGGTGGCATTTGCGAAGCAAATGACTGGGGATTGCCAGGTACAGCACAAGGGCACAATCCCCAGTCAGTCTGTCGGCTGACAGCTCCTTTGCCAAAGGGGCCAAGGTCAAGGACAAGGCGCGCCCTACGAAGGACAGGGCGGCCCGTGTCGGCGCGGCGTTACGGAGTAAGCCGAGACGACCATTCTACCTGGCAAGAAGACTCTCCAGGGGGAGTATCCGACAGAGGGGGACCGAGGACCCCCTCTTTGGCCGAAGGGGTTTCCAAAGGGGGCTCTCGGATTGCCCCCTTTGGCCTCTTTTCTGGGGGTCTGGGGGCTATCTTTTCGAGGATGGAAAAGATAGTCTCCCAGAAAGGCCAGCGGTCCCAGACCGCAAGGAGCGGCGCGTCTGGGAAGCCGCGCCCTACATTGGAGGTTTGCCGGCGGGCGGGAGCAAGATGTCTTTGGTGATGTTTGAGTGTGAAACACTGGGGCTCTCATCCCAGTGCGTACAGGTCTCGTCGGGGGCTGTGTGTCTGTTGCTTGGCAGGTTGCAGTGACCGTACCACACTGGAGTCAACCGTTGGTGAATGCTCATGACAAAGTGTTGACGGTAGTGGACACAGGTCCCGCATACAGCGGCTGGCCGCATGGCCTTTGGCAATCGTTCCATCATGTACCTCCCTTGAAATAGGCTATGCATAGCCTAATAGTAGCATGGGTAGCCTACAATGTCCAGAGTTTTTTGTTATTCTCCCGACAAGGGGTGAAAACAATGGACATGATCGAGGCGGTACGCAACCGTATTCTGACGCTTTGTGGAGAACACGAGATCACGATCAACAAGCTTGCGGATCTGGCGGGGCTGCCGCCGTCCAGCGTGAAAAACATCCTCTATGGAAAAAGCCGCAATCCGAAGCTGGCTACCATCAAAATGCTGTGCGACGGCCTGGACATGACCTTGGGCGAGTTTTTCTCCACCGAGGAATTTGACAGTCTGGAGCAGGAATTGAAGTAGCAAAAGGGACGGCTCGATGGAGCCGTCCCTTCGTTTTGCGTTTTGTCAGATCACATAGAGGTCCAAAAGCCGCAGGGCCAGGACGCCGAGAAAGGCCAGCAGGTCGGCCACGCACAGCTTTTTGGCCCAGGGGGGCAGCTTGGGCTCAGGGAGAGAACGCAGATAGAGCTGGATGCTCACCCACCAAAAGAGCATGGACGCGAAATAGGCCACGCTGCCCAGGGAGTCCTCCAGGCCGAAAAATACTCTGTGCATGGCTCCGTCCGCAAAGAGAGCGATCAGGCTGAGGACAAAATAGCCGATGCCGAACACACTGCACGCAAGATAGAGATATTTCATTTCCCGCTGACGGTTTTTCATGGCGGTCCCACCTTTCACGGCCCATTATACCGTCAGTCCGGGGAAAAAGCAAGGACGTTGCCCTGATCGATTGACTTTTTCCGCTTTTTCGCATATACTACCACAATAGCCACTTTTTCACAAGGAAGGGATCTTATGACCGCCAAAGAGATGAAGACCGCACGGCCTTTAAAAATATTTTCCTCCTACTACAAGCCTCACTGGCCGCTGTTTGCCCTGGACATGCTCTGCGCCACCGGCATCTGCCTGGTGGACCTGGCCTTTCCGTGGGTGTCCCGGCTGTGCATGAATGAGCTGCTGCCCGGTAAGCTGTACTCCGCCTTTTTCGCGGTGATGGCGGTGCTGGCCCTGTCCTACCTTCTGCGCTCCGCCTTTTACTTTGTGGTCACCTACTGGGGCCACCAGCTGGGGGTGCGCATCGAGGCGGACATCCGCCGGGACCTCTTTTCCCACATGCAGGACCTGTCCTTCTCCTTTTATGATAAAAACCGCACGGGGCAGTTGATGAGCCGGGTCACCGGCGACCTCTTTGAGATCACCGAGCTGGCCCACCACGGCCCCGAGGACCTGTTCATCTCGTCGGTCACCCTCCTGGGCGCGCTGTGCGTGATGCTCACCATCCGCTGGGAGCTGGCCCTGGCCGTGTTTGTGGTGGTGCCCGTTTTCCTGGTCTTCACCATCATCCAGCGCCGGCGGATGAGCCGCGCCTCCATGGCGGTGAAGCGCACCCTGGCGGGGATCAACGGGGAGCTGGAATCCTCTCTGTCCGGGATGCGGACGGCCAAGGCCTTTGCCAACGAGCGCTCGGAGATCGAGAAATTCGGCAAGGCCAACGACCTGTTCCGGGGCTCCAAAAACGACTACTACAAGGCCATGGCCACCTACCACTCCGGGCTGGAGTTCGCCATGGGCATCATGTCCGTGCTGGTCATCGCCCTGGGCGGCTTTCTCATCATGGGCGGCCGCATGGACTATGTGGACCTTATCACCTTCTCCCTCTATGTTTCCACCTTCCTCACCCCCATCCGCAAGCTCTCCGCCTTTGTGGAGCAGTACACCCAGGGTATGGCGGGCTTCCACCGCTTCCTGGAGCTCATGCGGGTGGAGCCGGATATTCAGGACGCCCCCCACGCCCGCGACCTTACCGACGTGAAGGGGGATATTTTGGTCAAGGACATGACCTTTGCCTATGAGCCCGGCGGCGAGCCGGTGCTCAGCCATGTGGACCTTCACATCGCTCCCGGCCAGACGGTGGCGGTGGTGGGGCCCTCCGGCGGCGGCAAGTCCACCCTCTGCCAGCTCATCCCCCGTTTTTACGACGTGACGGAGGGGGCTATCCTGGTGGACGGCAAGGACGTGCGCACTCTGACCCAGCATTCCCTGCGCCGGGCCATCGGCATCGTCCAGCAGGACGTGTTCCTGTTTGCCGGGACCATCTTTGACAACATCGCCTACGGCAGACCGGGCGCCACCCTGGAGGAGGTCCGGGAGGCCGCCCGCAAGGCGGAGATCCTGGACGATATTCTGGACATGCCCGACGGCTTCAACACCTATGTGGGTGAGCGGGGGGTCATGCTCTCCGGCGGCCAGAAGCAGCGGGTGTCCATTGCCCGCATCTTTCTGAAAAACCCGCCCATCCTCATTCTGGACGAGGCCACCTCCGCCCTGGACAGCGTCACCGAGCACCGCATCCAGGGGGCCTTTGACGCGCTGGCGAAGGGGCGCACCACCCTCATCATCGCCCACCGCCTCTCCACCATCCGTTCCGCCCAGCGCATCCTGGTGGTGGATGGGGCGGGCATTGCCGAGGAGGGCACTCATGAGGAGCTGCTGGCCCTTGGCGGACAATACGCCCAGCTCCACGCCGCCCAGGAAGGGCACGCCCATGGATAAGACCAAGGTCCTGGACCATTTGGCCGCCGACGCCGACAGCCGCATGTCTCTGGCTCGACTGTTGGATCAGCTGGAGCTGTGCCGGCGGCGGGATATCCCCACCCACAGCCATTTTCTCTCCGACGGCGAACAGGCCCTGGCCGTTCAGGCCATTGCCGCGGCGGGGGAGATCCGCTGGACCTTGGAGGGCGGCTTTGCCGCCGCCTCCCGCAAGGTCTGCCGCTTTCTCCCCGATTGGATGGAAACGCCGGACGAGCCGCCGCTGGCCGCCGTGGAGGTCAAGCTGCCTCGCGAGGGGGAGGGGGCAAAGAAGCTCTCCCACCGGGACTTTTTAGGCTCTCTCATGGGGCTGGGAATCACCCGGGACCTGCTGGGTGACATTTTGGTGGGAGAGGACACCGCCCAGGTGGTCTGTCTGGCCTCCGCCCTGCCTATTTTGCTGGAGCAGTGGCGAGAGGTGGGGCGGTATTCCACCTCCCCAAAGGAGATCCCCCTTTCCCGGCTGACCCCGGCGGAGGAAATGGTCCAGCGGCGCACAGAGACCTTCCAATCCCTCCGTTTTGACGCGGTGGCAGCCTCCGCCTTTCGCATCCCCCGGTCCAAGGCCGCCGCCCTTATTTCCGGCGGGCGGCTTTTGCTCAACCATCTGCCCTGTACCAAGCCAGACCGCCTGCTCCAGGAGGGGGACTCCCTCAACGGCAAGGGTCTGGGCAAATGCAAGTTGACCAAGGTCAACGGTCTCAGCCGCAAGGGCCGCATCTTGGTGGAAATGGAGCGATATGTATGATCACCCAAGCCGACATTGACCGCATCAACGCCCTGGCTCGTAAGTCCCGCACCCCCGAGGGCCTCACCGTGGAAGAAAAGGCTGAGCAGATGGAGCTACGGCGGCGGTATGTGGAGGCGGTGCGGGTAAACCTCACCGCCCAGCTGGACCACACCGTCATTCAACATCCCGACGGCAGCAAGACTCCGCTGAAGCCCAAGGATTGACAGGAGTGGGGCCAATTGGGTATAATAGGCTACTGACTTTACAAGTGCTAGGAGATTTACTATGCTGGAATTTGACGAATACAAGGTTTGGCTCAACAACTTCAAACCTCAGTTGGAAACCCTGAAGGCTTCCCTGGGCCTGGACCAGGCGGCCCGGGAGCTGGATCTGCTCCAGTCACAGTCCGCCGCCCCCGGCTTTTGGGACGACCCGGACAAGGCCCAGAAGACCCAGCAGCGCATCAAGGCCCTTCAGGACAAGATTGAGAACCAGGCCAAGCGGGAGCGCAGCTGGTCCGATCTGGTCACCCTTTGCGAGATGGGCAACGAGGAGGAGGACGCTTCCCTCCTCCCTGAGCTGTCCGAGGGCTGCAGGGCCCTGGAGGAGGACGTGGAGTCCGCGCGGCTGGCTACCCTCCTGACCGGGGAGTATGACAACGCCAACGCCATCCTCACCTTCCACGCCGGGGCGGGGGGAACCGAGGCCCAGGACTGGGCCCAGATGCTCTTTCGCATGTACACCCGCTGGGCGGAACGCCATGGGTTCACCTGCGAGACCGTGGATTACCTGGAGGGCGACGAGGCCGGATTGAAATCAGCCACCATTATGATCACCGGAGAAAACGCCTACGGCTTCCTGCGGGGAGAAAATGGCGTCCACCGGCTGGTGCGTGTCTCCCCCTTTGACGCCAATGCCAGACGGCAGACCTCCTTCGCCGCTCTGGAGGTCATGCCTGAGATCCCTGACGACGTGGAGGTGGACATCCGCCCCGAGGACGTGGAGATGCAGGTGTTTCGTTCCTCCGGCGCGGGCGGCCAGCACATCAACAAAACCTCATCCGCCGTTCGCCTCATCCATAAGCCCACGGGTATTGTGGTGTCCTCCCAGCAGGAGCGTTCCCAGTTCCAGAACCGGGACACCTGTATGCGGATGCTCCGCTCCAAGCTGGTAGAGCTGCAGATGCAGGCCCATGCGGAAAAGATCTCCGACCTCAAGGGCGTGCAGATGAAGATCGAATGGGGTAGTCAGATCCGCTCCTACGTCTTCATGCCCTACCAGCTGGTCAAGGACACCCGCACCGGCTACGAGACCGCCAACATCAATTCCGTCATGGACGGCGACCTGGACGGCTTCATCAACGCCTATTTGTCCTGCGAAGCCACGGGGAATTGGGTAGAAAAGTAAGAAGTGCGACCCGTAGACACACAGGCTTCGATGGACCGGAGCGAGGGGCGAATTGGTAAGCGGCCAAGGGCCGCGCGATCTGCCCCGAGTCGGAGGGGCGAGTGGGCCCCGGTGGGGCCCGAGCTACGAGCTGACCGAGCCGAAAGGCGAGACGCGAAGCCGTAGTGTGTCCAACGGGAGCGTGACAACTCTAGAATGGAAAAACACCCCGTTATCTTGACCGAAAAGATAACGGGGTGTTTTACGGCTTGTTCTTTCAGGACTTCTTGACGCGGTATTCCCGCACCCCGCCCACGGCGGTGACAATGACTCCCGCCGCCACAAGGATCAGGGTGGTGAGGATGTTCACCCAGCCCAGATCTCCCGCTTTCGACCGCGCCAGCATGGCGGGGATGGAGAAATACTGTGCAAAGGGAACGCCGCTCTGTCCGCCGCCTAACAGCGCGTCGCACAGAGTGTTGAACGTCGGGGTAGCCAGGGCGGTGAGGAGAACGCACAGACCGGTCTTCATCACCGGGTCCCGGGGCAGCTTCAGGGCCAGATAATACCCCCACAGGAACACGCCACCCACCAGCGCCATGGGATAGGCCACACCCAGCAGCCAGTCTCCGCCCTCAAAGGCCCGGATGACCGCCAGCAGGGGGAACACCCACACCGTGGTCAACGCCACGCACAGGAGCAGCACGTGCTTGCCATAGAACCGCCACACGACCCACCAGCTCCATGGCAAGGCGAGAGAGACAGCGGTGATGACCATGCCGCCCAGGATCCACTTGCCGCCCACATAGAACCAGCAGGACAAAAGCAGCAGCATAAGACAGACGGTGGCCGCCCCCAGGCAGACAGCGGTCCGCTCCTTTGGAACGTAGGCGGGTAGGTTGGTGAAGCAGAAGGCCAAGGCCAGCGCGGTGAGCACGATCCAGAACCAGTCCAGGGTGTGGAAGATGGCCAGATCGCAGATAAAGCAGGTAATCAAGGCGATGGCGTAGCCCGCCAGACAGATGACACGGAAGGTCTTGGTCAAACCGTGCCAAATGGCAGCGGCCCGTTCCTGGGCGTGGGCCTTGTCGTCGTCGCAGGCGGTGAAGAACTCATGCTCGGAGATGCCCAGCTCAGCGCAAATAGATGTAATGATAGGCACGTCGGGGTAGGAAAGTCCCCGCTCCCACTTGCTGACGCTGGACTCGGTGACAAACAGGCGCTCGGCCAGCTCCTTCTGGGTCAAGCCTGCCTCCAGCCGCTTGCGGCGGATGTACTCGCCAAAGGGCCGCTTGTCTTCCATAGAAGTCCCCTCCTTGGGTGTGTGGATCGATTTGCCCTCAGCCTTGCGGGCGGTGTCTCTATGGTAGCCGCTGGGGGAAGAAAAGTCAAGGAAACAGGCGAAAAAAGCCCCTCGACCACTGGTCGAGGGGCTTTTGATCTGTGTGTGCAGGGGGTGGGCGAGAGGCTATGTGTCTACGCTCACACTTCCGGGGCCTTCGCGCCGCGGTTCTCCAGCTCCTTGAGGGCGTCCTTATAGGAGAGGTTCACCCGGCCCTTCTCGTCGATGTCGGTGACCTTGACCCAGATCATGTCGCCGATGTTCACCACGTCCTCCACCTTCTCCACACGGTGGTTTGCCAGCTTAGAGATGTGGACCATGCCGTCCTTACCGGGCGCAAGCTCCACAAACGCGCCGAACTGAAGGATGCGGACCACCTTGCCGTAGTAGAGCTGGCCCACCTCGGGGACAAAGACGATGGTCTCGATCATCTTCTTGGCCACGTCGCACTTCTCCGCATCGGGGGAAGCGATGTGAATGGTGCCGTCCTCGTCGATGTCTACCTGAGCGCCGGACTCGGCGGTGATCTTCTGAATGACGCTGCCGCCTTTGCCGATGACCTCGCGGATCTTGTCCACGTCGATCTTCATGGTGAGCATCTTGGGGGCGTAGCGGCTCACCTCGGGGCGAGGCTCCGCGATGCAGGGGAGCATGATCTCGTCCAGAATGGCGAAGCGGGCGTCCCGGGTGATCTCCAGCGCCTCCTTGATGATGGCGTGGCTGAGACCGTCGTTCTTGATGTCCATCTGGATGGCGGTGATGCCCTTCTTGGTGCCCGCCACCTTAAAGTCCATCTCGCCGTGGAAGTCCTCCACGCCCTGGATGTCGATGAAGGTGGTGAAGCCGCCGTTGTCGTCCTGAATCAGGCCGCAGGAGATGCCGGCCACCGGGGCCTTGATGGGCACGCCGGCGTCCATGAGGGCCAGGGTGGAGCCGCAGATGGAGCCCTGGGAGGTGGAGCCGTTGGAGGAGAGCACCTCGGACACCACCCGGATGGCGTAGGGGAAGTCCTCCACACAGGGGATGACGGCCTCCAGGGCCCGCTCCGCCAGAGCGCCGTGGCCCTTCTCCCGGCGGTTGGTGGACCGGGCGGCCCGGGCCTCGCCGGTGGAGTAGGCGGGGAAGTTGTAGTGGTGCATATACCGCTTCTCTTCCTCTTCCCAGATGGTGTCCAGCTTCTGGGTGGCGGCCAGGGTGTTCAGGGTGCAGATGGACAGCACCTGGGTCTGGCCGCGGGTGAAGAGGCCGGAGCCGTGGACCCGGGGCAGGACGCCTACCTCGGCGGCCAGAGGCCGGATCTCGTTCTTGGCGCGGCCATCCACCCGGTGGCCCTCCAGCAGCCAGGCCTTGACGATCTTCTTTTGGAACTTGTAAGTGATCTCCTCCAGGAACTGGTCCATGTCGGGATGGTCGTCCAGATACTTCTCGTGCCACTTCTCGATCATGGCGTTCCAGCGGCTCTCCCGCACGTTCTTGTCGTCGGTGTCCATGGCGGCCTTGGCCTCGTCCATAAAGTCGGCCACGATCTTGTCGAACAACTCCTGGTCAAAGGCGGCGTGGTCGTAGGTCATCTTCTCCTTGCCGATCTCGCTGACCATCTGGTTGATGAGCGCCACCTGCTTCTTGGCCTCCTCGTGGGCCTGGCAGATGGCGTCGTACATAATGTCGTCGGGCAGCTCCTTGGCGCCCGCCTCGATCATGATGACCTTCTCCTGGCTGGCGGCGACGGTGAGGTCCAGCTGGGAGGCATGACGCTGGGCCTGGGTGGGATTCATGACGATCTGACCGTCCACATAGCCCACCTCAAGGCAGCCGATGGGGCCGGCCCAGGGGATGTCACTGACGGCCAGACAGGCGGACACGCCGAACATGGCGGTCATCTCGGGAGAGCAGTCCCGGTCCACGCTCATGACGGTGCAGGTCACCACCACGTCGTTGCGGTAGTCGTAGGGGAACAGGGGGCGGATGGAGCGGTCGATGACCCGGCTGGCCAGCACCGCGGGCAGAGAGGGCTGACCCTCCCGGCGCATGAAGGAGCCGGGGATGCGGCCCACGGCGTACAGCTTCTCTTCAAAGTCCACGCTCAGGGGGAAGAAGTCCACTCCGTCCCGGGGACGGGGCGCGGCGGTGACGGCCACCAGAACGGTGGTCTCACCGTAGGTGACAATGGCGCTGGCGTTGGCCAGCTCGGCCACCCGGCCCATCTCGATGGACAGCTTGCGGCCGCAGAGGTCCATGGACCAGGTCTTGCGGTTGGGGAACTGCTTGTGGGTGATAACGGTTGACATGATAACAACTCCTTTTCTTTCGTTTGACCCGGAGTTTTCTCTGCCCTTTAGCACTTGAAGATAGGCTCGAGCAATGTCAAATCCATCTTCAACTGCTAAAAAAACGAGGAAACTACCGGGCCGTATATGCGAACATAGGGCGGCATACGCCGCCCTATGTCTCACATTCTTACTTACGGATGCCCAGCTTGGCGATACAAGTGCGGTAACGCTCGATATCCTTGCGCATGAGGTAGTCCAGCATCTTGCGGCGCTTACCGACCATCTGCAAAAGGCCGCGCTGAGAGTGCTTGTCCTGCGGGTTGGCCTGCATGTGGGCGGTGAGCTGGGTAATGCGGGCGGTGAGGATGGCGATCTGCACCTCGGGAGAGCCGGTGTCGGTCTCGTGGGTGCGGTTGGCCTCGATCACGGCCGTCTTTTCGTCCTTACGGATCATTGTGGTGTTCCACCTTTCACAAAATTTGCCCAAAGCCGAGACAAGGGCCGGTGAAAGCCGCAGGCCACAGCCAAGGGTAGTGTCTGCCTTCGCAGACTGAGATAGTTTACCACAATAATAAAGCCGTGTCAATGAAAAAGTGAGCGGCGCGTCTGGGAAGCCCGCCCTACGCGCGGGCGGGAACCGGCGGGTCGTATATAGCGTCTAAGAAAGGAACAAAAAAGCGGCGCGGCGATGGAAGAAAATGACTATCACAGAAATTTACCAAAAGACTTGCAATTTGGAAAGGCTTGTTGTATAATCAAAAATAATTATGTCTACCTTTGCGCCCTATTTGACGGATATTGCTGAAAAATTCAGAAATTTTGCGCAAAATGGGGAACGCCGCGGAGGAAAAGAGAGAAGAGTAAACCTTTCGAGACGGGGGTATCGCCGTGGAGACAAGAAAGAGAGGGTCCGGCCGGCTCGGCCGTCTGGGAGCGCTGTTCCTGGCGGCGGCGCTTTCTTGCGCGCTTTTCAGCGGCACGGCCCTGGCAGCTCCGGCGGAGGGCGCCAGCGCCCTGCTCAACAGCGCGGCCCCCAAGCCCCAGGTCACCATCCAGGGCAACGTGGTGGTGGACAAGGGCAAGCCCACCGGCTTCTACGAGTTGGCCCTGTGCGTGCGCACGGCCCGCACGGTCACCCTGAAAGCAGACGGCTCCCTTGTGGACGACGCGGTCTACGCCGCCGAGCTGGCCCAGGTGCTGGCGGACGGCAACAAGCCCGAGGACCGGGCGGCCCTGGAGGCCAAATATGATGTGCGCAACTACCCGTTCCAGTCCGCCGCGGCGGCTGTAACGGTGAATCTCGACGCCCTCACCGCCGTGACCTGGGGCGCGGGCAAGCCCGTTTACGACAGCTGGTCCGCCGCCGGGACCGGCTCCACCTCGGGCAGCTACACCGACGACGCCGGCCGCGATACCCACTACCCCCGGGGCATCGACAAGGACGGCGAGGACCAGGCGAAGATCTTCACCGACCTGGACCCTGTGCTGAATAACACCTCGGGGAAGAAGGTCCGGGTCCGGCTGGACACCGCCAAGCCCGACGAGGTGAACAACGCCACCGCCTTTATCGAGGAGGGGACCTTCGGCGCGGCGGCCACCGACCGCACGGGCCTTCTCACCCTCTCGGCCAACACCACCACCACCGCCAACGTAGTCTACGAGACCTCCACCCCCGTGGTGGTGGTCCGCTTTGCCTATGATATGAACCGCTTCACGGACCTGGAGGTGGGCGTGGGCGAACCCGGCCAGCCGGACTACGAGCCGAACACCTCTAATTTCTGGCTGGGCCTGAACAAGGACGACAACGACCCCGGCGACGCGGAGCTTCCCCAGAACTCGGGCAAGACCCCCCTGACCTATCTGGGCGCCTGGACAGACGCCGCCAGCCTCACCGCCGCCGACAAGCAGGTGGCGGGCAGCTCGGTGTTCCAGAGCGTGCTCTACACCCAGAACCTGGAGAACGACGGCGTGACCGACGCGCCCACCCGCTTCTATTATTACCTGGGCGCGGGCAAGAACACCTCCTATAACGTCAGCGGCCAGGGGAACGTTGTGATCCACGACGAGGCCACCGACAACGACGACGAGGCGACGCTGTGGCTGCCCAACACCCTGGGCTCCGCCATCGTGGCCGACTACAACGCCGCCTGGGCCACCCCCGGCGACCCCGACGCCCCCGGCGGCGTGAACGCCAACGGGAATTATTCCTTCTTCCAGAACCTCCTCACCCTGAGGGAAAACACCCTCCGGCTCACCCTGGTAAACGCGGAGACCTACCGCAAGCCCACCGGCGGCGTGGGCGGCGCGCAGATCCTCTTCTATGACTGGGACGACACCCTCATCGGAGCCCTTGTGGTGGACCCCGAGGGTGACGCGCGCCCTCTGGTCAACGAATACGTGGAGAAGACCTTCATTCATCCCCGGTTACGCACGGGGGAGATCGTGGCCGGAGCCAAGGATCTGGCCGACCTGCAGACCAAGCCCGAATATGCCGACTACCAAAACCGGGTAAACTCCCTGGCGCGGGAGCATACCTACCGGGGGGACTACGCCTATACCGTCGGTCACGACAATGACGACGCCATGAAGTTCGGCCCGGACAGCGCCGAGCCGGGAGAGGACTACCCGTTAACGGACAAGCTGGACTACGCCTTCTACCGCCGCGTCACCACCCAGAAGGAGGTGACCGACCCCGGCACGGGACTCACCACCCGGTACTACACCGTCGATCCGGTGGAGACCGGGCCGGCCCCCGTTGACCCGGAGGAGGAATACGACGGCTACCTTTATCCATATGTATATGGATGGGCCATCGTGGAGGACGAGTCACAGGACCTCACCAAGAAAAACTGGATCTTACATAAGGACTCCATCAAAACCGAAGACGTGTGGACCACCTTCGGGGTGGGCGAGCTGGGAGACCTGGACCCGGCGGAGACCGCCACCCAAACCATACCCGGAACCGCAGAGCCATATACCTACGCCGTGACCGAACAGGACGCGGCGTGGTATTTGCGTTTTGCGGACTTTTCCGCCATGGAAAAAATGCTGCGGCCCGGCCAGGACGTGCTCATTGTCAAGGCGGTTTATGAGCCGGGAGAGAGCTTGCTGGAGGACTATAACTATACCGTGGTGGACGAAAGTTTACACATAGAGAGATATAGTATTGCAGCCTCTACCGAGGCATCAGTCTACTCCTTTCAATATCAATACCGCCGTGCATCGCAGGCGGAAGGACCATGGCAGGGAGTGAACCGGACTAGAGACCCTGCCGTACAGACAGGCTACACCTACGACGTAAACGCGTTTGATTCGGAAGACCAGGACTTGGACCCGGCCTCTGATACGAACGTGTTTTTCCTGAAGACCCTTTCCAACAACGACGATATTCTGAACATCGACATGACCACCGGCGGCGTGTTGTGGAAGTTGGATTATATGCTGAGAGATACCTATGGAGAAAATATTTCTTCAGGTAAGCAACGCTCTGCCGGTGAGGAACTGGACCTGAAAAACAACTTCCTCTATTCGGACGGGGTCGCCTATCCGGACCGTCAGGGAACAGATGGCTTTGTGTTGGATGCTACGTTGAACACTCTCCTTGCGGAGGCGACCAAAGGAGCAAGAGGTGAGAGCAACAAATTAACGCAACACATGAGCCGTGCTACGCTTAAGGATTTGAATTTGCGGACAAATCTGAACGGGGATGAATTTACCGGGGGTAACTATACCCGCGCCGCCACTTACTTTCAAGATTTAGTCACACGCCTGTATAACGCTGGGGTCTCTATCGACCCCAAGACCGGGGACGTGAAGCTGGGCTGGCATCAACTCCAGCGCCACATCCTGCTGTGCATGCAGGCCGGGGGCGGCGACGGCATTTACAGCGGCGGCAGCCTCATGAGCGAGGCCCAGTGCGCCGGCTTCCCCTGGTGCCGCCTGGACGACTGCGCCAAGGACATCACTGTGGATATCTTTGACCTGGGTGATATCTTCGTCGCCATGGACAAGGCCAAGGACGAGACCGGAGATAAGCACCCGGCCAAGGACGCCCTGGATAAGCTGCTCACCGAGACCCCCTCCCTCCTGGACGGCTATTACCAGTCCACCTTCCGCAAGGACGAGGACGGCCGCAAGTTCCAGAACCGCCAGGAGATGCTGGACGCGCTGGAGAAGGTATACGACATTCTGGCGGCGGCGGGCCTGGACCAGGACGCCATGAAGCAGATCACCGCGGAGCAGGTGCAGGAGCTGCTCATCACCGGGACCTGGCCCACCACGGGCAAGACCTACTGGTGGCAAAACGGCGGCAAACGCCCGGTGACCGGCTGGAAGGACTTTATCGAGGGCGGCATGCTGGTGGTCTCCGGGGATGTGCCCGACGCCCTGGACGCCATGACGGAGGAGAACCTGCCCAACGCTTTGACAGAATTGATCAGCTACGCGCCCCCCGCCGGGAACGAAACCCCGCAAAATGTGGGGTGGTTCCGCAAGGAGGAGTCGGAGGAGGACGACAACGCCTTTACCACCCTGGCGGAGTTCAAGACCGCCTGGCTCAAGGCGCTGACCACCCTCAGCGCCCATTATGACCTCTCCGACCCCGAGACGGTGATGGACGTGTGGGAGACTATCCCCTGGGAGGAGATCCAATACGCTCTGATCCAGCCGGCGGGAGACTATAAGACCGCGGAGGAGATCCTCAAGGAAAAGAATTATTGGTGGAAGAACGGCGGCCAGCCGCGGCTCACCTACGAGCGGCTGATGGAGGCGGCGGACGCCTGGCGGGCCAGCAACTACACCGACTCCACCAAGCTGGACACCCTCCTGGCCAAGGGGATCACCCCCGTCAATAACGAGGTCTATCTCCGCCGCACCGCCGCGGGCAGCGGCTTTACCAGCGTGGAGCAGTTTAAGACCTCCCTGGAGCTGGCGCTGAAGGTGCTGGGCTTTGTGGACAACATGAACGACTTTTTGAGCCTGGACGGCAGCCTGAGGAAGCTGCCCTCGGGAGAGTACGCCCTGGATATTTACCAGCTGCAATATCTGCTTATTAACGCCAACAAGCTGGTGGGCCAGCCCATTCCGCCCGCGGACAAGATCGCCGACCCCGCCGACCCGGACGTGGTGTGCAACTACTGGTGGATCCCCGAGCCCCACACCCCCACCGAGGCCCAGCGCATCGGCGACATTATGGACCTGCTCACCTACGCCTACTGGGCCAGGGACGGCGTGGAGGTGGACGGGGCGATGCAGCCTCTGGCCATCGACCCCCTGGGCAAGCTGGACGCCGCCACCCTGGAGCGGCTGAAGCTGCGCGCGGAGGTCCACGGCATGCCCTTCACCGACGAGAGCTATGCCGACCTGCGCGCCCGGATCATGGAGGTCGTGCGCAAGACGGGCGGCGGCCTGCCCTACAAGGATCTGGACGCCGTCGCTTCCCAGAGCGCCGCGGACCTGACGAAGGAGGTGCAGCACCTCCTCTTCCCCGGCAGCAGCTATCAGACCGCGGCCAGCATCACGGAAAACTACTGGTGGCAGGGCAGTGGCTTCACCGCCGACACCCACGCCACCCTGGCCCAGGCCGCCTGGCTGGCGGCGGTGGGCTTTGACGGCAAGACAGCTACCGACGCCATGGACCAGATCCTCGATCTGGACTTTATCACCCGCCGGCCCTCGGTTACCGACCCAGGCATGGCTATGCGCGTGAACGCGGACGGCGCGGCCTTTACCAGCATTGAGGCGTTTAAGAACGCCCTTTTGAGCACGCTGCGCGCGGCGGCTGCGGCCGATCCCACCCTGACCTATGACAGCCTGACGGGGCTGACGGATTACCAGCTCCAGTATCTGCTCTTGAACGGCGTCTATAAGACGGACGCGGAGGTCAAGGCGGAGGTCATTGTGGACGGCGTGGACGCCTACTGGTGGTTCAACGCGGACAAAAAGCCGGAGGAAGAGGTCAAGAAGGAAGAGCTGTTTGCAGACCCGGCGGAATGGGACGCTTTCCTGGATTCCGCCATCGGCTACTTCAAGAAGACGGCGGGCAACCCCGCGGGGTTTGTCTATGACCTGACGGACGAAAAGCTGAAGGATGTGCTGCGGCTGCGCAAGGGACCGAACGACAGCGACGTGATCGCCGCCGCGGAAATGTTCAGT
>ERZ779621.497-NODE-497-length-16321-cov-4.242592_pt1 | contig 16321 bp, 15 predicted proteins | sample MGYA00514215_ERZ779621 | MGnify/ENA primary metagenome ERZ779621 (study PRJEB29562, sample SAMEA4376715) | mouse gut metagenome | isolation source: Cecum | study: EMG produced TPA metagenomics assembly of the A DSS colitis mouse model was used to assess the...
GAAATATTTTGTTGAACCGTCCGCGGAGTTATATTTATAATCAAAAATGATCCCGGGGTTCTTCTTGAACTCCTCCAGATCCTTTATCATCTCACCAGCGGTCTGATAACGCTGATATGGCTCTTTCTGCATTGCCCTAAGCACTATCTGCTCCAAACCCTCGGGTATAGTTTCGTTCAGCTCCGTGGGTTTTTTCGGCGCACTCTGCATATGCTTAAGAGCAATAGCCACAGGGGTATCACCATCAAATGGCTTTTTGCCCGTCAGCATTTCATAAAGAGCAACGCCGACCGAGTAAATATCGCTGCGCTCATCGGTAATATCGCCGCGCGCCTGCTCCGGACTGATATAGTGAACCGAGCCGATGGTCTTTTCGGACATAGTCTTGTTGTTCTCGCGATTGAAGCGCGCAATGCCGAAATCCATGACCTTTATTGTTCCGTCGCGCAGCAGCATTACATTGGAGCTTTTAACATCGCGGTGTACTATTCCCCTGTCGTGTGCATGCTGCAAAGCGCGCAGTATCTGAACCGTAAAATGAACCGCGTCGCGCCATTTGAGCAGCCCCTGCTGTTCAATGTAGTCCGTGAGAGTGATACCGTCGACATACTCCATAACGATAAACTGCACCTTTTCGGTAAAGCCCACATCGTAGATCTTAACGATATTCGGGTGAGAAAGCAGGGCTATCGCCTTGCTCTCGTTGCGGAAGCGGCGCAGAAACTCGTCGCTGCCCGCAAATTCGGTCTTGAGTATCTTGACCGCGACCACGCGGTCCTCCTCAATGTCCCTGGCGCGGTATATGTCCGCCATTCCGCCGACGCCTATAAGCTCTATCAGCTCATATCTTCCGTCGAGCTTTTTTCCGATATTGCTGTCCATGTATTTTCCGCCATTTCTCCATACAATCTCTTGAATTTGTTTTGGTATTTCCCCGCACCGTATGGAAGCGCGGGCTTATATTATGTTGTTGTCAAACTGTTATCAAAGCAACGGAAACATTGTCATGTCCGCCGTTGTTATTAGCGTATTCAATAAGCCTGTCGCAGCAGCTCTCCGCAGCGTTGTCAAAGCATATGTCAAGAATATCCAGATCGTCACCGTAGGAGGTAAGCCCAACCGAGCACAGCAGCAGCATTTCACCCTGCTTCATATCCAGCTCGAAATAATCTGGAGTTACGTTAGAGTCTGCGCCGATAGCCTTTGTTATTTTGTTGCGCTTCGGATGGTTTCTTGCCTGCTCCTCGGTTATCTCCCCGCGGTCGACAAGCTCTCTTACATGAGAATGGTCCTTGGTGATCTGCCGTATACACTCGTCATCTGCCGAAGAAAAAAGATGATATGCTCGGCTGTCACCAATATTAACTATATAAGCTGTTCCGCCGAAAACAATTGCAGCGACGCAAGTCGTGCCCATAACGGAGTTTTCGTGCTTTCGCGAGGTTTCGTAAACTATGCTGTTGGCAGCTATCGAAGCGGTTATCAGAAGATTCCTTACGGAGTTTTTGTTCATCATCTCCGAGAAGCTTTCCTCTATCCGTTTTGAAATAACGTCCACCGCTATCGAGCTTGCCAGCCCGCCCTCGCTCTCGCCGCCCATTCCGTCGCAAAGTATCGCTGCGCAGGCGGTGGGACTGAGCATTTTGCTCCAGACGTTGTCCTGATTCTCCGTTCTGACAAGTCCTATATCTGTTTTACTGAATATGTTCATTTCTGACCCGATTCCCCCTTTCGAGTATTGTGTCTTAATTTAGTGTGCTTCAGGAGTCGGAAGGCAATTCGTCCCTTCGGAGCTGTCCGCAAGCGGCATTTATGTCCGCTCCCAGCGTTCTGCGGACAGTTGCGTTTATACCCGCCGACTCAAGCATTCTGCGAAATCTCTCCACATAGCGGCTTTTTTTGTAATCCCTCTCCCGTATCTCGTTTATCGGGATAAGGTTTACATGGCAGTTCATGCCGCTCAGCAGCTCTGTAAGCTCCCGCGCGGACTGCTCAGTATCGTTTACCCCCTCTATCAGAGAGTACTCAAAGCTTATCCGTCTGCCCGTTTTTTTGAAATAGTCGCGGCAAGCCGTCATCAGCTTCTCCAGACCGTAACGCTTGTTTACGGGCATTATCTCGCTGCGCTTCTCGTCCGTCGCTGCGTGGAGCGATACTGATAGCGTAAGCCCCGTTTTAAGCTCCGCAAGCTCATATATCCTCTCCACTATTCCGCAGGTGGAAAGTGAAATATGCCGCAGGCTCATGCCCTCTCCGTCACTGTGCAGCAGCGAAAGGAACTTCATGACGTTATCGAAGTTGTCCAGCGGCTCGCCTATTCCCATAAGTACTATGCTGTCGACGTGCCGTCCGCTGTCCCGCTCAGTCTCGTATATCTGAAGCAGCATTTCCGACGGCTCCAGATTTCTGACAAATCCCGCGATGGCGGACGCGCAGAAACTGTAGCCCATTTTACACCCCACCTGTGTGGAGATACAAAGGCTGTTCCCGTGCTTGTATTCCATGAGTACGGATTCCACCGCCTGCCCGTCGGGCAGTCCATATAGATATTTTACCGTATTATCTATGTCAGATACAAGTCTTTTTTTTATTTTTAGTGACTTTATACAAAATTTTTTTGTTAATCGCTCCCTCAATTGTACAGAAATATTGCTCATCTGAGAAAAATCAGTGATTTTCTTTACATGAAGCCACTCGTAAATTTGTTTGGCGCGAAAAGTTTTCTCGCCCATATCAAGAATTTCCCGAGTAAGCTCATCTCTTGAAAGCGATAAAATGTCAATTTCAGATAGTTCTTTTTGCTTGTTTTCCATTTTACTTGATTCTCCTGAATGAAGCGGTAAAGAATCCGTCCCCGCCCTTTTCGTCGGGGAAATAAGTCCGCTTGAAGCTGTTTTCCGCGGCAAGCGGAACAGGCTGTACTATCGGGGAAAACTCGGGGTGCTCTGCGGCGAAGCAGTCGGCAACCTCGTCGTTCTCCGCGCGGGAGAGCGTACAGGTGGAATAAACCAGCGTCCCGCCCGGCTTCACGTACTGCGAGGAAACCTCAAGCACTGCCCGCTGCATTTCGGGCAGCTCCCTGAAGTCCTCGGGATTTTTATACTTTATCTCGGGCTTTCTGCGTATCACGCCAAGCCCCGAACAAGGCACGTCGCAAAGCACCCTGTCCGCCATCGGCAGCTCCTCGTTGAATTTCAGCGCGTTATTCTGTCTCGGCTCGATTATTTTTAATCCGAGCCGCTCCGCGCCCTTTCCAATCAGCCCCACACGCTGTTCGTGCAGATCCATGCTGATTATCCGCCCGTTGTTCCCCATCATCTCCGCCATGGTAAAGCTTTTACCTCCGGGCGCGGCGCACAGGTCGAGCACGGTTTCGTTTAGTATCGGGCGCAGCGTGAGACAGCAAAGCTGCGATGATATATCCTGAACATGAAAAAGACCGCTCCGATACGCTCTGCTTTTCTCGATATCACCTGTTTTTTCCAGCTTAATGCACCCCATAAGACCTGCGTACTTTTCCGCGGAAATACCCTCCTTTTTAAGAAGGTCAATCAGATCCTCCGCGCTTGTTTTCAGTGTATTCACCCGCGCGTATACCGGTGGTCTGCCGAGCGAAGCCTTAAGCGCCGCCGCGGTCTTGTCCGCGCCGTATTCCCCCGTAAGCTTGTCCGCAAGCCACTGTGGGCAGGAATACTCTATCGAAAGGCGCTGTGCGGCGTTCAGTCCTCTGTATTCTATACGCTTACCGCCGCGGATAAATCCGCGAAGCATACCGTTTACAAAGCCCTGTGCGCTGAACAGCTTCATTCTCTTGCAGAGCTTGACACTCTCGTTCACCGCCGCGCTTTCGGGTACCGAGGGCATATAAAGAAGCTGATAAAGCCCCGCCCTCAATATCTCCACAACGCCGTCGTCCAGCTTAACAAAGGGCACGGAGCTGTTTTTTTCAATTATATAGTCAAGTGTCAGCCGCCTTTCGATAACGCCGTAAAACAGCGCCGCCGCGAAAGCCTTATCCTTGGGGGAAAGATCGGTTTCCCCCAGCGCGGAATCAAGAATGATGTTGGAATAGCCCTCGCCGCTGTCCATTTTTAAAAGCAGCTTTACCGCCGTAAGTCGTGCGTCAGCCATGTGTCCTCCGTTTTATGATGTGATTGGAGGTAAGACCTCCTTTTTATTTTCCGTACCGCCGTTAATTTGCGGCTGATATATTGCCGATTTTGCGCTCCTATCCCGCTTCAACAGCGGAGCAGATAATTTTGACCGTGTCCGAAACGCTCATTTCTGCGGATATTGCCGTTTCATGTATTGTGCCTATATAATCCTTTTCTCTCCACCATCTTCTCATTTCCCGCTCGCCGAAATCCTCACGATTTGGCTTGGTACTGTGCCTTGACAATGTTTCCTCAAATGTCAGGTCATAATAAAATGCGTATATGTTTGCGCCATACACCGCAACGGCGGTATCAAACAAGGGTTTATAAACGTCGGCGGGCAGTATGCCCTCCAGAATTGTAATGTCCGAATGATTTCTGCCGTATTTCAGCAGCTCCGTTATCAGCGGCAAAGCCTCGGGGTCCTTGGCATTAAGCATCTGAATGCGTATCATATCATGAGATATCAGCATCGTATTTCGCCCTAACCTCTTTTGCAGCTCCTTTGCAACCGTCGTTTTTCCGCTGCCCGAATTTCCTCTGATAATTATTAGCTTAGACATTTAATTCCCTCAATGTCTTTAATATGATATCGTCCGTTATCGGTTAAGCACAGCGCCTTTTTCCAGCTTTTTCCCCCGCAGATAGGCGTTAAGCCCCATACGCTTGCCGCCCTCGGGCTGTATCTCGATAAGTTCCACCGCGCCGCCATCACCGCAAGCTACTCTGAAGCGCTCCGCATCGATTATCGTGCCCGGCTCGGCGTCGGTCTCCTCATTGGATATCTGTGCGCGAAATACCTTAAATCGCTTTCCGTCCATCATGACATACGCGCAGGGAACGTCCGCCATAGCTCTTATAAAATCGTACACCTGCTTCGCGGACTGCGTGAAGTCGATTTTCAGTTCTTCCTTGGTTATCATGGAGGCGTAGCAGGTCTCCCCGCTTTGCGGGATACGATCAGCGATACCGTTCTCAATATCTTCAAGAGTTTCAACTAAAAGCTTTGCGCCTGTCATGGCGAGCAGGTCGTGCAGATGGCTGCCCGTCATATCGGGGGTTATTTCTACCGCCAACTTCTTTATCATATCTCCCGTGTCAAGCCCCTCCGCCATATACATGGTGGTAACGCCCGAAACGGTCTCGCCGTACTGTATGCAACGCTGAATGGGCGCGGCTCCGCGGTATTGGGGCAGGAGAGAGGCATGAACGTTCACGCAGCCGTATTTCGGAAGCTCCAGAATTTCGCGTGGCAAAATCTGCCCGTAAGCCACCACAACTATGCAGTCGGGAGCGATATCCTTAAGCACCTCAAGCGAACGCTCCGCGTCCTCTCCTTTTCTCAGCGAGAGCGGCTGATATACGGGAATGTCATGCTCCAGCGCGCATTCCTTTATAGGCGTCATTGTTATCTTGCCGCGGCTGCGCGGTTTATCAGGCTGTGTGAAAACCGCCGCAATATCATGCCCCGCCTCTATCAGGCTCTCCAGACAATTCAGCGAAAAAACGGGAGTACCCATAAAAACTATTTTCATTCCGCGTCCTCCTCGTCCTCTGTCCACTCAATAACCTTATCTTTATATAAAATACCGTTCAGATGGTCTATTTCATGGCAGAACGCCCGCGCCAGCAGACCGCCCGCTTTGTACACCATAAGCTTTCCGTAGCGGTCGAACGCTTTCGCCTTTATCTTCGCGGGACGCTTAACCACTCCTCTTTTTTTCGGGTAGGACAGGCAGCCCTCCGGTTCGAGCTGCTTTCCGCGCATAGCAGTTATAACGGGATTTATAAGCTCAATTTTTCCCGTGTCATCACCCAAATCAATAACCACGACCCTCTTTGCAACTCCCACCTGCGGCGCCGCAAGACCTATCCCGTCCGCCGCCGCCATGGTTTCATGCATATCGTCCAACAGCTCCCACAGTTCCTCGTCAAAGACCGTGACCTCCTCGCTATGCTCTCTGAGCCGCTTGTCACCAAATCTCAAAATTTCTCTCTGTGCCATTTGTACCTCTTAATTTTTAAAAGTTTCTCTAATAACCCTTATTTACACCGCGCGTAAATAAGCTGCTTTGCAGCAAAAACATTGCGCTGCTCTTTTTGAGCGAAACGGAATGTATCTTAACCGCTCTTTTTCCTGACAGTCAATAACATCACCGTTCCCGAAAGTCCAGCCAAAATTATGTTATAACTTACAGGCATAATAAAACAGGTGTTAGACAACATATGCAGCAGCGCGGTCGTTATTATATTTTTATGTTTAAGATAAAATTTACCCAACACCTAGGGACGATCACGAAAAGATATTTCGCAGCACTCAGCTCTTTGGGCACACCCACACGGTTTCTTTCAAGCAGCATTGGCAGATAGCAGGCGAACGAAAGCACCAAAACCAACGTAGTCCACGCAGCAATTTCCACATATATTTTTTTATTGTCTTTCCACATTAAATTCAAGTCCGTCAGATATCGAAACTGTCAGTTGTTCACCGGCTTGACCCTATCAATAAACAATATCCCGTCAAGATGATCTATTTCATGGCAGAATGCCCGTGCAAGCATGCCCTCTCCCGTCATGGTGAACTCTTTTCCGTTTCTGTCCTGCGCCTTTACGGTTACGCGAAAAGGACGCTCCACATCGCGCCACTCACCCGGGGCGGAAAGACAGCCCTCGCCGCCCATCTGCCTGCCCTCGCTTGAAACTATTTCGGGATTTATTAGCTCAATGACACCGTGTTTATCTCTCACATCAATTATAACGGCGCGTTTGAGTATGCCAACCTGAGGCGCGGCAAGCCCCGCTCCGTTCTCTGCGGCGAGAGTTGCCTTCATATCGTCCAGCAGCGTCCACAGCCGCTCATCAAACGCAGTAACTGTCCTGCACTTTTTGCGGAGAACGTCCTCTCCGAATTTAACAATCTTTCTTAATGCCATCTATATTTTCCTTTCGGTTTTTTATAATTAAACAATCGCTGAATAGAGCGAACGGAATATAATCAGCCTAATAAATTCCCCATTTAAGCTGAATTAACTCATTTTAACAGACATTCTCTTAATCAAGCCCGCCGTTCATGTCTGCGTAAAAGCTTACGTTGTGAAAAGCGCGGTCGTTATACGCCTGCTTCATGGTCGATTCGATAAGCGCCCTCAGCGATTTTGAATTGCGGCATTTAATCATAAGCCGTTGGCGATACCGTCCGTTGACTCTTCCTATTGCACTCGGCGCGGGACCGAGTGTTCTCAGCGGAAGCCTTTCACCGTACGGCTTGGCGTTCTCCGCCAGCATTGCCGCAAATTTTCGTGCCGCCTCTGCACATTCCCTGTCCATAAGCGATGAAAATCCTATCATCACCACGTCGCAGAACGGGGGGTAAAGCATGGCTTCCCGCAGCTTTATCTCCTCTTCGTAAAAAGCGGGATAATTCTGCTTTGCGGCAAGGGTCAGCACATAATGCTCCGGCGAATAGGTCTGTATCAGCGCCCTGCCGCGCTTTCCGCCGCGGCCGGAGCGTCCCACCACCTGCGTTATCAGCGAAAATGTGCGCTCGTAGGCTCTGAAATCGCTTGCGTAAAGGCTATTGTCGGTCTTAAGCACTCCCACAAGGGTAACGTTGGGAAAATCCAGCCCCTTGGCTATCATCTGCGTTCCCACTATTATATCGTATTCGCCCTCCGCGAACGCCTTGAATTTGCGCTCAAAGGCATTCTTGGTAGCCGTAGTGTCAGCGTCCATACGCAGCACGCGCGCCTTGGGGAACATCTCGGATATCTCGTCCTCGATACGCTGCGTACCCGTTCCAAGCATGGTAAAAAATTTTCCCGAACACTTGGGACACACCTTGTCGGCTCTCCTTTGAAAGCCGCAGTAGTGACATATCAGGCTGTCGTTTATCTTATGATACGTAAGCGGCAGCGAGCAGTTGGGGCACTCCGCGGGAGCGCCGCAGGAAGCGCAGCGCACGCTGGTGTGATATCCCCGTCTGTTCAGCAGCAGTATCGACTGTTCCCCTCGGTCAAGATTGCTCTGAAGCTCCTGTATAAGCGTCATGCTGAACGCGGATGGATTGCCGTTTTTAGCCTCCTCACGCATATCCACCATGTATACATCTGGAAGCACCGCGCTGTTGTAGCGCTCGTCCAGCTCAAACAGACTGTACCGCCCCTTTTTCGCGTAAAAATAGCTTTCCAGCGACGGAGTAGCTGATGCCAGCAGCAGAAAGGCATTATGCGCGAAGCATCGCTGCTTGGCGATATCCCGCGCGTGGTATCGCGGAGCGCTTTCGGACTTATATGTCCCCTCGCCCTCCTCATCTATTACCACAATGCCGAGGTCGGCGACGGGCGCGAAAACCGCGCTGCGCGTGCCTATAACTATACGCGCCCTGCCCTCTTTCACGCGGCGGTATTCGTCGGCGCGCTCGCCCAAAGAAAGGCTGCTGTGCATGACCGCCACCTCACTGCCGAAAAGACGGCGAAATCTGCCCACCATCTGCGGCGTAAGGGATATTTCAGGAACAAGCATTATCGCGCTTTTTCCGTTCGCGAGCGCCCGCGCTATCAGCTTTATGAATACCGAGGTCTTTCCGCTGCCCGTGACCCCGCGCAGCAGTGCGCATTTTGGAGCACTGTCCTCCATAAGCTCCGCAAGACCGCCGAATATTTCTCTCTGCTTTGGTGAAAGCGTGATATCATCGGGGTTTTCGCTTGCCTCTTCGCCGTTATCCGTGCGGAACACTACATTCTCGTACTGCTCCAGAAAGCCCTTTTCCGTCAGCCGCTTCACTACCGCGGGCGTTACCGTACAGGCATAGCAAGCTTCCCTTACCGAAGCGCTTTCCGAAGCCTCAACAAACCGCAGCACCTCGCGCTGCTTGGGGGTGAGCTTCACGCCCTCTGGCGGTTCTTCCGCCGCGCGGAGCATTGCCACAGTGGAATCCCCCACGCGCCTTGACAAAATATCGTCCTCATAAAGCGCTCCCTTTTCAATGAGCGCCCGCAGGACTCTCGCGCCGTCAAGCTCCCTCTGCGCGGCGATAACTGCGTCAAACGAAGCTCTGTCCCCCGCCATCCTGAGCACCTCAGCAAGCCTGCTCTCCTCCTCGGAAAGCGCACCCGAAAAATCCGGCGTAAGGCTGTACCGTGTCTTAAGCGAGTACCCAAGCCCCGGCGGCAGTATCGCCCGAAAAGCGTCGTAATATGTGCAGAACGTATTGTCCCTTATCCAACGGCACAGGTCAATTAGCTCCCGCGAGACCACCGGTTCTTCGTCAACCGCGCACCGAATGGGCTTCAGCCCCTCCGCGCTGCCGCGGTATACCGAAAGCACAAGTCCCACGCGCTTCCTGTTGCCTTTTCCGAACGGCACGACCACCCTCACGCCCGCAGAAATATCCGCACTCAGCCGCTCGGGTATCTCATAGCCGAACAGCCTGTCAAAGGCATAGAGCGTACCCTCCACCGCGACCTCCGCTATCAGCCGCTCCGAAGTCAGTTCGTCCATTCAGGCTTCACCCTTAATCTCCGCGGCAAGACCCGCGTTCCTGACGCGCCGCAGCTTTTCCGCTCTCATTACCGCTGTTATATCGTCAACCGCCTTATCCAGTTCGCCGTTCACTATCAGATAATCATAATTTTCCGCCGCCGCAAGCTCGTTTCTCGCCTGAGTAAGACGTTCCGCTATCTTTTCCTCGGTTTCCGTTCCCCGTTTGCGCAGGCGGCGCTCCAGCTCCGCCATGGAGGGGGGCAGAATGAACACCAAACAACAATCGGGAAACTGTTTTTTAATATTCATCGCACCCTCTATCTCTATTTTAAGGACAGCGTCCTTGCCGCGCGAAAGCAGGCTCTCCACGCTTTCGCGAAGAGTACCGTAGTAATTTCCGCAGTATTCCGTATACTCCAGCACCGCACCCTCTTTTATCATTTCCTCAAAGCGCTCCCGCGTGAGAAAGCGATAATGCACCCCGTCTATCTCTCCGTCGCGCGGAGCGCGAGTGGTAGCGGATACCGAATACCCCGCGCTGTCCGTTTTTTGCAGCACCTGCTCTAAAATGGTATCCTTGCCGCAGCCCGCTGGCGCGGAAACCACAAAAAGAAGTCCCTTGTCATTCATTTTCCGTATCCTCCGTTGTCTTGCCCGCCAGCGTATCGGGCTGAAGCGCGGACAATATCACATGACCGCTGTCACATACGATAACCGAACGCGTTTTGCGCCCGCAGGTGGCATCAATGGCAAATCCGCCGTCCTTTGCGGTCTGTACTATCCTTTTTACGGGAGCCGCCTCCGGACTTACCACTGCCACTATCCTCTCCGCATTCACGGTATTTCCGAATCCTATGTTTATCAGCCGCATTTAAACATCCCCGCCCCGCATAGAAGCGCCGTTCCTTTCCCGTCAAACTTTGAGAAGCATTCAAGCACGCAGCTTCACCATTATACAATTATACCCGCAGGCGCGCTTTAAAGCAAACAGCAAATATATCATTATTGTACCACACTTTTTTAAAAAAAGCAACATATAATTTTAAACACATATTAAAACGGCTATAAAAATAATATTTTAAAAAAATTTTTCTTAAAATCCATTGACAATAACCGTTTAATTTTGTATAATAGAATTGAATTGCTGAAGAAGCACGAAAAACAACGATTATGCGGAAAACGTTTTCACGAAACTTTCTGCAAATGAGGAAGGGGTAAATCATGAAAATCTCCAAGTCGTTAAAGGCAAAAATGTTGGTTAGGTTTCTTGTACTTATTTTTGTGGTAATCCTGATAAACGGTACTATTGGTGCCATATTCAGTATTATCAGTGCTACGTCAACATTGAAGAAAACCATGTCGCAGACCGCACTTGTGGCATCATCACAGGTTCAAAACCGTCTCGAGAAGACCCAGACTCTGATCCGGGAATTCGGATTGAGCAATGATCTTGCACCAGATAAGACCGCGGAAAGCAAGCTGGCTTACCTCGGCAGCAAGGCGAATTTATATAATCTTATTGAATATAATTTTACCAGTGTAGATGGAATTAATTCGGACGGTAAGGATGTTTCATCAAACGAATGGTTTACAAGAGCGCTGGCTGGGGAGGCTTTTATTGACACGCCCGCCATGAGTGACGACGGGAAATTTCTGATGTATATTTCTGCGCCTATTTGCGACGCCACAAATAACAACGCCGTTTCCGGAGTGGTTTATGTTGCGGTCGACGCCTCTTTCCTCTCCGATATAACCAACAAAATTCAAATAGGCGAGCTTGGTCATGCTTTTATAATGGATCATGAAGGCACCTTTATCGCCCACAAGGATTACTCCAAGGTAACGGCTCAGGAAAATGATATTATCGCGGCACAGAGCAATCCTGCTCTGAAAGAGCGTGCTGAGCTTGAGGAGAAAGCACTGAATCTTGCGTATGGAGAATCCATGTATGGTATGTATATGGATGGAATAGACAGAAAATCAGTCTCAATGGCGCGCATTGAGGACACTGAAGACTGGGTTATAGGAATTTCCGCAGATCAGAACGAATTCATTGCCCAGACAGTTATTACGTCGCTGATAGTTACCGCCGTCGTTGCGCTTGTGTGCCTTATCATTTCAGCATTCATCATTGTATACCACACCAATTCCATCGTTAATCCTATCAAGGATATCGGCAAGGCAATGAAAAAGCTTTCAGTAGGTGACCTTAAAGTATCTGTAAAACCGACTACAAAAGACGAAATCGGAGTTCTTGCCGTTGAGATTAACGATACCGCAAAGAGTCTTGACGGTTATGTGAGCGAGATATCCCGCATAAGCGGTCTTATGTCCAACGGAAACTTTGATTTCAGAGAAGAAATTGATTTCCAGGGCGATTTTGTGCAGATAGCTAAACCGCTGGACTTCTTGGCAGAGCATCTGAGCGACACGATGCTTACCATAAAAACAGCTGCGGCACAGGTCAATATCGGCGCAACGCAGATTTCCGAGGGTGCACAGTCGCTTGCCTCGGGAACAACGGAGCAGGCTTCATCCATTGACGAGCTTGCAAGCACCATAAACACGCTCGACGAGCAGGTTAGCAAGAACGCCCGCCACGCGTCGGAAGCAAGCGAAAAGTCCAAGCTTGCTGGAGACAGAATATCCACCTCAAACAAGCATATGAACGACATGATTTCGGCGATGGAGAACATCTCTCAGAAATCCTCCGAAATCAACAACATTATTTCCACTATCGACGATATTGCGTTCCAGACCAATATTCTTGCGCTTAACGCGGCCATAGAGGCGGCAAGAGCGGGCGAAGCGGGCAAAGGCTTTGCGGTCGTTGCGGATGAGGTTCGCAATCTTGCGGCGAAATCCGCAGAGGCGGCGCAAAATACCGCGATACTTATTCAACAGTCAATCGAAGCTGTAAGCGAGGGTTCTGGTATCGCGAACGAGACCGCTGAAGCGCTCAATTCCGCAGTTGAGGTTGCTCATGAGGCTGGCGATTTAACTAACGAGATTGCTATGGCATCCGGTGAGCAGGCTGAGATGATAAAACAGGTAAATATCGGTATCGATCAGATTTCCGCTGTTGTTCAGACAAATGCGGCGGCGGCTGAGCAAAGTGCGGCTTCGGGTCAGGAGCTGAACAGCCAAGCGGCGGAAATGGAACAGCTTACATCAAGATTTACACTTCGCGAAGTATGATAAAAACTGGCAGAGCTTAATGCTCTGCCAGTTTTTTGTCTAATGTTATTTAAAATTTATATAATAAAATTCAATGCTGTATCATAAAACTTCGTAATTTGTTAAGTTTTGAACAGCAATTGCGGAACTCATTGCATTGTTTTGCGGCATTTAACAAGAACACATATTTCAGGGTTTCCGCTTATATTCAAAGTAAAGCGGATACGCACAACAGATAATTAGAATTATTTAATAATATGTTGATATAAGGCATTTATATTTGGTCATTATTATAAGCACAGAATTCGGGCAATATTTCCACCAAGAATATTACCCTTTTCCTCATCACTCAACGGTAACGAGCGTAGCCTGTTCAACTCCTCAGCCGCGCCCCAAAGAGGATAATCCGTTCCCCAGAACACCCTGTCCGCGCCTATTTTCCGTATCAGCTCCGCGGCGTGTTCGGGTGAAAGAGCATACAAAGAACTTGAACAATCAGCGTATATCCCCGAGCTTTCAAACAGCTCCGCGCCCTTATCCCACATTGTCCAGCCAGCCAAATGCGCCGCTATCACCGTAAGCTTGGGAAAACGCTTCACTACCCGCATAAGCCGCTCTGGAGCGGAAAAATCATAGCGCGGGTCGCCTATATGAAATAATATCGGCAATCGCCCCTCCGCCGCCTCATATACGGCAAACGCGCGCTTCTCATCCAGATTGAAGCGCTGAAAATCACTGTGCAGCTTGATCCCCTTTAATCCAAGCGAAATTATACGCTCCGTTTCCCCTGCGATATCCTCAAAATCGGGGTGCATTGCGCCAAATCCTATAAGCCTGTCAGGGTAAAGAGAAACGCACTCCGAAATATAATTGTTGATGCTTCGAACCTGCTCGGGCACGGTAGCCACCGACTGCACGAGAAATTTATCCACTCCCGCCGCGCCGCCCTGCTCCAGAAGCGTTTTGAGCGTTCCGTCGTATTTTGCCGTGATACCATAAAACCCGCCTATTCCTTCAGCGGCTTTATCCGCTATTTTATCGGGAAAAATATGCGCGTGAGCGTCAATTATCATTTTAGCCTCCGTTACTCAAAATCCTTATACATCATACTGGGCTGAACACCACTGTTGTTCTGGTATTTCCCGCTTGAATAGGGAGAATAGTCCCCATCTATCGTGTGATAGTATATCTGGCACACCTGCGCCCCTGCGTATATCCGTATGGGCTGAATGCAGAATATCTCCAGCGTCCAGTAGCCCGCAAAGCCTACGTCGCCGAAGCCCGCCGTTACATGAATAAACAGCCCGAGCCGCCCTGTGGAGCTTCTTCCCTCCAGCATCGGAACGTAGTTTTCGGTGCGCGTAAATTCCGCGGTTCTGCCGAGATAAAGCCTGCCCGGTTCGAGCACAATCCCCTCGGGCGGTATCGTCAGACGCTTTACGGGGTTTTCCCGCTTCATGTCCAGCTCCCCGCTTTCATACACCAGCAGTTCGTCTGCAAGCGTCAGGTTATAGCTGTTGGGGTTGAGCCTGCTCTCGTGAAACGGCTCTATAAAAATATTTGTGTTCAGTTGTTTAAGTATTTCCCGTCCCGATAAAATCATTTTTTGCGCTCCCTTCGTCTTGTCAAGAATTATTTTAAACTATCCCGTGGCTTTTGTCAAGCCCTACCGCCAAAACTTGGCAAAAAAACGTTTCTCTACTTGACAAATCAAGCCTGCGGGTGTATAATATTCTTATGTTTTGAATATTGAGTGAGGATTTTATGCGCATGAACGATTTTGAAAGTTTATCTGAAAGTTATTCGGCTGCCGAAATAAAATCAACTCTTGACGGAATGGAAACGGACGAACTTGCAAAGGCTCTTATGGGAGCAAGCCCCTCTATAAACCGCCTGTTTGTCGAAGCCTTTCCGGAGCTTGACTTCAAAGTCGTGCGCGAGCGCATTGGAAGCGTAAGGATAGAAGAAGTCGAAAACGCGCAGGACAAAATTCTGTCAATGTTCAAAAACAAATAAACTACTGCAAAAATGCTATGATGGGTGCGGGAGTATTCCCGCCGTGCACGCCAAGCTTTTTTCAGAGAGCTGTCGGTTGCTGAAAGACAGTAAAAAGCCGCGCCCGCGATCCGCCCGAAGCAGACGATCCGAACCGCTTTCCGCGCAAGTAAGACCGTACGGATTTCCACCGTTAAAGGGAAGTGCATTGTTGGATGTACGGTGAGGCTGAATATTATACCGCCCCCTATCCGTTGATCAGGGGGCATTTTTACGGTAAACCGCAGATATATGCGCTGTTTACTGTAAGAAATTTTATGAAAATTGTCCCGCACATTCGTTCGCTTTGCTCATTTTGTGCGTATCGGCAAATAGCAGACGCCGAATAAAATTGCCGTTTGCTATACGACGCTCCCCGCACACAAATTCTGAAAGGAGAATTAAAAATGTTGACACTTGACAAAATCTACAAGGCGTCCCATGTGCTCAAGGAGATAATACGAAGCACCGACCTTATTCTGGCGCCTAAGATACACCCCGAAGCAAAGGTGTACCTTAAAACCGAAAATCTTCAGGTAACAGGCTCGTTTAAGGTTCGCGGGGCTTATTTTAAAATTTCCCAGCTGACCGAAGAGGAGCGCTCAAAAGGCGTTATCGCCTGCTCTGCGGGAAATCATGCGCAGGGCGTGGCTCTTGCTGCGACAAAAGCGGGGATAAAATCGCTGATTTGTCTGCCTGACGGCGCGCCTATTTCCAAGGTGGAAGCTACAAAGGGATTTGGAGCGGATGTGTGCCTTGTTCCTGGGGTGTACGACGACGCGTATCAGAAAGCGCTTCAGCTCCGCGACGAGAAAGGGTACACATTTATTCACCCGTTTGACGACGAAAACGTTATCGCGGGTCAGGGTACTATCGGTCTGGAGCTTCTCGAGCAGCTTCCCGAAGTGGACGCAGTCGTAGTGCCTATCGGAGGCGGCGGGCTTATTTCGGGAATAGCGTTCGCGATTAAATCCCTTAATCCCAATATAAAGGTTTACGGCGTACAGGCGGCGGGGGCTCCCAGCATGGAGCACTCTCTTAAAAGCAAAAAAATAGAGCGTCTTGACAGCGTGGCTACGCTGGCGGACGGTATCGCAGTTAAGGAGCCGGGTGCAAACACCTTCGAGCTTTGCAGCAAATACGTCGATGAGGTTGTTACCGTCTCTGAGGACGAGATATCCTGCGCGATACTGACGCTTATTGAACAGCAGAAGCTTATTGCTGAGGGCGCAGGAGCGGTTTCGGTGGCGGCGGTAATGTTCGACAAAATTCCTGTTAAGGGCAAAAATGTTGTGTGCGTGGTTTCTGGTGGTAACATCGACGTTACAATACTCAACCGCGTTATCCGCCGCGGTCTTGTAAAGAGCGGAAGAGCCTCGCTGCTCACCATTGAGCTTGTTGACAAGCCCGGTCAGCTTACGGGCGTTTCGGGTATAATTGCGGAGCTTGGCGGAAACGTCACCGCTGTTCACCAC
>ERZ779621.498-NODE-498-length-16312-cov-5.313588_pt1 | contig 16312 bp, 13 predicted proteins | sample MGYA00514215_ERZ779621 | MGnify/ENA primary metagenome ERZ779621 (study PRJEB29562, sample SAMEA4376715) | mouse gut metagenome | isolation source: Cecum | study: EMG produced TPA metagenomics assembly of the A DSS colitis mouse model was used to assess the...
GCGGGAGGGCGACCCCTATATCAGGGAGAACGCCGCCATCATCCAGGAGATCCTCACCCAGCGGCTGGAGGGCATCAAGAACGAGAAGGGAGTGTACATCACCCCCGCCTTCCCCAAGCTGGTCTACGTGCTGGACGAGCACAACTGCCTCAAGGGGGGCAGGTACGACTACCTCACGGAGCTGGCCGTCAAGTGCTCCGCCAAGCGGATGTACCCCGACTACATCTCCGCCAAGAAGATGCGGGAGCACTACGAGGGCAACGTGTTCTCTCCCATGGGCTGCCGCTCCTTCCTGTCCCCCTGGAAGGATTCTTCCGGCAATTACAAGTTCGAGGGCCGGTTCAACCAGGGCGTGGTGTCCCTCAACCTGCCCCAGATCGGGATTATCTCCGGCCGGGACGAGGACAAGTTCTGGCCCCTGCTGGAGGAGCGGCTTCAGCTGTGCTTCGAGGCCCTGATGTGCCGCCATAACGCCCTGAAGGGCATCCGCTCCGATGTGTCCCCCATTCACTGGCAATACGGGGCCGTGGCCCGGCTGGACAAGAACGAGGCTATCGACAAGCTGCTGTACGGCGGCTACTCCTCCATCTCCCTGGGCTATATCGGGCTGTACGAGGTGACTAAGCTGGTGAAAGGCTGTTCCCAGACCGAGCCCGAGGGGGAGGACTTCGCCCTGCGGCTGATGAACCACCTGCGGGAGACCACCGACCGCTGGCGCCATGAGACCAACATCGGCTTCGCCCTGTACGGAACCCCGGCGGAGAGCCTGTGCTACCGCTTCGCCCGTATTGACAAGGAGCGGTTTGGGACGATCCCCGATGTAACCGATAAGGGATATTATACAAACAGCTATCACGTGGACGTGCGGGAGAACATCGACGCCTTCGCCAAGTTCACCTTTGAGAGCCAGTTCCAGAAGATCTCCAGCGGCGGGTGCATCTCCTACGTGGAGATCCCCAACATGCGCCACAATCTGGAGGCGCTGAAGGATGTGGTGCGGTATATCTACGACAACATCCAGTACGCCGAATTCAACACCAAGAGCGATTACTGCCAGGTGTGCGGCTACGACGGGGAGATCATCGTCAACGGGGACAACGAGTGGGAGTGCCCCATGTGCCACAACAAGGACCACGCCAAGATGAACGTCACAAGGCGGACCTGTGGCTACCTGGGTGAAAACTTCTGGAACGAGGGCAAGACCAAGGAGATTGCCTCTCGGGTCCTCCACCTGTAATAGCAGCGTGAGCGGGGCGGTTTCACCACCGCCTCGCTTTTCGCCCGCAGCTCTGAAAAGGAGATTGAGCATGAATTACGCTGCCATCAAGTGGGCCGACGTGGCCAACGGCCCCGGGGTGCGGGTGTCCCTGTTCGTGTCGGGGTGCACCCACCGCTGTCCGGGGTGCTTCAACCAGGAGGCCCAGGACTTCGGCTACGGTCGGCCCTTCACCGATGTGGAGGAAGAACAGATATTGGATGCCCTAGGCTTTCAGCCGATCCGGGGCCTATCCCTCCTGGGGGGCGAGCCCTTGGAGCCGGAGAATCAGCGGGCCCTTCTCCCCTTCCTGCGGCGGGTAAAGGAGAAGTGCCCGCAAAAGGAGATCTGGTGCTACTCCGGCTACACCCTGGAGGAGCTGTGGGGGGACAGCCGCGCCCGGTGTGAGAGCACCGGCGAGATGCTGTCTCTGATCGACATTTTGGTGGACGGCCCCTTTGTGGAGGAGAAAAAGGATTTGAATCTGCGCTTCCGGGGGTCCTCCAACCAGCGGATTCTGAACGTGCCCGCCAGCCTGGAGGCCCGCGCCCCCGTCCTCTGGGATGGGGATATGACCATCCGGCCGATTGTCCCTTGACCTTCCTCTTTGGTGCGCCGGCAGACAGGCGATAACCTATTCTGTTTCTGCCCGGCAGCGAAAGTATTTCAAACTCTGAAGGTAAGATATGGAGGTTCTGCTATGACCGCTCCTGTTTCCGTCAAGCTGCTGGACCCGCGGGCCAAGCTGCCCGCCTACGGCTCCCCGGACGCCGCCGGGGCCGACCTGTACGCCATCACCGGCGGATCGGTGACCATTGCCCCGGGTCAGACGGTCCTTATCCACACCGGCCTGGCTTTGGCCATTCCCCAGGGATATGTAGGGCTGGTCTGCGCCCGGTCCGGGCTGGCCGCCAAGGAGGGTTTGGCTCCCGCCAACAAGGTGGGGGTCATCGACGCGGACTACCGTGGGGAGCTGATGGTGTCCCTCCACAACCACAGCGGAGAGGAGCGGGTGGTAGAGGACGGCCAGCGCATCGCCCAGCTGGTGGTGACGCCCTATCTAACGGCCCATTTCACCCCTGTGGACCAGCTGGAGGACACCCAGCGGGGGAGCGGGGGCTTTGGCTCCACCGGGAACAAATGAATCCGGCTCCGGCGCAGCTTCCGGGAGTTGTTTAAGGAGAACCAGTAAAACTCCGTAGCTCCCCGGCCTCTCCGCTCTGAGCGCGGGACGTTGCCCGCACCTCACTTGAACACGGCTCCCTCCAGCCCCGGCTTTTGCTGGACCCAGGCAGTATCCACAGTGGATGCCTACACCCTCCCGTGTTCGCAGAGACGGAAACTGTTAGAACAAATCACCAAAGAGAGCATCCACGACCGTTCGCGCCGTGGATGCTCTCCTTCTTTTCTTGACCCTTGCTCTCTATCTTAGCGACATTGACCGCGGGGCAGGCTTTTTCGGCAGGATGGATGGTTTCAAAGGGGATGCGTCATCCCACCCCGATTCCGGACAGAATTTCCACACAGACGCGCAGCGTGTCTGTGCCGCCGGTGTTCCCTGGAAAAATGACGTATGGAGTGCTGGGGAATCTGCTCTCCTCCCCGGTCTGCCAGACGGGGATACCGGGCTGAATCTGTCCTAGGACGCTGGCCCGCTGGACCCGCAGCGCCTTGATACCCACGTCGCTGGAGGTGATGCCGCCCTTTGCCAAAACAAAGGCGGGGGTGGTCCTGAGGCGGGCTACGATGGACTGGATGCCGTCGCTGATTTTCATACTGCGCAAAAGGGCGCTCTCCTTCGTGTCCCCGGGCAGGGAGAGGACTGTCCGGCCGCTGTAGCAGACTGCGGTGCGGCCGGAGCGGATTACCTGCTCGGCCTGGGCTGCGCACCGGTCCACTTCAGCGTAGAAGGGCCCGTCTCCCTCCAGCACCAGTTCAGAATGAAAGGCAATGGGCGTCACACAGTCCAGCTTCAGCAGTTCTTCCAGCTGGGCGGTGGTCTTTTGGGTGTGGCTTCCCACCACCACCATGCCGCCCATGGAGGTGGGCCGAACCACCATGTCGGAGCGCTTGAGCAGCGGTCGGTCGGGGATGCCGCCCATAACCTTTACCAGCCCTGCGGCGGTGCGGAACATAAACCGTTTTCCCTGCGCCATCACCCGGTACAAAGCGGTGGCGAACACCTTTAGGTCGCAGTAGTCGATGGCGTTGACGCATACTTTGTTGAACCTGTCCACCGCCGCCAGTTTCCGGGCAATTCCGGCGTAGTCGCGGCCGCGCAGTTCCTCCAGCGAGATGCAGGTCACGGCGTCTGCCCGGTAGGCTCCTCCAGTCTTTTCCTCGATGTAGTCCGGAATGGAGGAATGGGTGTATCCAAAGGTCTTGTCTTGGGCAAACTCGGTCTCGGCGGCGGGGGTCAGCTCGGTTCCCTGCCGGACGTAGTGGACATTGCCGATGGTGTACCGCCCTCCCTCTTGGAAAAAGGGACAGAGGACTTCGCCGTCCACATGGAGGCCCGCAGCCTCCATGCTCTCCCTCAGCAGCTGGGGCTCCAGGGGGTAGTGCCCCCGGAGGGTGGAATCGCTGCGAGACAGGATGAGATAGGGCTTGTTCGCCTCCTCCGCCGCCTTTGCCACCACCGCGCCGATCTCCCTATGGGCCGCCGCGCTCTCCTGCGCCGTCATGCCTCGGGAGTTGGTCAGGATGTAGAACACCTTGCCGGACTCGGCAAAGCCCTGGCGCACCGCGTTTTCAGACCAGTCGGTGTAGACGCTGACGCCGTGTACGGTCTGGACGCCGGTGGGGTCGTCGTCCAGCACCACAAGTTTGTGGCCGTCGCGGGCCAGCTCGGCAGCCAGCGCTTTGTCCACGGCCTCCAGGTCGGGGAGGGGATAGCTGTTCAGACAATCAATGGTCATGTGGGCGCCTCCTTACGCTTCTCCGCCCTTGACCCGGATGCCGGCAAGGGTCTCAAAATACCGAATGTACGCGCCGTGGTCCTCCTCGAAATAACCGGCCACCTTCAGCGCCTGCTGTACCTCGAAGAGCTGCGCGGTAAAGGGCAGGGGGACTTCAAGGTCGTGAGCCGTGTCCAGCACGTTTTTGATGTCCTTATGGTTGATGGAAATCTTTCCCCCCGGCTTGAACTCCCGGGCGCACATCAGAGGCGCTTTCGCGTCCAGCACCGCCGACCCGGCCAGGCCGCCCCGGATGGCCCGGTAGACCTTCATGGGATCGGCCCCGGCCTTGGCGGCCAGCACCAGCGCCTCGCTGACAGCGGCGATGTTTAGGTTCACGATGATCTGGTTCGCCAGCTTTGTGACGCTGCCGGACCCGGAGGGGCCGATGAGCTCAGCAGAAGAGCCCACCGCCTGAAATACGGGCCGCAGCCGGTCGAAATCTTTCTGCTCTCCGCCGCACATGATGGCCAGGGTTCCGGCGATAGCGCCGGGCTCTCCGCCGGAGACGGGGGCATCCACGAAGCCCACGCCCATCTGGCCCAAAGCGGCGCAGCATGCCCGGCTCTGGGCAGGGGTGACGCTGGAAAAATCGCAGACCAGCTTGCCGGGGGTCAGCCCGGCGGCCACGCCTCCGCCGCCCAGCAGCACATCCCGCACGATGGCGCCGTTGGGGAGGATGGTGAGAACGATGTCGCAGGTCCTGCCCATCTCCTCCGGAGCGGCCTGGACCGCTCCTGCGGCGGTCACCTCAGCCACAGCCTCGGGGTTCAGGTCATATACCAGCAGGTCCATGCCGGACCGGAGCAGGTTCATCGCCATGGGCTTTCCCATGATGCCCAGGCCGATCAGACCAATTTTTGTCATAGCATATTACGTCCTTTCTCTCACAGGTTTAAATCCGTATACCAGTATACCGGAATACTTAGCTGGGAGCAATAAGGAAAGATGTCCAAAATAAGTCATGCAAATTTAGATAAAAAGACGAAATATATGAAACCATAGGTGAGACTGATAAAATTGAAAAGAAATCTATACGAGATATTTTGACGCATTTTTTGATTTTAGAACAAAATTACATCAATTTTAACATTTGAAAAGTCACAGCGAAGCTGGGAGGAAGCGGATTTGCAAAACGCCGCAGACACATTGAGTCTGGGCTCCCCTAAAGGGGATGACGCTCGGAATGATCCAGCAGTATTCCGGAATACTTGACAGGATGCTGGACCCCTTGCTATAATCATCAGCAGGATGGGGCCGGTGCAAAAGACAGCCCGCCCGTGAAAGGAGTGAACGTATGCCCAATTATGAACCCCTTCAAGAGCGCGCCTTCACCTATTTGAAAAAACTTATCGCCAGCGGCGGGCTGACGCCGGGCGTCATATACTCGGAGACCAGGATTGCCTCCGAGATCGGGATTTCACGCACGCCGGTGAAGGACGCCCTGGTCCGGCTCAGCCAGGACAAGTACATTGACATTATCCCCAGCAAGGGCTTTCGGCTCCACTCCATGACCCCGGAGGACATCTGGGCCACCTATCAGGCCCGCACCGCAGTAGAGGGATTCTGCGCCCTGACCCTGGCCCAGGAGCGGAACACGGCCCGGGGGAAAGCCGCCCTGCGCCGGATGAAGCAGAGCATGGAAGCTATGGCAGAGGTCGGTTCGTGCTGTGACGGCTGCTCCGAGTTCCTGGCGTGTGATATGGAGTTTCACCGAGTATTGGCCGAATTTCCCAGGAACGAGGAACTTTCAAGCCTTTTTGAGTCTCTGCACCACCGTGTGTCCCTGATCGCCCAGGGGAGTCTTTCCCAGCCGGGCCGGCTCCAAGAGGCGCTGCGGGAGCATTGGGATATCTACAACGCCATCGTGGACAGCGGCGAGGGGCCGCAGATCCAGCCCTACATGGCGGTGTTGCGGCATATGGAGGCCAGCCGGGACATTGTCCTGGCCCATCAGGGCGGCTGACGGCACACATTCCAAGTGGACAGAAGGGAGTCGTGAGATGAAGTATCGAATCGGGGTCGTATCCGAACTGCTGGGCCTCTCCCCGGAAGGGCTGCGGCTGTACGAGCGGACGGGCATCCTCAGCGCCAGGCGCGACCCCTCCTCCGGGAACTACAGAATGTACAGCCATTTGGACATCACAGCGCTCATCATGGCCCGCATGTACCATAACTGCGGGTTCACCATGCAGGAGACCGAGCGCCTGATTAACACCGACAGCATGGACACCGTCCTCCGGGAATACGCGGAAAAGCGGGACCTGCTTCAGGCGGAAATCGACTACAAGCAGCGGCTGCTCCAGCTCCTGGCCAGGACGGCGGAGTTGATCGAGTCCATTCCCGGGCGGCTGGACCGGTACGCCGTCGGCCTGCGGCCGGGGATGTACCGCTTTGAATACGTACACCAGGATCAGCTGATCCTCCACCGGTCCCAGTATCAAAAGTTCCGGTTCTGGGTGCAGACGACGCCGTTTACCTTTCCGGCCCAGCGGTGCCTGTGGGAGGACCTCTGCGACGAGCGGGACAGCAGCATCTCGGCCATGGGCATCCTGGAGGAGGACGCCTCCTTTTTCGGCATCCGCGAGGACGAAGACGTGACCTACTATCCCCCGGTGAAGTGCCTGACGACGGTGGTGGAGCTGTCGGGAGAGGAGGCGGACGCCACGGCGTATCTGGCCGGACTGCGCCAGTATGTGTGGGAAAACGGCATCTCCGTGACGGGTGACCCCATCGCGCGCACCATTCTCTCCATGAACAAAAAGAAAAAATATACGCGCTACCGCCAAGTTTGGCTCCCCATCGAGTGAAAGGCCGCGCTCACCTCCGGGCAAGGGCCTGGGCTTGCTTGAGCGTTGGCGCCTGCCCTCGGATATGGACTCAGTAGGCCCCGCCGGAAAAAATGTTCCGGCGGGGCCTTTTACGCTTTCCCCAAAAACGCCCGCAAATCATTGGATGATTTGACGGAAAATCCCCTCTTGACTCTACACCTTATGTAGAGTTTATCCTAATGATAGCACGGTACACGCCGCTCCCCAGACTGGGGAGACATTTTTAAACCTCGCACGGTATACCGGGATTCCGTTGAAGAACGGTCCGGTTCCCAGGCGGAACGCCGTGACACTGTTTCCGTGAGGAGGATAGCCATGGAACAAGACACGAAACCCATGCGCCCGCCCCTGGAAGGGGTCCGCGTCCTGGATCTGTCCACCATGCTGGCGGGGCCCTTCGGCTCTATGATGCTGGGGGATCTTGGGGCGGAGGTCATCAAGGTCGAAACCCTGACCGGGGACAACACGCGGAATTTCCCCCCGCATTTCCACAAGGGAGAGAGCCTGTACTACATGTCCTTCAACCGCAATAAGAAGAGCGTTACCATCGACTTGAAAAAGGAAGAGGGCAGACAGGTCTTTTATGAGCTGGTCAGGCGCTCCGACGTGGTCTGGGACAACTACCGGGACGGCATCACCAAAAAGCTGAAAGTGGACTATGAGACCCTTCGGGAGATCAACCCGGCCATCATTTGCTGCTCCATCACCGCCTATGGGGAGAACAATCCCTATGACCACAACGATCCCACATACGATCTGTGCATCCAGGCCATGAGCGGAGTGCTTGATATGACCGGCGAGCGGGACCGGCCCCCGGTCAAGCTGGGAGTGCCCATGGCGGATCTCTCCGGCGGATGGTTCGGCGTGGTGGGCGTGCTGGCGGCCCTGGTCTCCCGAGGGGTGACGGGACGGGGGCAGAAGGTGGACATCTCCATGCTGGACGGCCTGTCCGCCCTGAACTGCTATGAGGCGGCCTACCTGCTCAACACCGGCAGCGTCCCCCAGCGGCTGGGGACCCAGCACCGCTCTCTCGTCCCCTACCAGATCTTCCGGACCAAAGACCTCTACATCGCCATCGTGGTGGCCAGCGACAAGTTCTGGAAAAACCTCTGCCAGGCCCTAGGCTGTCCGGAACTGATCGACTGCCCCGAGTACCGGGATCTGGAGGGCCGGTTCCAAAACCGGGAGAAGCTGGTGGAGTGGCTGGAATCCGTCTTGACCCAGCGGACCTGCGGGGAGTGGCTGGACATATTGAAGGCGGGCGGCGTGCCCTGCGCCCCGGTCAACACCCTTGAGACCGCCCTGCGCGAGCCCGCCCTGCTCCACCGGGGGATGGTGGTGTCCATGGACCATGAGGGCGATCCTGTCAAGGTGCTGGGCAATCCGGTCAAGCTGTCCGAGAATCCGCCCCGCTACCAGTGCCCGCCCAGGCTGGGGCAGGACACCGCCGAGGTGCTGGGCCGGCTGCTGAACTACTCCGAGGAGCGCATCCGGCGGCTGGCGGAGGAAAAGACCGTAGTTTGACAAAGGAGCTGAGAATGATGGAAGAAAAACAGCGGCTGCTGTTTAAAGAGGAGCTCATGGGCTTTGAGGTGGACGGTGCGCCCTATCTGGCCGCGTCCCGGTGCAAAAAATGCGGCAAGGTATTCTTTCCCGCCCGGGAGTTCTGCACCCAGTGTTACGCTGAGGAGATAGAGCCGGTGAAGCTGACCGACGCCCAACTCCATGTGCACACTGTGGTCCACATCGGGGTAAAGGGCTTTGACACCCCCTATATCCTGGCCTGGGTCACATTCCCAGAGGGAGTGCGCATCGTGGCGCAGGTGGATTTCCCGGCGGGGCAGGCGGACGAGCTGCGCCCTGGACAGAGCCTGAAGGTGGTCTGCGGGCGGCTGCGGACGCTGGAGGACGGCACTGAGATCATGGGCTACAAGTTCAAGCCCGTATTTTGACTGGAGGGTGAAAATCATGAGAGAAGTGGCAGTCCTCGGTGTCGGGATGACAAAATTAGGCAAGTTTATGGACAAAAGCCTGAAGGATCTGGGCCGGGCAGCCTGCTGGGACGCGATCCGGGATTCCGGGATCGACCCTAAGGCCATTGAGAGCGCCTATGTGGCAAACGCCATCGGGGGAGTAATCACCGGCCAGACCATGGTGGCGGGCGAAGTGATTCTGCGGGAGGTGGGGATCACGGGGATTCCCGTGGTCAACTGCGAAAACGCCTGTGCCAGCGGCTCCACCGCGCTGCGGGAGGCATGGATGGCCATCCGGGCAGGCTATTACGACACGGCCATCGTGCTGGGCGTGGAGAAGGAGTACGCCAAAGACTCCCAGAAAACCGTGGAGGCCATCGCCGGAGCCGGCGATGTGGAGCTGGAACTGAGCGTGGGCGTCAACTTCCCGGCCCATTGGGCGCTGCGGGCGGCAAAGCGCATGGAGGTGTACGGCACCACCCGGGAGCATTTGGCCATGGTGTCCCAAAAGAACCACCACAACGGCTGTTTGAATCCCCGCTCCCAGTACCAGAAGGAGTGCAGCGTGGAGCAGATCCTCGCCGCCCGCACCATCGCCACCCCATTGACCCAGCTGATGTGCTCCGCCATCGGGGACGGCGCCGCCGCCGTGGTTCTGTGCGCCGCGGAAAAGGCGGCCAGGTACACGGGCAAGCCCGTGCAGATCGCTGGTATCGGCATGGCCACCGGCGTCTACACCGATGACCGGGCCATCACCTTCGGGGACATGGAGCAGCGCTCGGCGCAGGTGGTGTATGAACTTGCCGGCATCGGGCCGGAGGACGTGGAGTTTGCCGAGGTCCACGACTGCTTCACCATCGCGGAGTTCATGCGGGTGGAAGGGCTGGGCCTCTTCAAGCCCGGCGAATATGATTTCGCGTTGGAGCACGGACACAGCGAGATCGGCGGGCGCCTGCCCATCAATCCCAGCGGCGGCTTGCTGGCCAAAGGACACCCCATTGCCGCCACCGGCGTGGCTCAGATCTGCGAACTGGTGTGGCAGATGCGGGGCCAGGCGGGCCAGCGGCAGGTGAGCCGGAACAGCGTGGGGCTGGCCCACTGTTCCGGCGGCGGGATCGCCGGGGACGGAGCGGTTTCCGTCGTCACTATCCTGAAGAAATAAGAAAGGAGAATATCATGAAGATCATTGACCTGAGCGTCCCCCTCTCCGTCAGATGCCAAGAGCGGGGCAAGGACAGCACGATCCCGCAGATCGAGTACGTGGACCACAAGTTTGGAGGCCGCCAGATGGCGGAGATCTTTGGGTGCTCCCCAGAGGATTTCCCCATCCCCGGCTGCGGCTGGGCCTTTGAGATCCTGACCTGCGGCACCCACAACGGCACCCATATCGACGCCCCCTGGCACTACGGCCCCGTCTCCGGCGGGAAGCCCTCCGCCACCATCGACGAGATGCCCCTGGAGTACTGCTTCGGGGATGGCGTGGTTCTGCGCTTCACCCACAAGAAGGCGGGGGAAAAAATCGACGTGGAGGACATCCAGCGGGAGCTGGCGCGGATGAACTACACCCTCAAGCCTTTGGACATCGTGTACGTCAATACAGGCTGGGACAAAAAATGGGGCACGCCCGACTACTTCTACGACAAGCCCGGCTTGACCCGGGACGCCACACTGTGGCTCATCGACCAGGGCATCAAGCTTATGGGCACCGACAGTTCCGGCTGGGACAGGACCTTCAAGGAACAGGCCAAGGACTTCCAGCGCACCGGGGACCGGCACTACCTCTGGGAGGGGCATTTTGCCGGCATCGAAAAGCCCTACTACCAGATCGAAAAGCTGGCCAACCTGGATCTGCTGCCCGATTTCGGGTTCAAGACCTGCTGTATTCCCATCAAGATTGAAAAGGCCGGGGCGGCCTGGGCCCGGCCGGTGGCTTTCCTGAACGATTAAAGCAATCGATTGGAGGATTTTAGAAATGGACAAAATGGAACGTAAGTGGCATACTGACCTATACAAAGTATCCGAACTGAACTGGGAGGAAGAGGCCCGCAAGGACGTGGAGGCCCGGGAGAGCGTGCGCATCTACGACTGCACCCTTCGGGAGATCGAGCAGTCCCCCCACATCGTGCTCAAGCCGGACGAGAAGTTGGCCCTGGGCAAGGCGCTGGACAGGCTGGGCGTCTACAGCATGCAGATTTTCCCCCGCACCTCTCAGGAGGACGCGGAGGTGATGAAGGCCCTGTCTCAGGAGCACCTCAACGCCCGGCTCACCGCGCTGTGCCGCTGGCGGGAGGACGACATTGATCTGGCCAAGGAGAGCGGCGCCCACGAGGTGCGCATCGAGGGCCCGGCAAACCCCTGGACGGTGAAAAACTACTTCGGGCTGGACGAGGACGAGGTGATCCAGCGCATGGTGGACACCGGGAAATACGCCCAGAGCCTGGGGCTGGACGTGGCCGTGGGCGGCTGGGACGCCAGCCGCGCCCCCTTGGCGTTTTTGGAAAAGATGTACAAGCGGCTGGCGGAGATCGAGCCCACCCGAATTCAGGTGCCGGACAGCTACGGCTGCCTGCTCCCCTGGACGGAGATGTGGCTGTTCAAGAAGATCCGGGCCTGGACCGAGGACAAGATTGACGTGGGCATCCACGCCCACAACGACTTCGGCATGGCCCTGCCCTGTTCCCTGTCCGCCGTGGCCGGAGGCGCGGCCTATGTGGAGGCGGTCATGTGCGGCTACGGTGACCGCGCTGGCAACTGCCCCCTGGAGGAGGTAGCGATGGGCCTGGAAGTGCTCATGGGCGTGAAAACGGGGATCGACATGTCCCGCCTCACCTACACCGCCGAGCTGGTGCAGGAACTGACCAAGATGCCGCTGGCCCAGAATAAGCCCATCATCGGCACCGCCCAATATACTATCTACTCCGGGCTGTCCGTGGACATCTTCGACGTGCTCAAGCAGAAGCTGGGGAAAACCAACGGCCTCTACGCCTGGGAGCCCGAACTGGTGGGCCATCCCCCCATGTCCATCCTGATGGGAAAAATGAGCGGAGCGGGCTCCGTCAAGCACAAGCTCCAGGAATGGGGCATCCAGGCGGAGAAGGACCAGCTCAAGGCCATCAGTAAAAAGATTAAGGACGAATCCATCCTCAGAAAGTGGTCCCTCACCGACGACCAGGTCAAGGCCATCGCGAAGGAGGTCCTGGGGGACGAGTGAGCGAGGGCCGCATCCACCGCCCGTTGACGAACCAGCAGATAAAAAGGAAAGGATGAATCACGATGAAAAAAAGCCTGTCTCTCGTTCTTGCGCTCTGTCTGGTCTGCTCTTTGCTGGCCGGCTGCGCCGAGCAATCTTCTCAGCCCAGCGCCCCCGCATCCTCTGATCCACCCGTCCAAAACAGCCAGGAGCAGCCCGGGACCCCCGCCGTGGAGATGAAGGGCGACATGATCGTCGGCACCCACGAGGTGGGCACCGGCGGCTATACCAATGTGGCGATCCAGATTGAGGGCATTTCCGAGCAGTTCCCCGATCTGAAGATCCGGGCCCTGCCCTCCGGCACGGAGACCACCCGCGCCTACTACGCCCGTCTGGGAGAGGCCGTGGCCTTTGTCACCGGCGGCGCCACCCCTCTCTATCTCCAGGAGGGTATCAACGGCTATGACACCATGGAGTGGGGCCCCCAGGCCGTCACCTCCCTGGCCTATTTCCCCCACAACGGGTACACCTTCGGCGTGCGCGGCAACTCCGGCATCAACGAGGTGGCCGACCTGAAGGGCAAGACAGTGGCCATTACCCCCTCCTCTCCATCCACTTACACCAACGTGGTTACCTTCCTGGCCTACGCGGGCCTGACCCTGGACGACGTCACCCTCTATGAGGTGGGCTCCTCCGCCCTGGGCTACGAGGCCCTGGCCGACGGCCGCGTGGACGCCTGCTTCTACAACGTGACCTCCGCCAAGGCATACGAACAGGAGAGCTCCGGCGACGGCGTGCGCTGGCTGGAATTTGATCCGGACAACGCCGAGGGCTGGGAGAATATCCATGCCGTGTCCAGCATTGAGATTCCCAAGAAGACGGTCAATGGCGCAGGCATCACCGCCGACGCCCCCAAAAACCTGATGAGCAGCCCTTACCCCCAGTATTGCGCCTGGGCCAGCGTGGACGAGGACACCATCTACAAGCTGACCAAGGCCATCTGGGACTCCCGGGACAAGTGGGCCGCCAAGGATGAGGGGATGAACCGTGAGTTCACCATGGAGTACAATCTGTCCATGATGTCCAACACCGGCACGCCGGTACATCCCGGCGCCGTGCGCTACTACAAGGAGATCGGCGTGTGGAACGATGAACTGGAGCAGATGAACAGCGAACTGTTCGCCCGCCAGGACGAGCTGGCAAAACTCTGGCAGGACACCGTCGCCGCCGCCCAGGAGCAGAAGATTGCCTCCAACGATTTCAGCGCGTTCTGGATGGAGGCCCGGACCAGCGCGGGGTTCTGAGGAACCCCGCAATCGGCAAACATGACACCACTACAAGGGGGGAGCCTCAATGAATGATGACCTGCACGTAGAGGAAAAAACCGCCGAGCTCGAGGCGGAACTGGAAAAAAAGAGCGTCGTCACCAAGTACCGTGAGCTGACCGGGGTGTTTCGCGTCATTCCCATCGTTCTCACCGTTGTTGTGATCCTTCTCTCCATCAACTGGACCTACGACCTGCGCTTTTTCGCCGGGATCATCATGGAGAGCTACACCTTCTATTATCTGGTTGTGGGGCTGGTGGCCCCGACCGCGTTCCTGTATATCCCGGTCAATAAAAAAGCCCGGCGGGACGGCGTCCGGGACGTCTACTTCTGGGGCGACGCGGTGCTGGCGGTCCTAATCATGGCGGCCAACTTCTATCTGGCCTACAACGCGTATAACATCTACACCTACGGCTGGGAGTTGGTGGCCCCCAGGATTGCCACCGTGATCTCCGTCTTTCTCTGGCTGTGCTATGTGGAGATGGCCCGCAGGAGCGGCGGCGCCGCCATCACCATCGTGATTCTGGCCTTTTCCGCCCTGCCCATCTACACCCAGTATCTGCCCGGCATCCTCAACGGCATCCACAAGAGTGTCCTCCACACCGCCCAGATGCACATACTGGGCACCGACAGCGGGATGGGGACGCTGATCCGCACCTTTTGCAGCACGGTGCTGCCCTATACCGTGTTCGGCACCGTAATCGTGGCCTGCGGCGGCGGGGAGTTCTTCCTCAAGGTGGCCATGAAGGTGTTCGGGGCCATGCGGGGCGGCATGGCGAAGGTGGCCGTGGTGTCCAGCGCACTGTTTGGTTCCATCAGCGGAAACCCCGTGGTAAACGTGATGACCACCGGGTGCGTCACCATCCCGGCCATGAAGGAGAGCGGTTTTGAACCCAATATGGCCGGCGCGGTGGAGGCCACCGCCTCCACCGCAGGCACCATGACGCCCCCCATCATGGGGACGGCCTCCTTCGTCATGGCCTCCATTCTGGGTATCAGCTATTCGGAGGTGGCCATTGGCGCCATATTCCCCATCCTGATGTACTATATCTGCGTGTTCCTCTCCATTGATTTTTACGCCCGGAAGCGGGGCCTGCGCGGGATGCGCAGGGAGGAGATCCCCAGCCTGCGCTCCGCGCTGGCCACCGGCTGGTTCTTCATCCCCACTATGGCGGTGCTGCTTTTCTTCATCTTCGTGCGCAACCAGATCCCCGAGGCCGCTATGAACGCCTCTGCGGTGGCCGTCCTGCTGGTCCAGTTTGACAAGCGCACCCGCTTTACCAAGGAGAAGGTTTTCAAGCTACTCAAGGACATCGGCACCAACTGCCTGGAGGTCATGGGCGTCATGCTGGGGGTGGGGTTCATCATGGGCTCCTTCTCCATGACCGGCCTGGGCGTTTCCTTCCCCCACGCTATGTATGTGCTGGCCGGGGAGAGCGTTATCCTGCTGGTGTTCCTCACCGCGCTGGCCAGCTTCGTCATGGGCATGGGCATGACCACCATCTGCTGTTATATCTTCCTGGCGGTGACCATGGCCCCCGCCCTGGTGCAGGCCGGACTCAACCAGTTCGCCGTGCATATGTTCATCCTGTACTGCGGGATGCTGTCCTATATCACGCCCCCTGTGGCGGTGGCCACCATCCCGGCCGCCATGATCTCCGGCGGGGACAGCCTGAAGATCGGCGTCAACGCCTGCAAGATCGGCATGGCCCTGTTCATGCTGCCCTTCCTCTTCGTGGCCAACCCGGCGCTGCTGCTGCGGGACCCGCTGCTGTGGAACATTCTGAAGTCCATGCTCTTTGCCCTGATCGCCGTAGTGGTGGCGACCCAGGCGGTGAACAATTACTTCTTCGCACTGGGGGAACCGGAGATGAACCGCGCGGTGAACATTGCCGCACGGATCGCCCTGATGATCGGCTGCGTCGCCTTCGGCCTGCCGGGGACCACCTCTGATTTGGTGGGCGTGGCGGTCATCGCGGTGGTTTTGCTCCCCATCTACCTGTTTGGCCGCCGCAGGCACAGGGAGGGACCTGCGGTCTCCGCCTGACACAACGAACCGGCTGCCCCGCCAGTCCGGGGCGGCCGGTTTCTATTTTCTATGAACGATTTCAACGGATAGGAGAAATGTTATGGCCAAAGTCATTACCGCCGCAGAGGCGGCGGCGCTTATCCAAGACGGCTGGAGCATCGCCGTGGGCGGCTTTGTGGGCAGCGGGCACCCGGAGGCGCTGAGCCGGGCGCTGGAGAGCCGCTTCCTGAGCCAGGGGCGCCCTAAGGATCTGAGCCTGATGTGCAGCGCGGGCCAGGGGGACGGAAAACGGCTGGGGATGAACCATTTCGCCCATCCCGGGATGCTGCGCCGGGTCATCGGCGGGCACTGGAACTGGGCGCCCAAGCTGGGCGAGATGGCCGTGGACAACCAGTTCGAGGCGTATAACCTCCCCCAGGGCACGCTGGTGCAGCTGTACGGGGCCATGGCGTGCGGGCAGCCGGGAGTCATTACAAAAACCGGGCTGGGCACTTTTGTGGACCCCCGCCAGCAGGGGGGGCGGCTGAATGAAGTCACCACCCGGGATCTGGTGGAGTTGATCCATCTGGATGGGGAGGAGTGGCTGCGCTACAAGCCGGTCCGTCTGGACGCCGTCCTGCTCCGAGGCACCAGCGCCGATCCCCAGGGCAATATCTCCACCCAGCGGGAGGCCGTCCGGCTGGAACTGCTTCAGATGGCCCAGGCCGCCAGGAGCCAGGGCGGCATCGTGATCGTCCAGGTGGAGGAACTCG
>ERZ779621.500-NODE-500-length-16295-cov-4.960653_pt1 | contig 16295 bp, 7 predicted proteins | sample MGYA00514215_ERZ779621 | MGnify/ENA primary metagenome ERZ779621 (study PRJEB29562, sample SAMEA4376715) | mouse gut metagenome | isolation source: Cecum | study: EMG produced TPA metagenomics assembly of the A DSS colitis mouse model was used to assess the...
GATTGCGTTCTCCAACCGCTCCATGCCCACCATTCCGGCCTTGTCATTGTCCAGACATAGGCTGACCTGGGTAACGTGCGGATGATCGTAAAGGAATTGGAGCATGGCGCGGGGGGCGGTTCCTCCGAGGGAGAGATAGTGGCTGCCCTGCCAATCACCCCTGGACAGCTTCACCAGCGTAGTCAGGGAGAGGGCGTCAATGGGACTTTCCGCCACAGCCAGCCGGGGACACTCCGGGTCAGCGGCAAGCAGAGAAAAATTGTACCGCTTATCGCTGCCCTCCACATCTATCCGAAAGCGGTCCTGTGTTCCTCGGAGGCAGGCGAACCGGGCGCGGCCCTTTGTGTCCCTGCCGACAAAAACGCAGTTATGATGGCGGCGGCTCTCATACAAGGAGCCGTTTTTGATGCACATGGAGATCAGATCGGGGTGAATGCCCCGGCCTTGAAGATAGGACACCATAGCCGTGGCACACCGGCTTGCCTCCGGCAGCGCAAAAGGCTTTGGAGGCTTGGGCGTTGGCCGTTCCGATGGTGGTGGGATGCGGTAGCCGCACAGGGCTTCCACCGCGCCCACAAAGTCCATCCCCCGGACTTTTATCAGGTAGTCCAGCGCCGTCCGGCCTCCGATGCCACGGCTATGCCAGCACCATTTACCGTGCGAGATTTTAAGGCTGTCGTGAGTTCTGGTACAGTATTCGTGGGGGCCGCTTCGTTTCAGTTCCTGCGGCTCATAAGTTTGCAGATAAGAGAGCAAATCCCATTCCCGTGCCTTTTCAATCTGTTCCTTGGTTACTCCCGGCAAGAATACACCTCCTTGAAGAAAAAACAGGGGCCTGCCCATTTGCAAGCCCCTGTGATAAGGATAGAATTTATTCATCTTTTGTAAGTACCATCCAGGATTTCCCGTACTGTTCCTGACAGTATGCCTCAGATATATCGGTGCAGTTATATAGATTGCTTATTACGCTGGGAAATGCGCTTGCTTCCAGAAAAGCGCCGCTCTCCATGTCGTAAATCCAGAACTGCCCATCCTCCAGGGCATACGCATCGTCCAGCGTTCGGTAGAACAGTCCAGCGGGAGGGCGCGGCAGAGTGTTTACCAGTTGATTAAATTGCTCTTGGGTGACATTGAGAGAAACATCAGTAAAAAATATTGTAATATAACCGGGCTTTAGGCTGCCATATTGTGCGATCCAGCCCCGATGAAGTGTTACCTCCGCCGTTTCAAAAACACCCTTGCCCGAAACGGTCCAAGAAATGCTGTTTTTCAGTACGCACTCCTTCGGCGCTTCCACAAGTTCAAACTGGCTCAGATCTAATTCTATATCGTCCATACTGCGTCCTCACTTTCACTTGCGTATAATGCGCATCTTACGAGACTACCACTATGTCAAAGAACTATATCATACTATATGCCACATTTCAACATACTGGCAGTTAGTAAACCCGTTCCAGTTCAAAAAAAGAGTAAAAGAGAAAAGGGCAGAGGAAGCGTAAACACACACTCCCTCCGCCCTTGCCGTCACAGTGATTCAAATTTCTTCAGCAGATCATTGATGCCCTGCCAGACCGTCCCATAGCCTTTGCGCAAATCCTCTACATCCTGGGCGTAAAGGTTGCGTGTCTCGTTGCATCGGCGGGCGATCTGGTTCACGTTGCTGGAAATGGAGCGCAGCAGCTTCACCAGCTCTACCACATTACTCATATCCAACTGGACGATGTAACCGTCCACCGCCATCTTCCGCAGATACCCCCGCAGATTGGATGTGCCCAGCAGGGCCATCTTCTGGTCGATCACCTCCTTTTCCTTCGGGGACACCTTGGTGTATAGGCCAACCGTGCGGCCCTCGTTCTTCCTCATCGCGCATCCTCCCGGTGATGGCCCTTTTCTGGCCCAGCGGCAGCCGGGGCGGGCGGCGTGTAGTTCTTCAATGCCGCCCGGATGGACGGTTTACCGCCGCCCTGCATGGGCGTTGTGGGATTGGCCCGTGGCGGTGTCTCACCGTCCTCCTGTTCCGGTTCCACGTCATTACCCTGATCCCGCTCTTTTCCGCTCTTACCGTCATTGTCAAGTGCGGCGTTCAGTTCAGAGAGCCGCGCCGACTTCGCCGCCAGTTCTTCCTCCTGGGGGAAAGGCCGCGCCGCTTCCTCCTTGGCGTTTGCCAGATTGCCCTCCAGCGTGACCAGTCCCTGCTTCTGGTTCTCCAGATTTTCAGCGATCTTTTCCAGAGCGTTGTTGATACGGGCGATGTTGCCCACCGGCTCATCCGCCAAGTCTGCTGTGTAGGTAAGATTCTGCTTCATCGTCACCACAAATTTTTCACCTTTTAGATGTAACTGCATGGGGAATCCCCGGAACGTGCCCAAATCAAAGGGCTTGTCCGGGTCGGGCATATTCCGGCAGGCGGCGAGAATGGCCTCACCAGCGGCCTTACGCTCGGTGTAGGTTCTGCCGCAGACGGTCATGGAAAAGGCGTCCTCCTTAACCGGGTGCATATCCCGAATCTGCATATCCTCGGTCAGCGCCCGAATGAACATTTTGGCCTCCGCCATCTTTTGAGGATAGTGCTTGACCACCATATCCTCCATCTCATACTTCTGTGCCATGTGGTTGGCTTTCAGCATTTTCAGTTTGGACACCTGAATGTCCAGCTCCATCTTCTCCTTGATCCGGGGATCGCCGGTAGCCAGCATTTTGACCTCGGCGTAGGAGAGGGCGGTGGCGTCCACATCCTCGATGGAGCGCGCCGGGGATTTCCCGGTCATAATCTGTCCGATGAACTTCTGCTTGTTTTCCACCAGCCCCCAGTTATAGGCGTCAAAGGTTCCCTTGGTGACATAGCGGAAGATTTTCACCTTCTTGTTATCGTTGCCGCGCCTCACGATCCGTCCGGCCCTCTGCTCCAAATCAGCGGGGCGCCAGGGGCAGTCCAGGTCGTGGGAGGCAACCAGCCGCTTCTGCACGTTGGTTCCGGCGCCCATCTTCTGTGTACTGCCCAGCAGGACACGCACCTGACCAGAGCGCACCTTGGCGAACAACTCCGCCTTTTGCGCGTCGGTATGGGCGTCGTGGATAAAGGCGATCTCATTGGCCGGGACACCCTTGGCAATCAGCTTGGCCCGAATGTCGCTATATACGCTCATTTCCAGCCGGACGCGCTCGGCGGCCTGCGCCACTTGGTCCGGGTCCTGCTCCATTACCTCGTCCATGATTTTCTCCGCCTTTGACTTGCTGTGCTTCTTGTCCTCGGACCGCCCCTTTGGAGTAGACAGGTCGCAAAAGACAAGCTGCGCGCCCTTATTGGGTGTGCTTTCCTGCCAAATCTCAAACACGTTTTTGACACAGGCGTTGACCTTGCTGTTGGGGTCCTCCCCCAGCAGGGGATTCATCAGGCGCTGGTCTAAGGCCAGTTTGCGTCCATCGCTGGTGATTTTGAGCATATTGTCCTTGGTCGGCTCTACATCACCGCTGCGGACGGCCTCGGCCCGTTCCGCCAGAGACTGCACCATCTCCTTCTGCGCTGCGCTGGGTTCGGTGGTGATCGTGACGTACTCGGCCTCCGGCACGGGGAGGTTCAGCATCTCGGCGGTCTGAATGTCAGCGGCCTCTTTCCAGAGGTTCATCAGCTCCGGGAGGTTGTAGAACCGGGCGAACCGCGTCTTGGGGCGGAATCCCGTGCCCTCCGGCTTCAATTCGATTGCCGACACCTTCTCACCGAACATGGCCGCCCAATCGTCAAAGTGGCTCAGTCCGGCCTCCTCCAGCATATCAAATTGCAGATAGCGCATCATGGTGTAGAGCTCTACCATGGAATTGCTGACCGGCGTACCCGTGGCGAAGGTCACGCCCCTGCCGCCCGTCAGTTCGTCCATGTAGCGGCACTTACCAAACATATCGCTGGATTTCTGCGCCTCCGTCTGGCTGATACCGGCCACATTCCGCATTTTTGTATGTAAAAAGAGGTTCTTGTAATAATGCGCCTCGTCCACAAACAGGCGGTCAATGCCCAATTCCTCAAAGGTAACGGTATCGTCCTTCTTTTTGTCGTTGAGCTTTTTCAGCTTCGCCTCCAGGGTCTTTCTCGTACCCTCCATCTGCTTGATGGTCCAGTTTTCCTCATTCTCCGCTTTGGCGTCGGCAATGGCGTCCATGATCTCGCTGATCTGGTCCTCGATCACCTTCTTCTGCCGCTCTTGGGATAAGGGAATCTTCTCAAACTGCGAGTGGCCGATGATAACGGCGTCATAGTCCCCGGTGGCGATGCGGGCGCAGAACTTCTTGCGGTTCCTGGGCTTGAAATCCTTCTTGGTGGCCACCAGTACCTTCGCGCCGGGGTAGAGGGTCAGAAAATCGCTGCCCCATTGCTCGGTCAGGTGGTTGGGCACGACAAAGAGGCTCTTTTGGCACAGCCCCAGCCGCTTACTTTCCATAGCCGCGGCGGTCATTTCAAAGGTCTTACCCGCGCCGACACAGTGGGCCAACAAAGCGTTGCCGCCGTAGAGCATCCGGGCCACGGCGTTGCGCTGGTGGGGTTCCAGCTTGTACTCCGGGTTCATCCCGGCAAAGGTGATATGGTCGCCATTGTACTCACGGGGCCGCTTGGAGTTAAAGAGCCGGTTGTAGGTGGCGCACAGGTCGGCGCGGCGCTCCGGGTCCTTGAAAATCCAGTCCCGGAACGCCTGGTCAATGGCTTCCGCTTTCTGCTGGGCGATGGCGGTGTGCTTGGGGTTGAGGACGCGAACCTCCTTTCCGCCCTCATATTTGCTGTCATATACCCGCGTGTCCCGCTGGTTCAAAAGGTTCTCAAAAATGGTGTAGGCGTTTTTGCGCTTGGTGCCGTAGGTGGCGAAAATCCGGGGGTTGTCCCGCTTATCCTCGCTCTTGCCCGTCACATTCCATTCGCCGGTGACCTTATTGTAGAAAACATTTATTTTTCCGTTCCGCAGATGCTCTGGCGTCTGGAGCAGTTCAAAAATAAACTGCCGGTAATACTCCGGCTTGATCCACGGCGCGCCAATGCGCACACTGATTTCGGCGGCGGTCAGGTCTTTGGGCTGCACCTGTTCCAGCTTTTCCACGTTGACGGCGAACTCCGGGTACACTTCGGCGGCGGCGCGGGCCTGGGCCAGCTTCACACGCACGTCGCCGGACAGGTATTCGTCCGCCGTCTGCCAGCCCTTGTACCAGTTCGCACCGCTGTCCTCAATGTCAAAGGAACCGGTGGCTGGGTCTTTGAAGATAACGCCCTTCAAATCCTCCACGATTTGCGGAATCTTCTCGCCGCCGCCCATGAGGGAGGCCATAAAGCCCAAATCCACACAGGCCCGCTCCCCGATGGACACCGCCAGAGCCTCCACCGCCGTGTCCACGCTGGTCACAGGCTCATGGTGCTGGATGGTGCGCTTGGTGAACATATCCGCCTTATGCTTAAAATTGCCCTCATCGTCCAGCACTTCCAGAGAGCAGAGCAGGGGGTAGGAGGAATCCTGATTGAATGCCAGCCGATTCCCCATGCTGTTCAAAATGCCATATTTTTCGGTGTAGGCGTCATAGGTGCGGTTGAGGTTGGCCTGTTCCGCCCTGATCTCCGCGTCAGGCGCGCCCTTTAACTGCAAATCAATGAGCCTCCGGGCGCTGTCCCGAATGGCGATCATGCCCCTGACACGCTCGGTGGGCTTCTTGCCCAGCTCCACCCGGTTCATCCGGGAATTATCACGGAAATAAATCTTTCCTTTGGATACGGTGTAGCTGAAATTGCGCACAGAGGGGTCGGCGGGGATGCTCTCAACCGCTTTGCCGTCCTCCGATTCGGGCGGGGCCAGCTCCAGCAGCTCCCGGTCAGGCGGGTCGATATGGGTAATGGCTTCGGCAAGCTGTTGGGAGAGGTTAGCGCCGGGGGTGGGCTTGACGGTGTAATCCTGATGGCCGTATTGTGTGCTTTCCGAGGCGGGTGTGCCCATTACCATCTCCGGGTGCTTCAAAAAATACTGGTTGAGGGTAAAGCCGTTTTCGTCCTGTCCGGTCTGCACCCACTCCGGCTCCGTCATGGCGGGACGGTCCCGCTTTTGCAGAAAGATAATGTCCGATACCACATCCGTCCCGGCGTTGGCCCGGAAAGCGTTGTTTGGCAGGCGGATGGCCCCCAGCAGGTCGGCCCGCTCCGACAGATACCTGCGCACGGTGGTATCCTTGGAATCCATGGTGTAACGGCTGGTAACAAAGGCCATGACGCCGCCCGGACGCACCTGATCCAGCGCCTTGGCAAAGAAATAGTTGTGGACGTTGAATTTCAGCTTGTTATAGGCCGGGTCGTAGACGTGGTACGAGCCAAAAGGCACGTTGCCGACGGCGAGATCGTAAAAATCCCGCTGGTCGGTCTGCTCAAAGCCGGATATGGCGATCTCCGCGTCCTGGTATAGCTGTCGGGCGATGCGCCCGGTCAGGTCGTCCACCTCCACGCCGTAGAGTTTGGCCCCGGTCATGGAATCGGGCAGAAGGCCGAAGAAATTGCCGATGCCCATGGACGGCTCCAGCACGGTTCCCGGTTTGAGGCCCATATTCTCCACCGCCTGATACATGGCCTTGATAACGGTGGGACTGGTATAGTGGGCGTTGAGAGTGGTGGCTCTGGCGGCAGCGTATTCCTCCGGGGTGAGCAGGTCCCGCAGTTCTGCGAACTCCTTCGCCCATGCCTCGCTGTGTTCATCAAAGGCGGGGGCCAGACTTCCCCAGCCCACATAGCGGGATAATACCTCCTGTTCCTCCGGGGTAGCCAAACGGCCCTCCGCCTCGATCTGTTTCAAGGTACGGATGGCCGCTATATTGTACTGATATTTGGTTTTCTGACCGCCCGCGCCAAGATTGTCGTCTGTGATGCGGAAGTTGTGCAGCTCCGGGCCAAAGCGCATTTCCTCAAAGATAACGTCAAAGGCCCCGGCGTTCACCCGGCCCACCGTCTTGGTGGTAACGGGCGTTTTGGCCGCAGGCGGCGGGACGATCCTGCCGCCGTCAATCTCCACCTGCTCCGGCTCCGGGGCGGGTTCCGGCTTCCGCGCCCCTTTCTTCGCGTTCGCCAGCAGCACCTCCGGCTCCCCCTCCAGATGGACGAGATCGTCAAAATCCAGCGCGGCCAGTTCGTTGTCGATCAGTTCCCGCAGGGACTTGTACCGGCGTTCCTCCACAAGCTGGCCGTCCAGCGTCTGCGTAACGCTGAAATCCACCAGATTGACCGAAACCTGGATTTCGTGGGCTTCATCCTCCGTGGTGGTGTAGGCGACGCCAATGTCCGCCATATTGGAGAAGTCAACATTCCTCTGTTGGTATTCCTGCTCACAGAAGTCCCGAATCAACTCTACGGCTTCATCCAGTTCATCGGCATCGACATAGCCCTGGGTTTCCGGCGCCTCCGGCTCACCAGCGGCGGCGGGTAATTCCTCCACATGGGCTGTCTGCTCAAACTCCAGCCGCTCCGTTTCCTCCACGCACTCCCGTACAAAGGACACGGGCTCCTCCCGGAAAACAGGATAGCGGTTTTTCTCCGCCAGTTCCATGTCCATGAGGCTGACCTTGCCGCTGGCGTAGTCGATACTGTCCACCTTCATGCGCCGCCCGTCTATGACCAGCTCTTTGCCCAGGGGGATAAAATCGGAAATGTCCCGCTCCTTGATGATCTCATAGGCTCCGCTGTCCGGGTCGGGCCGCGCCAGCAGGGCGCTGTGCCCATGCTCCAGCAGCTTTTTAAGAACGGCCTGCCATGCGCCGCGGTAGCCGGTGGCAGCGGTGACACCCAAACCGGGAATATCCAGCGTGGGCGTCTTTGTTCCCAGTGCCGGGGCAGCTTCTTCGGCGTCCTTGCCGTAGAACATCATAAACTCGCCCACTTGAACGCCAATGAGCTTATCCGGGTGCTGGGCTTTCAGATTGAAATATTCTTCTACGTTCGGGGTGAAATCACGTTCAACCGGGACAGAATCGCCGTTCCCCTCCGGCCGTCCTACGGCGGGGGGTTCCTGGGATCGTTCGTTGGCTTTGTGCAAGACAGTAAAACTGCCATCATCCAAGTGGCCTTCAAATCTGTCGCGGAACATCTCAACCGGGGCCTGCGCCAGATCAGAGAAGGTATAATAAATGTAGTCCTTACCAATGCTGTCAATGATAAATTCGTGTCGCTTTCCGTCTACAACATACCCCACCGCATCACCAGCGCGATATTCCTTCCCACCAGGGCTTCGCCAGACCGTTTCTGTGTTTTCCGGCGCACCCGCCCCGGTGGGTTTCGACTCCGCCTCCGGCGTTGGGGGTGTCTCTGTGCCAGCCTCCGGCTGTTCCTGTTCCGAATGTTCCAGGGCGGACACTTCTTGAATCCACGCCGGGGCGTCAGGGGCATCGGCATACCTCCGCACCGCGTCATTGGGGTCGGGTATATCCTGATAGGTCTGTTCCAGAATGTCCTCAATCAGCCACTCCCGGAATTTAGGCAGGGTATGATAGGCTTCGTGCAGGGCAGGGTTATCCGCCCTGATCTCGTCCATCATGGCGGCAATCTCGGCATCCAGTTCGGTCTGTGCGCTGTCATAATCGGTTTCCCGGTCACGGAGATAGTCATAAAAACTGCTCTGCCTTACGGCGCTGCCCAGCGCAGAAAGGGCTTCCCGGTACAGTGTGACCGCGTTGGCAGGGGCGGGCGGGGCAGTCTGCTCCTGCGTCATGTCCTGGCGATAGGTAGTCTCAAACAGGTGTTCACGGAACTGCTGATCCGCCAACGGCGCGTCAAAATAAACTTTGTAGAACTGCGGGTTCGCTTCGGCCATGGAAACCACAATGCGGCTCATAGCGGAGTAGAACTCGTCCCGGCTGTTCTGCTCGTCGCTGTTCATCCGGGCGTTGGTGTAGTGTTCATCATTTAGCAGTTGGGCGGTGATCGCGTCTGCTTCCCGCATCAGGAGGTCATAGGCGGGGGTCGCCGTCCCTTCCGGGCTGAAGAAAACCTCCATATCCTCTCCGTCCCGTTCCGCAACGGCTTTTTCTCTGATAAATCTCTGTTCCGTGATATTTTTCATCCACTGTGCGGCGAAATTGTTCAAATCGCCTCGCAGCTTGGGAACCCATTTCCCCGGCTCCGGGTAGACCTCCTGATAGATGGGCAGGCCAACGTCCTGCTGGAAGGTCAGCGCCTCCAGCGTTCCCTTCTCCCGGTCAACCCGGAAGGTCATTTCCGGGTCATACAAGGTATCGCCATTCTGCCGGGTGGTGTGGCTGAGAGCGATGGTATCATCCGCAATCCACTGAACATGGAGGGGCATATAGGACGGCCCCGCCTGGAAGCGCATACTGCGGTACTCACCGTTGATAATCTCCGGGAACAGCTTGGCAAAGGCGCGGTAGTTGACCTCCGGGCGGGTGCGTCTGGCCTTTTTGGGTTTATATGTTGCGGCCACGGACTTGGAGATTTCAGCCCTTAGTTTGGTAATCATCTGGTCAAGGGCATCCTTTTGGGCTTCCGGGACACGGAACGAAACCCCACCGTTCCCATTATCGGACTGTTCGGGGGTAATTCCCGCGTTTTCCAAAAGCCGCGCCAAAAGCGGCGCTTCCTCCGTCGTCACAGCGGCCTCATAGGTGCCGGTCTGGTCAACGGTGGAAGATTCACCCGCAGGGGCTTCGTCCTGCCTGGTGGCCTGCTTCTCCGGCTCCGCACCTGTCATTTGGGCCTCGTAGCGGTCAATGTCCTCCGCCGTCAGCCATTCCGGTTTTTCGGGAAGGAGATCGTACAATTCCCGCATCCTGGCGATCTGCGCCTCCACGCTGCCCTGGGCCAGATGCTTTTGGGCGCGGTTCCCCGCACCAAGATAATATTCGCAGTCAGCTTTCAAGCGGCTTAACAGGCGGTACTCAAACTCAAAATTATAGGGACCTGTATCGCTGTCAAAGGAGGTAAGGGCGCGGGTCTGGCGCTCCCCGGTTTTGGCGTCAATGATGGAAAGAGCCACGGGGTACTGCCCGCCCAGCGTTTCAATACTCCGCTGCAAGGCGGGGAGGGGGATGCCGCACATCTCCACCCGGCCCATGCCGCCGATGGGCCGGGTGGTCAGGGGCAGGTCCAGCACAGCGGCGGCGTTTTTGGCGTCCTCGCCAAACAATTCATAAAAATCACCGATCTGGTAAAGCAGCAGACGGTCCGGGATGTCTGCTTTCAATGCGGTATATTCATCCCACCAGGGAGAGCGGGAGGATTCCTGCTCCGGCTCCGGGGCGGGGTGATCTTTCTGATACCGTTCCAGTTCCTCCGGGGACAGATAGCGGCCCTCCTGGATAAGCTGGCGGATGTGCTGGGCCATTTCCTCAAAAGAGATATGGCGCATTACCCCTTCCGGCCTGGGAGAAAGCCGCAGCTCCTTCGTAAAATAGGCGTAGCCCCTTGTGCCGTCCGCCAAGGTGCAGAAACCTCCTTCCAGGTTTCCGCGCCGGGAGCGGCTGTATTCCTGTTCCAGCTTCCGCACGACCATGGCGTCAGACCAGTCCCCGGTAAACAGGGCGTAAAGCCTCAGCTTGCGGTCCGGGTCGCCCAAATCCTCAATCAGAAAAGCGTCAAGATCAGCGTCAGTAATTTCCCGCTGTTCCTGCGGCTCCGCCGTCTGACCAGCGGAGAACAGGGAGAATTGCCCATCGTTCTGCGCTTCGGCCACAGGCTTGCGCTTGCTGGCAAGGGCGCGGGCCACCGCCGCCAGTTCGCTGGAGGCCGTCTCCGGCGCTTCCGCTGTGTCAGCGGCGGCGCTCTTTTCAGCGGCCCGGTTCTTCTGGCGGTAGCGGGCTATTACCTCACGCTCCGCTTGCAGGGCCTTCTCCGGCAGGGGCGTGAACAGGGGGGAATCCCCCCGCACATACGCCCCCATATCCCGCAGGGCAAATGTTATGGCCTCATAGCCGTCCGCATCCGGACCAATGGGGCCAGAATCGGCCAGCATGGTGCTGAACAGCCGTTCCGCCCCTCCGGGCGTCTCCAATAGGAGGCGTATCTGCTTGGCCCCCTCCACAGCGTCCGCACCCTCGGTGTAGGGACGGTGCTGGCAGTTGGGCAGATGGGAGAAGAACTGATAGACCATTCTGGCGGTGTGATCCTTGTCATGCTCCGGCAGGCTCTCCCGCTCTTTTTGGGTTAGAAAGCGATCCTTTTCAATCAATTCCCGAACGCGCTTCTGCGCCTGGTTCCAGTTCAGATGAGTGGTAGCATATCCGCTGAATCCAGAAACATCGTCCGAGCGTGTAAGTTTAAGCCCTTTTCCATCGCTCCATATCTGCCGGCCTTCCGAAACACCGCCAATATCACCATACTCACGCCGCAGAAAAGCGGCGCACTCCTTGGCATCATGCCCCCGCATAAAATAAGAGTAAATGCGGATTTTGCTGTCCTGAACATGGGGACCCTCCATTAAAAACTGGTCGATCTCATCCTCGGTGATAAAGGTGGCCCGTGCGGGGGCAAAACCGTCCACAGCCTTAAACTCTGTGATCGGCTTATCCAGACTGGCAATCCGCCGGGTCAGTGTTGGCAGGGACATGGGTGGGCGCAGCTCCAGTAGGGAGCGGTCCGTGGTGTAAAAGCTGGTGAACGCCCGCAGTTCGGAGAGGACACGGCGGCGGCTCTCCGGCTCACGCAGAAGCTCTTTGATACGCAGAACGCTTTCTTCACTTCTGCTTCGTCCATACGCCTCGGAAATGGTGTGCAGATAGTCCTTCTCCTTTGCCGCGTCGCTGAAATCCGCGCGAAGATTAGCCAGACTGTTCGCCAGTTCATCCAGCTCATTTTCCGGCGCCGCGTCAATCTTCTCTTGGCTGGCGAACATACCGCCCCGTAAAAGCTGGGAAATGCGGACGGCAACAGCGGGCCAGGGAAGATGGGTGAAAATAGTTCCATAGGTGTTGTTTCCAGGGCATATATGTATCCCGCGCTCATCAAACCACATGGCGTACTGCTTCTTGGCAATGGTCAGGCCCTTGCCGCCGACACCGTACTCCTTCGCCAGAAAAGCGGCGGCGTCCTCGTTGCTGGGGCTTCGCTGGAAGAACGCCACAATGCGCTCAATGCTGTGCTTTCCGTTGCCGCCGCTGGTCAGGGCGCGGTCCGCCACCGCATCAGGTACACTCCAAGCAGGCGGTTCTGCTTCCGTCTGCCGCTTTTCCTCTGCCTGGACCTCTGCAATAATCTCCACCTGTTCCTCTACCGTGGGAAACAGGTGGAACCCGGACAGTCCCGGCGCGGGAGCGTCCTCGGCCCTCGGCTCCGGGGACGAAGAAGCGGCGGGCTGTTCGCCCGCCGCTTCCTGCTGTTCTTCCTTTACTTGTAGACGATCTCCGCCAGCACCATTTCCTCCGCCTGATGGGTGAAGTTGTTCACCGCCTGCACCCACGCCATCTGATCTCTGGCTTTCAGTTCCTCGTTCACGTTTCGGCGCTTCATCAGGTCCCTCACGATGCTGTCCACCTGCTCCTGCGCCTGCCGGTCGATCTCCCGCAGATGCTCCATCAGCCTGCCCGTCAGGAGCATGGAGGTGTACGTCCCGCTGTGATGCTCCTTCAGAAAGTCCTCCCGCAGCATCCCGTACTTGCCCAGCGGCATCTCCTCCAGTTCGTCCTCCCCGTCCAGCATCAGGTCGGGAATCAGGTAATCGCCCACCTTCGTGTAGGTCAGTTCCATGATGTATGCTCCTTTCCGCACTTTCACGCTTTACAGTGTTAAATTCTTCTCTAACCGTAGTATAACCGGTTTCCGCCTCTTTTGCAAGAGGTTTTTCGGAAATTTTTTGATGATTTTTTTCCTGCTCATACTGGCGGATCGCTGTCCCGATCTCCGTCAGGATTTCCTTGGAAACCGAGCTTACGGCATTGCCCAAGTGGTGGAGAACGGCGGGAGTGGAAAACTCCGAAATGCCCTCAAAGTCCTCATCGTCCAGGTAGTCCATGGGGTCCAGGCCGCAGCGGGTCAAAAGGGCATACTGGACGCTGGCGGTCATAAGCCTGCGGAAACGCACCTCCAGATTCAGATCGTCCAGTTCTTCCAGCAGGCTGTCCCTGGTGTCATAGGAGAGGTCCCGCAGCCGCTCACGGTACACCTCATCCACAGCATGGACGGCCATATCCATCAGCTGGTCACCAATGTCCCCGCCCGTATCGGGGCCATACCGTTTTCGCAGGGCGGCGAGGACGGTCTTGTGGTGTTCCTTCCCCATCTGCCACAGGTACGGCTCACGCGCCCCCCGCACCGGGCGGGTGTCCGCATAGTCGAAAACATATTCCAGGCTGGGCCTGCCCCGCCTGTCCTTGCAGATCAGGGCGATGCCCTTGGAGCCGGGTTTCACCCAGCGGCGCATGGTCCCGTTCCACAGTTCCATGCTGGCGCAGGCAGCGGCGTCCGGGCGCTGGGCGTAGATCAAAAGCTGCTCATCAAACGTGTATTTGAATAAACGGGAGGCTGTGGATAAATAGCTTTTCCATCCAGCCGCATCCCGCGTGACGTTTTTAGCGGTCTGTCCAGCCAATTCGGACACCCGCTGCAATTTTGTTGCCATGTACTACCTCCATTCGTGATAAGAATAAAACAAAGCCCGGAGGGAACCGACGTCCGCTCCGGGCCTGTGATGCTGATATTTACCAATCTTCGGGTATTTCCCAAGGGTCAAGTCCCATCTGCTCCCAGGTCACGCCGTAGGGCGCGCCACCGGGGGTATAACCGGCTATGAAGAAAAACTGATCGTCTGAATCAGTGAAACGGTCATAGAGGTCTTGCAGTTCCCGTTCTTCCTTCTCCTGCCACATATGGGTTATCCGTTTTTCCTCCGCCTGCCGCTTCATGTCCACCTGTTCCGGCGTCAATGCGCCGATTTCGCCCAGGTCGTTGAGAGCGGTCAGCACATCCACCTTGAATTTTTCACGGTAGGCGTGGACGATGTGCTTTCCCGTCCCCTCATATGCGGCGAACCACTGCTTCGCCATACGGAGGCGGGCGGTGCGCCGTTTCTGCTTATTCCCGGCCTTTGCCCATTTCGGCGTGTCCTGTTTCTTTTTCTTCTTCATGGACATTCCCTCTATCTGCTGTTTGACAGCATTATAGCATCACATAGGGATATGAGCAAGCGGCGGAACTATCATCCCCGCTTCTTTTCGTTCATCCGGTCCAGCACAGCTCTTTGCGCCGGGGAGAGGACGCGGGGCGGCGATACCTTCAGCCACTTTTTGGGCAGTTCAAAGGTCACCCCGCCCCAGCCGTTGGCGGCGGTCTGCCGCACCTGCTCCGGGTGAGTGCGGCACAGCTCCGAAAGCTGTTTTATCAGCGCCGCATTATGGGTGTAGACGCTGGCCACACGCTCCCCTTCGTTAAAGTTGATGACCGTTTCCTTCTCAACATTGGACAGCTTCATGCCATCACCGTTCCTGTTCGGGGCACTTGTTGGGCGGCTGACCATCCTGCTTTTTAACTTCCTCCTGATACTGCCGCAGGGTGTCCCGCAGAGAGGGCTTCGGGGCCTCGTTGTTGATGATGCCGTCAATCTGGTTGGCGTTCTGCTCCACGCTCATTTCAGCGGCGGCGAGGTGATTATTCAGCAGATTGGGGAGCTTGGAGAAAGCCATATGATCGACATACCAGCACGTCATCGCACCAGCCTGTTTGAACGCGGCCACGTCACCGGGCCTGACAAAGCCGTTGGCCCGGTATTCGTTGAGGATGGAAAGAGCGTCCAAGCCCCGCGTGATCGGGCCGGTGGAAATCAGATTGTAGCCGCACATGAGCGGGCTTCCTCCAGCCAGCCGCACCCGTTCCAAAGGCTCGGAGCGGTCAGCCGGTTCCCTGGCGCCGGAGCGGTACACCGCCGCCGTGTCCCCCGCATAGGAAAGGAACTCCTTTTCCCGTTCCTGCCCGGTGATGGGCTTTACCTCCTGGAAAGCGTTGATTTGGTCGTCCGCCCCGCGCACAGGGGCATAGAGCCGCCCGGTCTGGAGGTACATCCCGTCCATTCCGGCGCCGCCCCGATAGCGGCCAAAGTTATCCCGTTCGCTTTCCAGAAGGGCGGTCCCGTCCGCCAGCAGATAGCCCGGTTCCGTCCGCTTCTCCATCAGGCCGCAGGGAACGCCGGACTGCGTAATACCGATTTCCGGTCCCTGACGGGTCAGGGCCGCACCATCCAGCAAATCAAGGAAGAACGGGGCGTCCGGCTCCGTCTCAAGATCACCTTGGGCCAGCATGGACGCGATCCGCTCCGCATCACCGCCGCCCTCCAGTATCATTGCCGCCACCAGCATTTCGCCGGGATAGAGTGCGCACCGCTGGCAAGCGAGATCGGCCACTTTTGCGGCAATCTCCGGGCCGTATTCCTCCTTCACCGCGCACAGGCCCGCAAAGGTGGTGTCCAGCCATTTCTCAATGGCGGCGTCATGCTCCATGGGAATGAAATGTACGAACTGCTCCTGATCCACGCACTCGGCGGCAAACTCCGCCCATTTACCCGCAGCCTCCGGGTCACAGCCGGGAAGGAGGGCATTTAACGCCAATGTAAATTCGTCCTGCTTCATTTCTCGCTCCCTCCCATTTTCACCACCGCATGACCGGCAAAACGGTCCAGATCATCGAATACGCCGTCAATGACCGCCAACACCGCACATAGGGCGTTGTCCACAGCCTCCAGCGTCGCCTCGTTGCCGCCCTCCGATACCATGTCCAGCAGGGTTTCCACTGTCTCCGGGGACAGGCCCAGCTTCACAGCCAGATCATCCGCATCGGGCCTGCCGTCCTCATCCTCCAGAAACCAATCGTAGGGCATCCCGAAGAAGTGGGCGATCTCCCGGAACTGGTACACGTTGGGGGTGCTGATACCGTTGAGCCAGCGGTTGACCGTGGGGACGGATACGCACAGGTGACGGGCCAGTTCCCCGCGTTCCACGCCGCTGACGGTGAGCAGGTTTTTCAAGCGGAGATCAAATTTATTTTCCATAAATCACGTTCCCTTCTTTCCGTTTTTGTTGGCAAATTCCAGCTTGTAATGGACGTATTTGCCGCCATCATCGTCCAGCACGATAGTGGCATCATATAATACGCCCTTCTTTTCCGAAAACAGGTTTGTGACCTTCACCTGCCCATTTTTCAGCAGGGCGGCGGCAATTTTCGGGGTCAGTTCCTTCCGCTTTCCGGTAAAAAAGCGGTCATTCTTCCACATGGCAAAGCCGCAGGAGGGCGTGTCGTGGTAGCCCTCGCAGAAAAAACTCTTTTTGCCCTCCACCACGTTTTTGCCGCAGCGGGGGCA
>ERZ779621.501-NODE-501-length-16277-cov-31.173222_pt1 | contig 16277 bp, 17 predicted proteins | sample MGYA00514215_ERZ779621 | MGnify/ENA primary metagenome ERZ779621 (study PRJEB29562, sample SAMEA4376715) | mouse gut metagenome | isolation source: Cecum | study: EMG produced TPA metagenomics assembly of the A DSS colitis mouse model was used to assess the...
GCAGCAGGATAAAAGGATCAGAATCCAGATCCAGGAACTACATCCACATCCGTTATTTGCAGTACTGGTATTGTTGCATCCGCAGTGAGTTGCTGTTAAATCACTCATGTTAGTGCCCTCCAAATGTTGTTTATGGTTTATCTTATGAGCAGAGAGGGAAATGGTGACAGAGATTTTAGGAATGTGTTTTGGCTTTTGCGGGGCTTGAAACATATGTTCGGGTGTGGTAAGATAGCAGTATGGGAAAGAAGGCAGAAGAAACCAAACTGCATATGACTAAGGCGGATGTGGTGGTGATTATCGTCTGCCTTCTGGCAGCGCTTATTCTGGCAGTATATCTATTCAACAGTCAAGAACAGGGAAAATTACTGCGTATTTCCCATGATGGAGAAACGGTTATAACAATAGAACTGGCAGAAAGTATCAGCAGAGAAAGGCAGGATTCCGAATCCGGCGGACGGGGAATTTATTATCTGATTACTTACGAGGAAAATCGTGCCGTGCCGGTCAGATATGAAGAACGTCCGGATATGCCGGTAGGTGTCAACTACAATCTGGTGTATATTTCTCCGGAAGAAGTATGGATGGAGGCGGCGGACTGCCGGGATCAGATCTGTGTTCATCACCGGCCCATAGCAGGTAATAGAGAAAGTATCATCTGTCTGCCCCACAGACTCGTGGTGGAAATTGCAGGTGAAGGGCAGGACGAGGCACTGGATGGGATGGTGAAGTGATGAAAAGAACAGTGGAACTTGGCTTTTTACTGGCAGTGGCGCTGATTCTTTCCTATGTGGAATCTTTGATTCCTTTTACATTCGGGATACCGGGAATCAAGCTGGGGCTGCCGAATCTGATCGTGTTATTGTTACTGTACAGTGCCAGGATACCGGCAAAGGGGGCAAGAGAAGCTTTGCTGGTGAACGGCTTGCGGATTGTTTTGTCAGGGTTTCTGTTCGGGAGTCTGTATTCGATTCTCTATGCGTTTGCTGGAGCGCTGTTCAGTTTTACGGTTATGGTGACTGCGCGGAGGTGCAGGTGTTTTTCCATGGTCGGGGTGAGTGTACTTGGCGGTGTGTTTCATAATATCGGACAGACTGTAGTGGCCATGTTTGTGGTGGAGACCTTTGCCGTCCTGTATTATCTGCCGGTGCTGCTTGTGGCAGGGGTTATGACGGGAGCGGTACTGGGTATTGCAGGGATGGAGGTACTGCCTTATTTCAGGCAGCATATAGAAGCAAAATAAAAGAATACATTGTCATGCCTTAAAGAAGGCAGTGCAGATGTAGAAACGGGGAGAGAAATGTACGCATATATCAAAGGCACATTGGAAGAGATTACAGAGGATTCTGTAGTGGTGGAAACCGGGGGCATAGGGTATAATGTGAAGGTATCCACCACGACGGCAGATCTTTTGCCGGGGATTGGCAGTGAAGTCAAGATTTATACATATACGCTGGTGAGAGAGGATGCCTTTTCCCTCTATGGATTTTTGACAAGGGATGATCTGGAAATCTTTAAAAAGCTGATTACAGTAAGCGGAATCGGCCCCAAAGGCGGGCTGGCCATATTGTCGGTGATGAGTGCCGATGCCCTCAGGTTTGCAGTTATGGCCGGGGATGCGAAGGCGATTGCCAAGGCGCCGGGAATCGGTGCGAAAACGGCAGAGCGTGTGATTATAGATCTGCGGGATAAGATTTCCTTGGAAGATACTCTGAAAGGGCTTGACGGTCCGGCGGATAAGACGGGAGCGTCAACAGATGACCGGACGGCGGATAATCAGATGAAGCGGGAGGCTATCGAGGCATTGGTGGCATTGGGTTACTCTGCATCGGATGCCACGGCGGCGGTGAAGAAGGTGGAACTGCATGAGGATACCACGGTGGAGGGGATTTTGAAACAGGCGTTAAAGTATATGCTCTGATGGAGATAGGATAGCATGGCAGGCAGAATGATAGAAACGAATCTGATGGAAGAGGATATGAAGATTGAAGGATCGCTTCGGCCTCAGACATTGGTTGACTATATTGGTCAAACCAAAGTAAAGGATAATTTAAAGATTTATATTGAGGCGGCGAAACAGCGTGGAGATGCTCTGGATCATGTGCTGTTCTATGGCCCGCCCGGACTTGGCAAGACCACACTGGCAGGCATCATTGCCAACGAAATGGGCGTCCATATGAAGGTTACCAGCGGCCCGGCCATTGAGAAACCGGGAGAGATGGCGGCAATCTTAAATAATCTACAGGAGGGGGATCTTTTGTTTGTGGATGAGATCCACAGATTAAACAGGCAGGTGGAAGAGGTTTTGTATCCGGCCATGGAGGATTATGCCATTGATATTATGATAGGGAAAGGCGCAACGGCCCGTTCCATCCGTCTGGATCTGCCCCGGTTTACCCTGGTGGGAGCGACCACCAGGGCGGGGCTTCTTACGGCGCCGCTCAGGGACCGGTTCGGTATGATTCACCGGCTGGAATTTTATACAGTAGAGGAACTGAAGATTATTATTTTACATTCCGCAAGGATTCTGGGGGTGGAGATTGAGGAAAAGGGGGCAGTGGAACTGGCCAGAAGAAGCCGGGGGACGCCCCGTCTTGCCAACCGTATCCTGAAGCGCGTAAGGGATTTTGCCCAGGTGAAATATGAAGGCGTGATCACGGAAGAGATTGCAAAGACGGCCCTGGATCTGATGGATGTGGATAAGATGGGATTAGATCACATGGACAGGAATATTCTGGTTACCCTGATAGAGAAATTTAAAGGGGGACCGGTGGGACTGGATACTCTGGCGGCGGCGATTGGGGAGGATGCAGGCACTATTGAGGATGTGTATGAGCCTTACCTGATTCAGAATGGTTTTTTAAACCGTACACCCAGAGGCCGTGTGGTGACAGATGCGGCATATCAACATTTTGGACTTGAAATTCCTTCTTAAGACAGATATAATAGATATAGTGTTAAGCATTTTTATCAGGCGGCATATTTAGTATGGGAGGGGAGAACCCTATGTCAACAAAAACAGATACGGAAGTAATCATTGCCGGTAAGGTGTTTACACTGAGCGGTTATGAGAGTGAGGAATACCTGCAAAGGGTAGCTTCCTACATCAATAATAAGATAGCAGAGTATAATAAAGTTGATAGTTTTAAGAGGCAGTCTCTCGATACGCAGAATGTGCTGTTACAGCTTAATATTGCAGATGATTATTTTAAAGCGAAGAAGCAGATCAGTCTTTTGGAAGAGGAATTACAGAACAAGGAAAAGGAAATGTATGACTTAAAACATGAGTTGATTGCTTCTCAGATTAAATTGGAGAATACAGAAAAGAGCGTCAAAAACCTTCAGACAGAGGTGAACGAGAACGCCAAAAAGATAGTCCGTATGGAAACAGAACTAAAGGAACGCAAAAAATAAGAGCGGGGAGATGCCGTCAGGCATCTCCCTTTTGTTAAAGTATCAGACTTTGACTTGGGGATTGTAAGATGGATAGAAGAGTGGAACTGCTCGCACCGGCCGGAAATTATGAAGCCTTTACAGGGGCGTTAAATGCCGGGGCGGATGCAGTATATCTGGGCGGAGAGAAGTTTGGCGCCAGAGCCTATGCAGATAACTTTACAACACAGGAGATATGCCATGCCCTGCACATGGCACATTTTCTGGGCAGGAAAATATATTTGACAGTCAATACCCTGTTTAAGGAAAACGAGGCGGCGGGACTGTATGATTATTTATGTCCTCTTTATGAGGCGGGACTGGACGGGGTAATCGTACAGGATCTTGGTGCTTTTCGTCTGATCCGGAATTGGTTTCCGGAACTTTTACTGCATGTCAGTACGCAGATGACGGTGACGGGAGCAGGAGCGGCATCTCTCTTACAGGAACAGGGAGCGGCGCGGATTGTACCGGCCCGGGAATTGTCTCTTTCAGAGGTGCGTGCGATTAAGGAAGAGACAGGTGTAGAGATTGAGTGTTTTATTCATGGGGCCATGTGTTACTGTTATTCGGGACAGTGTCTTTTCAGCAGTGTGCTGGGCGGCAGGAGCGGTAACAGAGGGCGCTGTGCTCAACCTTGCAGGCTGCCTTACCGGATTTATGCGGATGGAGAACAGGTCTCTAAAGAGGGATATCCGCTGAGTCTGAAAGACATGTGTACGCTGGAATACATTCCGCAGCTGATTGAGGCGGGCATTGATTCCTTTAAGATAGAAGGACGGATGAAAAAGCCGGAATATGCGGCTGGTGTTACGGCGATTTACCGCAAATATATGGACCTATATTATCATGTGGGCGCAGAGGGATACAGGGTGGAACCGGAAGATATGGACAGGCTCCGGGGGCTGTATATCCGCAGTGAGATTCAGACCGGCTATTATGAGAGGCATAATGGCAAAGAGATGATTACTCTGTCAAAACCCGGGTATGCCGGAAGTGATGAACGGCTGCTTGCCCAGATTCGGGAAGACTATCTTCATGAGCCGGATAAACAGCCGGTTTGTCTGGAGATGGAAGTCAAAGCCGGAGCACCGGTGCGGGTTGTTGTGTCAGGGGATGGACAGTCTCAGACACAGGTTGAAATGACAGGAGCCGGACAGGCCCTGGCACAGATTGAGATTACAGGATGCGCGGCAGAACCGGCGAAGAAGGCGCCCTTGTGTGTTGAAGATATCAGAAAACAGATGGTTAAGACAGGCAATACCTGCGTGATGGTGTCCCGGTGTGAGATACAATTGGAAGGGGAGGTCTTTTTGCCGGTGCGGGCCTTGAACCAGCTGCGCCGGGATGCCATGGAGGCTTATGAGAGAGAAATCATCCTGCAAAATGGATTCTGTGACAGAAGAACGGTAAAAGATAGAGAAACAAATGGAGGGCCGGCGGCGGAGAAAAAGATAATAGACCAAAAGACCTTGTGTCAAAAGACAGCAGACAGGGCAGCGGCTGTAACACCGGCCATGGACTGTCTGGTCACTACTTTTGAGCAGCTTACGGCGGTGTGTGCCCATGGCTGTGAGCGCATTTTTATAGAAAGCGATCTTTTTCTTCATGATTTTGAACAAATCCGGGAACAGATTCCAGGCAGCTGTTATCTGGCACTGCCTCATATTCTGCGGAGGCGGGATAGGGAGTATCTGGAGCGTCTGACCAGGAGGCTGAAAGAGGCGGATGGTCTGGTCAGAGGATTTCTGTTGCGCAATCTGGAAGGATTGTCCTATGTGAACCATCTGGAAGGGGATTACGCGGTGATTCCCGATACCGGAATATATTGTTTTAACAGGGAAACCTTGAAATTCTGGAAAGACTATGGAGGGGAATATACCATTCCCTATGAGTTAAATGCCGGGGAGGCATCCGGTCTTGTTCTCTGTGCAAAAGAACTTGATATGCGCACCACCCTGGTGGTATATAGCAGGATTCCGATGATGGTCACAGCCAATTGTCTGCGAAAGACAGCCGGAATCTGTCCGCCTAAAAAGGATGAAAGCTGCCAGATCTATCTTGAGGATCGGTATCAGACATCCTTTCCGGTGGCTGTGAACTGTGAGCATTGTTACAATATTATCTATAACTCGGTACCATACTCCCTGCACACGAGCGGTAAAGAGGCAGGAAGAATCGGTGCGGATGTCTGGCGGTATGATTTTACGATGGAATCTTTCGCCGAATGTCAACAGATCCTTGCCGGTGAGTTTCCTTTTGCAGGGCATACGACAGGGCATTTGAAAAGGGGCGTCGAGTAAGTTTTATGGAATTATATATCACAGAACTGTCAAAATATGTTATCACATTGTTTATTGCCCTGTATACGCTGGAGTGCTTCCTGGTATTTCGTTTTCAGGAGGAAGAACGGCGAAAAGGCATCTATATACGCCAGAATTTTCTGATGTTTCTGGTGCATTTTTCATGCTTTCTGGTAATCTGCTTTGAGACAGGCAAGATAGAATATCTGCTTTTTTATATTTTGCAGCAGATTCTTCTGTTCGCCACGATCATGCTGTTCCGGATGATTTATCCGCGGGGGAACAGACTGATTATCAACAATTTATGTATGCTTTTGAGCATCGGCTTTGTTATCTTGTCTCGTCTTTCTTATGAACGGGCGATCAAGCAGTTTTTTATTGTTACGGTTTCCCTCATGATGAGTATGATGATTCCTTATTTTATCCATAAGCTCAAGTTCTTAAAGAGTCTTACCTGGGTCTATGCCGGTGTGGGGATTGCAGCGTTGGGAGTGGTGCTGATTTTAGGATCTGTCACCTACGGATCGAAGATTTCTTATTCTATTGGCGGCGTGACTTTTCAGCCCTCAGAGTTTGTGAAAATCATCTTTGTGTTTTTCCTGGCCAGTGCGCTCAGTGAATCCCATGATTTCCTGAGAGTTGCAGTGACGGCCGTACTGGCGGGGATTCATGTGCTTATTCTGGTGGCCTCCAAAGATCTGGGCAGTGCACTCATTTTCTTTATCGTCTATGTGATGATGGTGTTTATCGCCACCGGTCAATGGGTATATCTGTTATTGGGGGTGGCTGGCGGCAGCGCGGCGGCAGTGGCGGCCTATCAGTTATTCAGTCATGTGCAGGTGCGGGTACAGGCCTGGCGGGATCCTTTCAGCTGTATTGATGCAGCGGGCTTTCAGATTACCCAGTCACTTTTTGGTATCAGCAGCGGCGGCTGGTTCGGGCTGGGACTTTTTCGGGGAAATCCGACGGCGATTCCTCTGGTGGAAGCGGATTTTGTATTTTCGGCAGTGGCGGAGGAACTGGGTATTGTTTTCTCCATGTGTCTGATCTTAATTTGTTTGAGCTGTTTTATCATGTTTATGAACATTGCCATCAAGCTTCAGAATGAGTTTTACAGACTGATTGCCTTTGGACTGGGGATTACTTATATTTTTCAGGTGTTTCTGACTATTGGAGGAGGCACCAAGTTCATTCCCATGACCGGTGTGACACTGCCGTTTATCAGCTATGGAGGCAGTTCCATATTGACTTCGCTGATTATGTTTTTTATTATAGAAGGACTGCATATCATCAGACAGGATGAAGGAGACAGGCGTGCCAAGAAGAAGAGAAGACGAAGAAGAACTGAATACGAGAAAGCAAGAGACAAAGAAATCGAGACGGATGAAGCAGGAGAAGATGAGGAAGAAGAGGAATAAGCAGATTCTCGCTGTCACATATCTTTTTGTTGCAGTATTTCTGGGAATGATGGGATATACCTGTCATTACGCCATTACCCATCAGCAGGAACTGATCAACAACAGTTACAACAGCAGGCAGGAAATCCTGGTGGCCCAGAATACCAGAGGAACCATCTATGCGGACGGCCGGCAGGTGCTGGCAAGGACACAGACCGACGAGGATGGTAAGGAAACCAGGGAATACCCTTATGGGAATATGTTTTCCCATGTGGTGGGATATGCATCCAATGGCCGTTACGGGATTGAAGCATCCGCCAACTATTATCTGATCAATTCCAATGCAAAGCTTTCCGAGAAAGTGGCAAATGATATGGCCGGGCTGAAATATCCGGGGGATAATGTGGTGACCACGCTGGATGTGGATTTGCAGCAGATTGCTTATGACTCTCTGGGAATCTATAAAGGTGCGGTGATCGTGACAGACCCGTCCACGGGCCGGATTCTTGCCATGGTGTCCAAACCGGATTTTGATCCCAACGAGATTGAGAAAATCTGGGATGATCTTCTGGAGGACCAGGAGAGCGGCGTGCTCCTAAACCGTGTGACGCAGGGTCTGTATCCGCCAGGCTCCACCTTTAAGATTGTGACGGCACTGGAATATATCCGGGAAAATCCTGACTCATATAGTCAATATTCGTACCAGTGTAATGGAAGGTTTACGCTGGGAGAAGAGACGATCAACTGTTATCATGGTACTGTCCACGGCTATGAGGACTTTGGAAAATCCTTTGCCAAGTCCTGCAATGCATCCTTTGCCAATATCGGTATGCAGCTTGACCGCACAAAATTTGCGGATACGCTGGAAGGCCTGCTGTTCAATCAGGAACTGAAAGTGGGATTTGCCTATAATCAGAGCAAGCTGGTGGTGGATGAGAATACCGAGGATGCGGATATGATGCAGGCGGCTATAGGTCAGGGGACAACGGCAGTCACACCCCTTCAGATGAATATGATCACCTGTGCCATCGCCAATGATGGTATGCTGATGAAACCCTATCTGGTGGATCACGTGGAGACTCATGAGGGGAATGTGATCAAACAGTTTGAAACGGCATCTTATAAGCGCCTGATGAGTGAAAAGGAAGCCGGTGTTATGAATGAACTGATGCAGGAAGTGGTAAAAAGCGGTACCGGCACCAAGCTTTCCGGGGCATCTTACACGGCGGCGGGCAAGACAGGGTCCGCGGAGTATAACAGTGTGAAGACGGACTCCCATGCCTGGTTTACAGGATTTGCGCCGGTGGAGGATCCGGAACTGTGTGTGACGATCATCATAGAGGGAGCAGGCTCCGGCGGCGACTATGCGGTGCCTATTGCCAGGCGGATATTTGATGCTTATTTTGAATAGAATAATAGCTTTCGACGTTGCGGCATCCACCAGTGTGCGTGGGTGTCGTTTTTATGTTTTTTTGAAAAAATTGATTTAAGGACTATCTTTTTGTGATTCTCATTCGTTATATAGGGTAGAAAGGGACAACGGTATTGAAATGAATTTCGCAAACGATTAACGCGGGAAGAAGGGGAAAGGAGGATTCTGTGTACAGTGATCTGGGATTAATCCGTAAAATGAAACAGGGCGATGAAGATGCCTTTGCCGTATTTGTCCATAAGTATTACCCCAAAGTGCTGCTTTACTGTCAGTATCATTGTAGGGATAAAGAAGATGCGCAGGATTTAACGCAGGAAACCTTTGTCCGCTTTTTCACAAAACTGCCGGAGTACCACTACAGAGGGAAAAACTTAAATTATCTGTATACCATAGCCGGCAACCTGTGTAAGGACTATTTGAAAAAAAGAAAAGAGATACCTTTGCAGGAGAGCCGGTTAGAGAAAGAGAGATTATCGGAAGAACGGCAGATGGAGAATATCCTGAATAAGATTGTGGTGCAGCAGGCATTGGGACAGCTGCCGGAGGAATTAAAGGAGATAATTATTCTGTATTATTTTCAGGGGCTGAAACTGACAGAGATTGCGGAAATCTTGCACATAGGACTTCCGCTGGTGAAATATCGTTTGCGGAGAGCGAAAAAGCAATTGGAAAAATGGTTGTGAAAGGAGGGAAGCCATGAACCAGGAGAGCGGGCGGAAAAGTGAGCAGGGCAGGATGGTGGCAGAGCTGTGGGAAGAAGAGATAGCGGAAACCATCTATATGGCAAAAGCGGCCTTTTACAGGGCAGAGCAGGAACGGGTCTTATCCTATCGGGATTTTCTGTGGATACAGTTGAAGATTATGCCCAAAAGGTGGTGGTTTTTTCAAGTATTGATTTTGTCGATATTGGGGATTGTGATAAAGACTATGCCTTATAAAGACCTGGCAGCCAGGAGTATGGGCGTGGCGTCGGCATTGTTTGTGATCCTGATGATTCCTGAATTGTGGAAAAACAGAGCTCATGCATGTATGGAAATAGAGGCAGCTTCCTATTATTCTCTGAAACAGATTTATGCGGCGCGTATGCTGCTGTTTGGGTTGATGGATATCTTTCTAATCACAGTGTTTTGCGGCGCAGTATCCACAGGGTTGGATTGGGAGCTTTCGGAATTGATGATTCAGTTTCTGTTTCCTCTTTGTGTTACGGCCTGTATCTGTTTTGGTATCTTGTGCAGTAAATATCATTTCAGTGAAACGGCGGCGGTCATCGCCTGTATTGTGTGGAGCGCGGGATGGCTGATGATTGTCTTGGATGAAGGCTTATATGAGAGGCTTACGGTGCCGGTATGGTCTGTCCTGATGGGGGCGGCGGTATTATTTCTGGCATTTGTTATTTATCGTATCCTGAAAAACTGTAACAACTATCTGGAGGTGGTAAGAGATGAAAATGGAACTGGATAATCTGACGAAACAATTTGGAGCATTTACGGCGGTAGATCATATCAGCATTACCATGTCCAATGGAGTGTATGGACTGTTAGGGGTAAATGGGGCGGGGAAAACAACGCTGATGAGAATGTTGTGCACCCTGTTAAAACCAACAGAAGGGACAATTTACTGCAACGGCAGGGATATCTGGGAGATGGACAGTGACTACCGCAGACTGCTTGGATATCTGCCCCAGGAATTTGGATTCTATCCGGAATTTTCTGTACAGGATTATCTGCTCTATATTGCGGCGCTGAAAGGAATCCGGCCGGCGGTGGCAAAGAAACGGGTGAAAGAACTGATTATGAAAGTGGGCCTGGCAAAAGAGGCGTCCCATAAAATGAAAAAACTCTCCGGCGGTATGAAGCGCAGGGCAGGAATCGCCCAGGCCATGCTCAATGATCCGCAGATATTGATACTGGATGAACCCACGGCAGGATTGGATCCCAATGAGAGAATCCGTTTCCGCAATCTGATCAGTGAGCTTTCCGAAGAAAGGCTGGTGCTTCTTTCTACCCATATTGTTTCCGATGTGGAGTATATCGCCAATGAAATCTGGATGATGCAGGAAGGAACGATTATGCACCAGGGAACGGCGGAGCAGATCATAGCGTCCATGCCGGTGGCGGTGTGGGAGTGCCTGGTGGAGAAGCAGATGGTATCCGCACTGACAAAGCGTTATAAGGTTTCCAATCTGAAGACAGAGCCCGCCGGCGTAACCCTGCGGATTATTTCCCGGGAGAAGCCCTGTGAGCAGGCGAAAAGGGCTGATATCACATTGGAGGATGTGTTTTTATATTATTTTGGAGAAAAAGCAGGTGATGAAGATGTTACGATATGAAGTAAAAAAGGTGTTTTCCAGGACAGGGAGTAAGATTGCGCTTTTAATCCTGACAGCGGTGCTTGCCCTTACGGGTTTTTTGACCGTGGGCAGTGTGGAGTATGTGGATGAACAGGGAAATTCCAACAGTGGAATCCGGGCAGCGCGCCGTCTGCGGGAAGACAAAAATATGTGGGCCGGTGAGATTACCGAGGATGTGCTCCTTGATATGCTTGCAAAAAATCGGGAAATCAATGCCTCTGCGGAGTATCTGTCCAGGGATTACCGGGAAAATAATAAGGCCTATGCCAGAAAACAGGGATTTTCCGATATCAGGACGATGATGAACTGTGCCTTTGCAGCTTTTAGAGAGTATGATTATTACCGGGTTGACAGTGTCACGGATGAAGAGGCGGGAAGTTTCTATGAACGGCGGATCAGCAATCTGGCAGACTGGCTGGAAAGCGACGAAGCCAAGGATATGTATTCGGAAGAAGAAAAGAAGTTTTTGCTGGCCAGATATCAGGCATTGAAAACACCTTTTTATTATGAGTATGCGGATGGATGGAAGGCTTTCACGGAGTATGCACCTACCATAATCATGCTGACGGTATTGATTCTGGGATTTCCCATATCCGGTATCTTTGCCAGTGAATTTCAGTGGAAAGCAGATGCGGTTTTCTTTTCTGCGAAACTTGGAAGAAATAAAGCTGTCCGTGCCAAGATAGGCGCAGGGATTCTGACTGTTACAGGGATTTACTGGATGATGGTGCTTTTGTATTCGGTGGTGGTATTTGGCATCCTGGGAACAGACGGGGCAGACTGTGCAATCCAGACCGGACTTGGAGGATGGAAGAGCTTCTATAATATTACTTATTTTGAAAGTTATCTTCTGATCATTTTGGGAGGCTATCTGGGCAGTCTGTTTATGTTGACTCTGGTGATGTTGGTGTCGGCCAAAACACACTCTGCCGTGATATCGGTAACAGTTCCTTTCGCACTGTTATTTATCCCATCGTTCCTGAGCGGTATCTCTGTTTTGTCCAAGGTACTGGGGCTTTTACCGGATCAGCTGTTACAGATGGGGCAGGCAGTCTGCTATTTTAATCTGTATCAGACAGGCTCTGCCGTGACAGGGGCGGTTCCCATTATCATGACTTTGTATCCGGTATTGTTTTTTGTGATGCTGCCTGTGTTATATCAGGTGTACAGGAAGACACAGATTAGATAAAGGGCGTTCTTGCGGCAATCACCTCGCGGCAGTCGCCAAATGCCTGCAAGCAGTCACTTGGCTCGTTGCTCGCGGAAATAAAATGACTTAGTAAATCGCCACAATCTTAAGGTCGGGCTGTTTTGCGAGATCGATCAGCCCGCCGTCCTCTTTCTGTAATAAAGGCCTTGCCAGAGCAGCCTTGTTAATTTCCTTTATCTGGGCTTCCTCATCGTTACTCAGCCGCACATTAAAATCAAGCTGTGTGGAGGCGATGCGGTAGAGCAGCGGCCTGAGAATAGCTTCGTCAAATTTCACATAACCTTCCTGCTCAAAATTCTCGATCACCTGGAAAGGATTTAACGACTGTCTGTAAGTCCGGGCGGAAGTCATGGCCTCATAAGCGTCTATGACGGCGATATATTTTGCAAAAATGTCAATCTGATCACTCTGGAGCCTGGAGGGATAGCCGGAACCGTCGCAGCGCTCATGGTGCATGAGGGTGGCCTTGATCACGTGTTCGTTCAGGTTCTGGTCTTTTAACAGATTAAAGCCCAGCATGGTATGGGTTTTTAACTTGGCAAAGTCTAAATCCGTCAGCTTGCCAGGCTTCCAAAGCAGTTCCTGGGGCAGTTCCAGTTTGCCGATATCATAGAAAAAGCCGCATTGAATCAAGAGGAAGATATCCTCCTTGGAGAGTCTCCACCAGGTACCGAACACCCCGGCGATCAGCGCGGAATTTAAACAGTGCGCATGTGTCATGGCATCTTCCCTGGGCAGCATATTGTATAGAAAATCCAGAAGCTGTTCGCCGCTTCGTGCACAGGATGTAATCTTCACATACAGATCCATCAGTTTACTCATGCGCACCGGCGTTCTTTTTTCCACAAAATCTGTCATGAGCTGACTATATATGGGCATACAGTCATTGTATGTAAATTCAAAATATTTAAATTCGCTGCTGAGACGCACTTTCTCAAAATGGGTGGTGGCGTAGTCAATGTCTTCTTTAATTGCCACACAGATGATAGAGTGTCGTGCCAGTCTGGCAATCACCTTTTCAGTTACCACAGTGTCTTTCGGATAGAGCAGTTCATTCTGATAACTGTAGATATCCTCCCCGATCACCATGCCGTTTTCCAGAGTCATACGAGCCATATTTTTCATAGAAATCCCCTCCTGATTGTATGATAACAGAAAATAATTCTATTGAAAACCCTGAAAACAGAGGTGCAGAAAGTAAAGTGTAAGATGTTCTGTTTTATTTTCCAAAAGTATGGTAAAATAGACGCAGACTCAGTGTATAAGATATTTGATATCACAGGGGAAGTATATGAAAGTTTATAAAAACCTCTATATTGGGGATACTGTTAAAAAACCCGGTAAAATCATTAAAAAACTGAAACAATATAAGAAACTCCCGGATATTTATGTGCTTGTCTGCGCGGAGGATAACAGGCAGCTGGAAGTTTATCACAGTCTGATGCTGCAACAATGGTATTATAAGGAAAATCCGCCGGCAATCCTGGGGATAGCGAAAGGCCAGGAGGAAGCGTTCGGGCTGATTGAGAAGATTGCACAGGAAGCTGTGGCGGCTACCGGACAGGCCGATCTTATGGCTTATCTGGCAGTGGACAATCCGGACAGCTTTGTGCAAAAGTAGAGGAGCGGATTGTTCCGTATTCTGGTATCTGTAAAAGAGTGGAGAAACTATGCTACATATTATATTGCTTATTCTGAAAATCATAGGCATCGTACTCCTGTGTGTGTTGGGAATCCTGATACTGACGATAATCTGTCTGCTGTATGTGCCCATACGGTATCGGATTGAGATTACGAGGCAGGAAGGCGAAGGCCAGCCGCCGGTGGCAGTGTGGATGAAAGCCACCTGGCTGTTGCATTTTGTAAATGTTCTGGTTCGTTATCCGGCCGAACTTCGGATTCGCGTCAGAGTGATGTTTTTTACTATATGGCGGTCATCGGATGGGGGAGATGGGGACGAACAGGCATCCGGGAAAAAGAAGAAAAGGTCCAAAAAGAAAAAAGCTTCTGCTAAAGAAGAGTCAGAAGAAGCGGAAGAAAAGATAAAAGAGACAGCAAAAGAGAATGATAAGAGTGAGCCATTAAGAAGAAGGGAGGATATACAGAAAACTACATTTGCGGAAGTGGAGGGACAAGAGGAAGCTGGAACACTAAAGGAAGATGAGGAGGATTCAGAGAAATCTCCTTCCTTCACGGACAAGCTCCGCGCCCTGCCGGTTATCATAAAGAAGATTATTTTGAAAATTAAGAGTCTGTTTGAAAATATACAGTACACAATCCAGGGTTTGTGTGATAAAATAAAATCTATATCGGATAATATACAGTATTACAAAGACGTTGTGGAGAGTGATACCTTTCAGAACGCCTATGGACTCTGTAAAGAGGAGCTTACTGCAATTTTAAAGTGTCTGAAACCGCAGAAGGTGGAGGGGAATCTGATTGTAGGGATGGATGACCCGGCCACAACCGGAAAGATCCTTTCTATCTGCGGCATGTTGTATCCCGTTTTGGGCGGACATGTGGATGTGGCTGGTGACTTTGAGAGAAAGCGCATCGAAGGACGTTTGTTTATCAAAGGCAGGATTCGTTGCTTTACATTCCTGCGGGCGGCAGTACGAATCTATTATAATAAGGATATTAAGAAAGTGCACAGGCTATTGAAGAAGGAGGCAGCATAATGGCAGAGAATAATTTTACAGGTGTGATAGATTCCCTGATGAAGGGCATGAACGCTGTGCTTGGCACCAAGACAGTGGTGGGAGATGCAACCCAGATTGGGGATACGATTATTTTACCTCTGGTGGATGTCAGCTTTGGAGTGGGAGCAGGCGCCAGTGCCAGTGATAAGAAAAACGGCGGAGGAGGCGGATTTTCCGCGAAAATGACACCCAGTGCAGTGCTGGTGATCAAGAATGGTTCTACAAAGCTTGTGAATATCAAGAATCAGGATACGGTTACCAAGGTGCTTGATATGATTCCCGATATTGTGGAGAAGTTTACGGCGCCCAAGGAAGAGATGATCGAGGATGATGCGGCAGTGGATATTGCCTTCCCGGAGCAGGACAAATAAAGCGAAAGACCGCCTTTAGAATCATTTTGGGCAGAAGGTCATATAGTATAGTAAGACCATAAACAGGGATAGCAGCATATGAAGAAAATGATCGGTTTTGTCGCACTTTGTGTTGCCTGTGGAATGTTAGTCATGCTTTTTTTGACGAACCGTTTTGTCGGGCTTGTACTGATTGTTCTGCTTATGCTGATTGGGTACAATTTTTTTTGCTGTGATTAACAATTGACAGATACGACAGAGGAGTACTATGGAGAAATTTGAGGAAATACTGGTGCACGGCTCCGAGGATGAATTGCAGGAATTAAAATCCTGGCTTTTCCGGGAGAATATCCGTCTTGCGACAGCGGCGAAAGAGCTGGAACAGATGGAAGAGAAGATTTTACAGGAAAAAGTGCAGTTCCAGGAGGAAATGAAAGTTTTAAACCGTAAGATTTCCAGTGAGCAGCAGCGCCTCAGGGAGGACAGCCAGTTTTTTGCCAAGAAGCTGGAGATTTTACAGAATGGCTTTCAGCAGCTTGACATTGACCGCAGGCGGCTTGATAAAGAGTGGGCAAGACTTTCGGCGGAAAAAGAATTTCTGGAAGAACATAGTGTATATGAGGGTGTATCCGAGGTGTCCGTTTTTTTCCATGGCGTCAAAAATCCGCTGGCACTAAAAAAAAGATATAAGGATCTGACCAAGATTTTTCATCCGGACAACCTGGCGGGGGATACCCAGATTATTCAGAAGATCAACAGGGAGTATGAGAGTCTGAAGAGAGAGTATGAAGGGTTTAAACAGGCCTAAAAGTAAATTTGCTTTGCAAATTAACTTTGCGAGTTCCGCTTCGCGGACTCGGATAAGCGGAAGGAATATAAAAAGACCAGTCCATATGGATTGGTCTTTCATACATTTACTGTCAGATTTCAAAGATTAAGCGCGCTCTACTTTGCCGGATCTTAAACAGCGTGTGCACACGTGCAGCTTTTTGCTGGCGCCATTCACTTTACATTTCACATTCTGAATGTTGGATTTCCAAATTCTGTTGGATCTTCTATGAGAATGGCTTACGTTATTTCCGAAATGAGCGCCCTTACCACAAA
>ERZ779621.507-NODE-507-length-16095-cov-8.220574_pt1 | contig 16095 bp, 15 predicted proteins | sample MGYA00514215_ERZ779621 | MGnify/ENA primary metagenome ERZ779621 (study PRJEB29562, sample SAMEA4376715) | mouse gut metagenome | isolation source: Cecum | study: EMG produced TPA metagenomics assembly of the A DSS colitis mouse model was used to assess the...
GGGATCTGCAGGAGTGGCCATCGGTCTGGCAGTTCAGGGAAGTCTGTCCAACCTGGCCGGGGGAGTGCTTTTGCTGATTCTGAAGCCCTTTAAGGTGGGGGACTATATTCAGGAGGGCTCTTCTGGAAAGGAGGGGACGGTGGCAGAGATCCAGATTTTTTATACGAAGCTGGTGACGCCGGACAACCGGACCATCGTTCTTCCCAACGGCAGTCTGGCAAACAACAGCCTGATCAACTATACCGCGCAGGATGCCAGAAGGATGGATATTGTGGTGGGAATTTCCTATAAGGCGGATCTGAAAAAAGCCAAAGAGGTTCTGCTTCAGGTGCTGGAGGAGGACGAGGCGGTGCTGAAGGACAGGGATCATTTTGTTTTTGTGGACAACCTTGGCAGCTCCAGCGTGGATCTGGGAGTCCGGTGCTGGTTTGCCCAGAGCGATTTCTGGCCAGGAAAATGGCGGATTACGGAAAACTGCAAGCTGGCTCTGGACCGGGCGGGGATCGAGATTCCTTATAATCAGCTGGATGTGCATCTGGACCGAACCCAGGCTGAGTAGCTGTGAAAGGAATTATATTTTGTGACAAATAATTGGATGGGATAGACATGTTTAATTTATAAAAGGCTGTAAACTTTTCTACGATTATTGTGGAAAAGTTTACAGCCTCTGTTTTTTTCAGAATAATTACTAAAAAAGCTATACTTTTTTCAATTTTTATTTTATGATTAAATTAAAATAATCAATGAGAAAATATGAGGAACAGGAAGTTGTTTTTGAACTATATAGAAAAGAAAGGGGGAATTGTAAAAAAATTGCAATAGATACTGTTACTTACTGATAGTGCTTAGAATGAGGAGGAAAAAAATGAAAAAAGTGTTAAGTATGATGCTTGCTGTTATTATGTTTACAAGGTACTTCTTTTTGTTCTATTGCAAACGAATTGGAAGACAAAGGAAATGCAGATGGAATTAGGGTAGTTACAATTGGTGAAGGACACGAAATAGTGTATTATGAAGGAATCACGATTGAAGATATTACAACAGAAAGTTATCGGGAAATAATTACTCGTACTACCACGGATGTTTCACAGTATTATGAGGACTTTTCTACGGGAAGGGCAACTTTATCTGTAAATGGCGTTGTTGTTGAGACGTATGATATGAACGAACTGAGACAACAGTATACTATGTGGCAAATGCCAGAAGAGGATCTTGAATTAATAGAGAAGTGCTTAGTAGAACAAGCCGATTCGACGAATGTTATGTTACCTCCGGAATTGCAAAGCAAGTATACGGTTGAATATGATCCCGAGGATACTGTAATAAGGCCAATTTCAAATAATTCTGTTTATGCGGCCAGGGCAGCGGATCAAATTATAAAACCAGCAGGCAATGTTGAGACTACTTATCCGAGGTATACAAATAATCAAGTTAGTAAGCAGTCACGATATTCCTCATCCTGTGGAAGATATTTAGTTATGTCAGTAAAAGACAGTATGATTAACTATTCTCAAACGGCAAAAAAGAGTTATTTTTATGCGGCTAATTCTGCTGTTTCTGTAATTGCGGGATCTTTAAAAATAGCATCTGGTACATTGATTAACTCATTAAGAGGGGTGGTACAAGTCGTTTCCGGAGTTTTAAGGCTAAATGCCAGCATTGATTATTATTTCTCTGAATCGTATTCATTTCTTGCATTAAGACGGGCATATATATATGATTACTCATATAATAATCGTGAAGTGAGCGTTTATACAGAATCAGGAAATGGTGAAATTTCGATGACATGGGACTATATAAACAATGAATATACAAATCCTGCATATAAGATTACGGGAATAGCATATCCTCATACAATATCTTATAATACAATGTACGATAAAGCTCAGGAAATCTGGGAGTTTAACATGCAGGAATATGGATGGTGGAAATGGGGGGATGTATAATCAAACTGCCGATTGAATGGAACGATGAGCCGTCTGATAAAAAAAGTCTTTGGGAAGTGCTTCTTGATATAGTGGATATGATTACAGAATTGATTGAATTTTTTTTCTCTCCTTTTTATTAATTTGGCCGGAGTTCAGCCCTCGCATTCAAAAAAGAGGATGCTTCGCATCTGACGCCGTTTATCGAGCTTCCTTATAATCAGCTGGATGTGCATCTGGACCGAACCCAGGCTGAGCAGCTGCGGGATATCTTATAATACAATGTACAATAAAGCTCAGGAAATCTGGGAGTATAACATGCAGGAATACGGATGGTGGAACTGGGGGGATGTATAATCAAACTGCCGATTGAATGGAACGATGAGCCGTCAGAGAAAAGAAGTTTTTGGGAAGTGCTTATTGATTTATTGATGGCACTTCCTGAGTTGATTGAAATTTTTTCTCTCATTTTTATTAATTTGGCCGGAAGCATTGAGACATTGCATTTACAGGGACTGATGTGTTAACATTGGTTCCTGTTGTTACATAATTCTTAAGATTTTATGTTGAATTTTGATGGAATAAATGATATATTATCTCTTGTAAAAGGACAAGCCGATGTAGTATGCATCGGTACATACCAATAGGAGGATATATTATGAAAAAAATTTTGGCACTTGTACTTGCTGCCGTCTTTGTGTTTTCGATGACGGCCTGCGGGACAGAACCCGGGAGCGGCAGTAAAGAGGGAGACGGGCTGAAGATTGCCATCGTGTCCAGCCCCTCCGGCGTGGACGACGGTTCCTTTAACCAGGATAATTATAACGGCGTCCTGAAATTTATTGAGGAAAATGAAGGCGCCACAGTGACCCCCATCCGGGAGGAGAGCGGTGACAGTGCAGCCGCTGTTCAGGCGGTAGCCGATGTGGTGGCGGATTTTGATGTGATTGTATGCTGCGGTTATCAGTTTGCCGGCATCGGCAATCTGGCCCAGGAAAATCCCGATACCAAGTTTATCCTGATCGATTCCTGGCCCACTGTAGACGGAACCGAGGTTACTGCAGATCAGGTGATTGAAAACGTGTATGCCGCATATTATGCGGAGCAGGAGAGCGGCTTCTATGCAGGTATGGCCGCTGCCCTTTCCACCAAGACCGGCAAGGTGGCCGTGGTAAACGGTATTGCTTATCCCTCCAACGTAAATTACCAGTACGGCTTTGAGTGCGGTGTGCTCTATGCCAATACCACCGAAGGACTGAATGTGGAAGTGATTGAGCTTCCTTCCTATGCGGGTACCGATGTGACGGGCGCAAATGTGGGAGGCAATTATGTGGGCGACTTCTCCGATGAGGCTACCGGCAAGGTGATTGCAAACGCTTTGATTGCGGAGGGTGTTGACATTATCTTTGTGGCGGCCGGCGGCTCCGGAAACGGTGTGTTTACCGCTGCCAAGGAGGCCGAGGGCGTAATGGTGATCGGCTGTGATGTAGATCAGTATGACGACGGTGCAAACGGAGATAATAATGTGGTGCTGACCAGCGGACTGAAGGTTATGCATGACACGGTTTACAATGTACTCAACGAGGTCAAGAACGGCAGCTTCAAGGGTGCCAATGTGACTCTGACGGCTTCCACCGATTCCACCGGGTATGTGAGCGCTGAGGGAAGATGCCAGCTTTCTGCCGACGCTATTTCCAAAATCGATGCGGCACAGGCGGATCTCAAGGCAGGAAAGATCGTTCCTGCTGCCAACTTCAACGGGATCACTCCCGAGACCTTTACCTGGTAGGACCCGGCAAACAGAAAGAGAGATGCTTAGTACGGCATCTCTTTTTCTTAGTTGTGCCGGAGTGAAGAGCCGGGGTGATTTGCATATGAATGATAATAGGTTAGAAGGTTTTGAAAAAGGATTGAGAAAGCTTCAGGATATGATGAGAGTCTGACAAAAATCTGCGGAAGCGGATGCGAGGGAGGAACATGGCGGATTATATTGTTGAAATGAAACATATCACCAAAAGGTTTCCGGGGATCGTGGCTAATGACGATGTGACCATCCAGGTGAGGAAGGGTGAGATCTATGCCCTTCTGGGGGAAAACGGCGCGGGAAAGTCCACACTGATGAGTATGCTGTTCGGCATGTATGAGCCCGATGAGGGGGAGATATTCATCAGGGGAGAGAAGGTACGGCTGGAATCCCCCAACCATGCCACAAGGCTGAACATCGGTATGGTGCATCAGCATTTCAAGCTGATCTCAAACTATACTATAGCAGAAAATATTGTTATGGGCATGGAGCCGGTGAAAAAACTCCTGGGCTGTATTCCTGTGGTGGACAGGAAAAAGGCCAACAGCGATATCGCCGCTCTTTCAGAAAAATATGGGCTTGCAGTCAATCCGGAGGATGTGATCGCAAATGTCAATGTGTCCACTCAGCAGAGAGTGGAGATTTTAAAAATGCTTTACCGGGAGGCGGAAATCCTCATTTTTGATGAGCCTACCGCAGTCCTCACTCCCCAGGAGATTCATTTTCTGCTGGAGATTATAAAGGGGCTTCGGGATAAGGGCAAGACCATTATTTTGATTACCCATAAGCTGGAGGAGATCAAGCAGATCGCTGACCGTTGCGCTATTTTAAACCGGGGCAGGCTGATTGATGTGATGGATGTGGCCTCCACCTCCACCAAAACCATGGCCAATTTGATGGTGGGCCGGGAGGTAAGCTTTGAAACGGACAAAAAGCCGGCAGCTCCCGGGGATGTGGTGCTGGAGGTAAAGAACCTGGATGTATACAATCGGCAGGATTTCCAGGTGGTGAAAAATGTTTCCTTTCAGGTACGTAAAGGAGAGATTCTGGCTATTGCAGGGGTGGCAGGAAACGGCCAGGTGGAGATTGCCGACGCCATAACCGGCCTGATTCCCATTCGGGGCGGCTCCGTTATTTTAAACGGAACGGACATCACCCACATGCCCATCCGCCAGAGGACTCTTCAGGGAATCTCCTATATTCCGGAGGACCGGCATAATTACGGTCTTGTGATGGATTTTACTCTCTCTGAAAATCTGGCGCTGAAGGATTATTTTCGGGAACCCTTCTGCAGAAATGGAGTGCTGGACCATCAGGCTTTTGAGGAAAACAGCAGTCGTCTGATTGAGGAATACGATATCCGCAGCGGTCAGGGGAGTTCTACCGTTGTCCGGTCCATGAGCGGCGGCAATCAGCAGAAGGCGATTATTGCCAGAGAGGTCCAGCTGGATTCCGAGCTGATGATATTTGTCCAGCCTACCCGGGGTCTTGACATCGGAGCCATTGAAAATATCCATAAACAGATGATTGCCCAGAGGGATAAGGGAAAGGCGATCCTGCTGATTTCGCTGGAGCTGGATGAGATCATGAACTGTGCGGATACCATAGGGGTGATCTACAACGGCGAGATCCAGAAGATAGCGGCGGCAGACACTCTGACCACGGAGCAGGTGGGCGAATTTATGATGGGGGTCAGGCATGCCGAAAAGACGGAGCATACATATGTCGGGGAAGGTATGAATGCAGGCGCGGCAGATAAGGAGGGGAAGAGTCATGAAAAAAGGAAATAAAACCTGGAATGCCATAAAAATTCCTCTTTTTGCGATTTTGTGCAGTCTTGTGGCCGGAGGCGTTATCATTGCCGTTACAGGAAGTAACCCCTTTCGGTCCTATTATGCGCTGTTGCAGGGAAGCGGGCTGGCTCCCAAGGCCTCCTACGCCAATTATAAAAATATGCTGACAGACTTTTTCAGCTATGTAAATTACTTTACTCCCATGATATTTGCCGCGTTGGCCGTGGCCGTGGCTCTTCGGGCGGGACTGTTTAATATCGGCGTCTCCGGGCAGATGCTGGCCGCCGGATTTACCGCAACAGTTCTGGTTGGATACAGCGGTCTGGGAAGCGTTCTGGCCAAGCCGCTGGTGCTTCTGGTGGGGATGTTTGCCGGAGGAGCGGTGGGAGCGCTGATTGGTTTTCTGAAATATAAATTCAACATCAACGAGGTAGTTTCCTCCATTATGCTGAATTATATTTTCCAGTATGTGGTGAGCTTCCTGATCAATACCTTTTATGTGGATCCGGTGTCCAGGCAGTCTGCGGAGGTGTCAGCCGCCAGCCGTCTTACGCTTATGGATACGCCGGTAGGAGGCCTGAAAATGGATATTCCGCTGGGGGTCATATTTGCGGCTCTGGCAGTGGTGCTGGTATGGTTTTTATTTGAAAAGACGAGGCTTGGATATGAATTGAAGGCAGTAGGCTGTTCCAGAAGTGCGGCCCGGTATGCGGGTATTCGGGTGGGAAAGTGTATGGTGCTGTCCATGACCATATCCGGTGTGCTGGCCGGACTGGCTGGAGTGACCTATTATCTGGGCTATGTGGGCTCCATTCAGCCCAGGGTGCTTTTGAGCACGGGATTTGATGCCATAGCGGTTTCGCTGCTGGGCAATAATAATCCCTTCGGCATTATTTTTTCTACGATGCTGATCAGTCTGATCGGCAAGGGAAGCACTTACATGAAATCCACGGCGGGAGTGGACTCGGAGATTGCGTCTGTGATCACGGGAATTATCCTGCTGTTCAGCGCCTGCAATGTATATATGAAGTGGAAGCTGGAGCGGCGCAGACAGGAGAAGCTAAATGCAAAGGATGCCCAAAACGGGCAGGGAGGTGTATAAATGGATATTATCATTATAGACGGATTGTCCTTTGCGCTTCCTTTGTTCATCATGGCCATTGGAGGCATATATTGTGAAAAATCCGGTGTAACCATGCTGGCGGTGGAGGGGCTTCAGGGCTTTGGTGCTTTTGTGGGAGCCTTTGTTGCTGTGGCTGTGTCAGGGGCTTTTTCGGGAAACTCGCCGGTGCCCTTCTATATTGCCATGGTTTTTGCCGTGGCAGGGGGCGCTGTTTTTGCCCTGATCCATGCGTTGCTCTGTCTGAGGTTCAAGGCAAACCAGGTGATCAGCGGTGTGGTGGTCAATATTATGGCCATGGCCATGACGGCCTATCTTACCAAGCTTTTGAACAGGGTTATCTTCGGAGCTGCCTCCGACAAATTTGTGCTGACGGTATCCTCTAAAATCACCATACCCGTGATTTCCAGGATCCCTGTACTGGGAGCGGTCTTTACCAATTTATATCCCTTTGAGCTGGTGATTGTGGCAGTGGCCTTTATCGCCTGGTTTGTCATGTATAGGACCCGGTTCGGGATGCACCTGCGTGCCTGCGGAGACAATCCGCATGCGGTGGATGCGGCGGGACGGAATGTGAATAAGGTTCGCCTGTCCGCCATTGTGATCTGCGGCGGACTTTCCGGCCTGGGAGGTATCTGCTTTGCCTATTCCATATCGGCCAATTTTTCATCCAGCATTTACGTAGGCTATGGATATCTGGCCATTGCGGCTCTGATCTTCGGAAACTGGCGTATCCTGCCAACCCTTGGAGCCTGCCTTCTTTTCGGATTTGCCCGGTCAGGCGGATATCGGCTGGTGCAGGTGCTTCAGATGCCCAGCAGCTTCCAGGACCTGGTGATGATTCTGCCCTATGTTCTTACGCTGCTGCTGCTGGTATTTTTCTCCCGGCAGAACGGCGCGCCCAGAGCTTTGGGAGAAATTTATGACAAGGGATCCAGATAAGTTATACAAGTTTGATACAAATTTAGGCCATATTACATTATAGCTTGTGACAAATGAGGGATTGGCCATGTTAAAGATTTTAATTGCGGAGGATGAAGAACCTATCGCGAATCTGATTAAAATGAACCTGCGCAGAGCAGGCTATGAGTGTGTCTGGGCGGCGGATGGTGAAAAGGCTGCAGATCTGATGGGGAGCGGTAAGTATGATCTGCTGCTTTTGGATGTGATGCTGCCTGGAATCAACGGATATGAGTTGATGGAATATGCCAGGACGCTGGAACTGCCGGTGATATTTCTTACGGCGCTGGGAACCACGGAAAACAAGGTAAAGGGCCTGAGAATGGGAGCGGATGACTACCTGACAAAGCCTTTTGAAATCGTAGAACTGCTGGCCAGAGTAGAGGCAGTGCTGCGCAGGTACCACAAAGGGGAAACGGTGCTGGAGGTTTTTGATGTGGTGATCGATACGGCATCCCGGTCCGTTACCCGGGGCGGAGAGCAGATTGCTCTTACCATGAAGGAGTTTGACCTGTTGCTTTTGCTGGCCAGAAACCGGAATATTGCCCTGTATCGTGAGACAATTTACGAAAATGTCTGGGGCGGGGATTATATGGGACAGAGCCGAACGGTGGATCTTCATATCCAGCGTCTTAAGAAAAAGCTGAACTGGGACAACGAGATTTCAGCCGTCTATAAGGTGGGCTATCGTCTGGAAGGCGAGCATTGACCGATGAAATTTGCAGATAAATTATTTTTTTCCACGCTGGTGCTGCTTACCATTATCTTTACAGCCTTTGGTATCTGGCTCCTGTCCTCAAATTTTTCCCGGATTCTGGATCGGGAGATTGAGAGAGGAAATAGTGAGAGCAGGATGTTTCATATTCTTTTCGAGATGGGATGCCAGGCACAGGAGGAATTCGGCGATGACTATGCGGTCAGCAGAACTATTGACAGCATCAGGGACAGTGTGGAAAGAGACGGAAGCCGCTGTTTTATCCTGTGGCAGGACGGAAGCAGTCTATACGGTACGGACTATGTGGAAGGAATGGGATTTCGAGAAGCGGTGGATGAGCTGGTGGGAGCTCTGGATGAAAAGAACAGCTACGGATACTGCGTCCGGGAAATAGGCGACGGTTACTACATGTTTACCGCCGCCATTTCCCATGTGACAAAGGAGCCGGTAATCCTGGGGATGTGCAGGGAAATGACCGCCGTCTACCAAGACCGGCAGGATCTGGTAAATCAATACAGAATTTCGCTGATGAGTCTGCTGATGGCGGGAGGCATATGTATATATGTTCTGTCCAGGTATATTACCTGGCCGATCAGCAGCCTGGACCGGCTGGCAGGAAGGATTGCAGAGGGGGAATATGAGCTGCGTTCCCGCAACAGGGATCGGGATGAGATTGGCCAGCTGGCCAGAAATTTTAACCGCATGGCGGACCGGCTGGTAGAACAGATGGAAATGAAGGCGCTGGAGGCAAAGCAAAAGGAAGACTTTACGGCGGCCTTTGCCCATGAGTTGAAAACGCCTCTCACATCCATTATCGGCTATGCGGATATGCTCAATTCCATGAAACTGTCGGAGGAAGAGCGGAGCGACGCGTATTTTTATATTTACAGTCAGGGGAAGCGCCTGGAGAGTCTTTCCCATAAGCTGCTGGAGCTGGTAAGCATGGACAAGGAAACTTGTGCATTGCGTCCCATAGATACTAAAGGCCTGGAGGAAGATATCCGCACTACCATGAGGCCTGTCTGGAGGCAAAAGCACATCCGCGGAAAGGTGTGTATGGAGCAGGGTACTATTTTCGGAGACAGGGAGCTTTTGCTGTCTCTGTTTTACAACCTTCTGGACAACGCGGCTAAGGCACTGGACAAGGAGGAGGGATTTATTCTTTTGAAGGGTTCCTCTTTGGCAGAAGGCTATGAGGTGAAGGTTGTCGATAACGGCAGAGGAATTCCCAAAGAGGAGATCGGACGTATCACGGAAGCCTTTTATATGGTTGATAAATCCCGCTCGCGGAAGGAAGGAGGCGCAGGGATCGGCATGGCGCTCTGCCAGAAAATCGTATCCGCACATGGAGCAGAGCTGAAAATTCACAGCAGGCCGCAGGAGGGAACAGTGATGAAGGTAATGTTTCCATCATCACCTCCGGCGAAGGAGACCGGCAGCCTGGGGTGATTTCCCTATGGCTGCATGATCGGTTCCGCAGGACATGCAGCCAGAAACAGCTTCAGCATCTCTTTGGCATATTTTTGATTTCGAACGCTGGAATTGTCCAGCATATTGATAATGGCAGCTACCTCTTCGGTATGCTGCTCTTTTTCATTTTCTGAAAAATTTTTCCCATATATGATATAATCCAGAGACATATTCAGCGAGGAGGAAAGCGCCATCAGGGTTTCTATGGACATACCGCAGCTTCCTCTTTCAATGTCTGCATAATATTTTGGTGCACGATTGATCCTTTCGGCCATTTCATCCTGGGTAAGGCCTAAAAGAGTACGTTTTAAACGTATTCTGTCTCCGGCGGCCAGCCGGTCATAGGTTTCTTTCATGGCGTTCTTTATCCTCCAATTCCGGGAAAAATCTACAATTTACATATGTCTGCAAACGGCGCGCAAAAACATCTCGCGGCCCCTATCTGTGAAAAGTAACCGAATAAATACCTATTTGCTATTATCCAGTCATTAGTATATTGACAAAACGCGTTTTAAACGTATATAATAAATACGTTTAAAACGTAGATCAGACAATCTCAGAGAGAGAGAAATATTCAGGCGGCAGATAAGAATGAAGAAAATACTGATCATTACCACTATTGGCGGTTTCCTGCCGCAGTTTGAAATGAATGACGTAAAGCTTCTGATGGAACAGGGCTATGAAATTCACTATGCCACGAATTTTACAAATCCTGTTTACGAGTTGAACCTGAAGGAGCTGGAGGAGATGGGGATTCGGCTGCACCCTGTGGACATACAGAAATCCCCTTTACATATCAGGCAGAATATCCGGGCCCTGCGGGAGCTTTGCGCCATTATAAAGACGGAGGAAATCCGGGTCCTGCACTGCCATAATCCCATGGGCGGCGTTCTGGGACGATTGGCGGCTATGACGATGCAGGCAGCCGTCAGGCCTTACGTAATCTATACTGCCCATGGATTCCATTTTTATAAAGGGGCCCCTCTTTTGAACTGGCTGTTGTTTTATCCGGCGGAATTTTTCCTGGCCGGATATACGGACTGTATTGTCACCATTAATCGCGAGGATCATGTCAGGGCGCGTTCCTTTCTGCGGCGCAGAAGGATACACCGCTTAAAGAAGGTGTACAGGATTCCTGGGGTAGGAGTCTGTACTTCCAGGTTTGCTCCGGATGAAAAGGTCCGGAGGCAGGTGAGAAAGGAGCTGGAGCTGGGTGAAAATATTTTTTATATCCTTTCCGTGGGAGAACTGAATCATAACAAAAATCACGAGGCAGTCATTCGGGCCCTGGCCAGGCTGAGGGATCCGGATATTTTTTACGGGATATGCGGGAAGGGATACCGCAGGGAATATCTGGAGGGACTGGCCCGGAAGCTGGGGGTGGCCCGTCAGGTGAGATTTTTTGGGTTTCGAAATGATATTCCCAGGATGCTGCAGGGCGCCGATTGTTTTGTATTTCCCTCCAAGAGGGAGGGGCTTGGGATTGCTGCGCTGGAAGCCATGGCGGCAGGGCTTCCCATGATCACATCCGACTGCCGGGGAACCAGAGAATATATGGAGGATGGCATTACAGGCTATGTCTGTCACAGCAACAGTCCCGAAGAATATGGGGAATTGATCCGTCAAATGAAGGAAGAGCCGGACAGGCGCAGGGAAATGTCCATTTTTTGCCGCAGCAGGGCCAGAGAGTTCGATCTGAAACGGACGGACGGAATTATGCGTCAGGTATACGGGGAAATGAAATAACACAGGGGGAAAGCTCATGGATACACAGTTGTCTGTGAGCGTACAGCGGTATGGACCGAGAGACAGCGCCCAAAATCAGCGTGATCATGGGCATCTACAATCAGTGGAACAGGGAGTATCTGGATCAGGCGGTTATGTCGGTGCTTCGTCAGAGCTTCTGGGATTTTGAATTTATTATTTATAATGACGGGTCGGATCCGGAGGTCTGCGGATATCTGGAAAAGTATGTGCAGATGGATGAAAGGGTCGTACTGATCAACTCGCCGGAAAATCATGGGTTGGCATATTCTCTCAATACCTGTATTGATCTGGCCAGGGGAAAATACCTTGCCAGAATGGATGACGACGATATCTGTGACAGAGACCGGCTGGCTGTGCAGTATGAATATATGGAAGCGCATCCGGAGATCGCCTATGCAGGGTGCAATGCCAAGCTGATCGATGAAAGGGGAGTCTGGGGGCGCAGGGTCATGCCGGAATTTCCCCTGAAGCAGTCCTTTCTGCGCTTTTCCCCGTTTATTCACCCTACGGTAATGATACGCAGAAGTATTTTCGATACCCAGGAGGCCTATCGTTTTTCCAAGGATACCTGGCGGTGTGAGGATTATGAGCTGTTTATGAGGCTGTTGAAGCTTGGCTACCGGGGAGCCAACATCCAGCAGGAATTGTTTTTTTACAGGGAGAATCCCAATTCCTACCGCAAAAGGAAATTCCGTTACCGCATGGATGAAATGAAGCTGCGATATCGAAATTTCAGCGATCTGGGGCTGCTGTATCCTCTGGGATGGCTTTATGTGATAAGGCCCCTGGCTGCGGCCATTGTGCCCTCGGGATTGATTTACGGGGCAAAAAAGCTTTACCACAGACAGGACCGGCTGGGCCGGGAGGAGAGAGAAGAGACCGTTGGGATTCCCGCGGCTCCGGTGACGGAATATGTACATAGATAGACGCTTGTATAGATCAAGCCAAAGACAGCGTGACTGAAAACAGAAAGGCCGGAGAAAAACTGTTATGAAGAAAAATAGGAAACGGATGCTAATAAAGTGTGTTGTCGGGATAGCCGGGCTGGCCGCCGCATTTATTTTGGGCAGGTGGATCAGCGCAAACTGGTATCAATGGCAGAACAAAAGTCAGGAAAACCAGCAGCCACAGACAGGGGACGATTCATTGCCGCCGCCCCAGGCGGCTCTTACGGAGGAGGAACTGGAGGCGCTATTTCGCTCCGCCAAGGAGCAGGCCATGACCCTGGGCCAGAGCCAGTCCGCCGAAGGGAAGGATTCCGGAGAAGAAAAGGATTTCGGTGAAGGGAAGGATTCCGGTGAAGAGAAGAGTCCTTCCGGCGGGGAGCTGACTTCCCCGGAAGAAGGGGAGGATGAGTCCTCTGAAGATCCGGATGAGACGGATGCCGCTATCGATTTTGAATACCTGAAGACGCTGAACGAGGATATCTATGCCTGGATTACCATACCCGGCACCAACATAGATTATCCCATCCTCCGGCATCCTACGGACAATAGCTTTTATCTGAACCATAACCTGGACGGATCCTACGGATATCCGGGATGTATTTATACGGAAGACCTGAATTCCATGGATTTTACGGATCCCAACACCTTGATCTACGGACACAACCTGAAATCAAAGACCATGTTTACCGAGCTGCACAAGTTTGAAAATAAGGATTTCTTCGATTCCAATGACCAGGTGATCATTTATCTGCCCGATAAAACGCTTTATTATAAGATTTTTGCAGTGCATGTGTATGATGACAGACATGTTTTGTACAGCTTTGATTTTACCGATCAGGATATTTATGAAAGCTATCTGCAGTCTATTTATGACATCCGCGATATGAATGCCAATATCAACCGGGATTTTACGGTGACCGGCGAGGATAAGATCATAACCCTGTCCACCTGCATGCCGAATAAATCCGATGCGGATAAAAGGCTTCATGTACACGCCGTTTTGCAGGAGGAATAGGGGGAAGTGAAAACAGGAAAAAAGATATTACTGGTTGTACTGGTATTTCTTCTGGCAGTGCTCTTGGTCCTGTTTGCCTTTGTCTTATACCGCATGAAAGGAAAGGCGAGTCTGGAGGATCATGCGGCGGCGCTGGCGGGAGAACAACAGGCGGATATGGCGGCGCTGATGGCACGGCAGGCCCAGGAGGCAGAGGAAGCAGGTTCTGATGTCGGGAAGATCCCGGAGGAGGGACAGGTTGCTTATCACGGCAATCTTTATGAATACAATGACGATCTGCTTACCTTTCTGTGTCTGGGAGTGGACAGCAGACAGGACATACAGAAGGAAAAGCTTCCCGGAAAGGGCGGGCAGGCCGACACCATCGTGCTGGCAGTCATGGACCAGAAGGCGAAGACCCTGAAAATGATCAACATATCGCGGGATACTATGACAAAGATCAGGCTTTATGATACCAGCGGACTGTTTTTGTATGAAGAAGAGGCCCAGCTGGCCCTGCAGTATGCTTATGGGGACGGAAAGGAGTTCAGCTGCGAGCTGATGGAGCAGGCGGTATCCAACCTGTTTTATGGGATCCCCATACATGGCTACGCAGCCATAGACGTAAAAGCGGTAGCATCCCTGAATGATGCGGTGGGAGGCGTGGAGGTGACGGTCATAGAGGATCTGTCCCGTTTTATGCCGGAGCTGGCGCTGGGGAATACCCTGACGCTGACAGGCAGACAGGCCCTTCACTATGTGCAGGAGCGCCAGGTGGAGACGGAGGAGCTGGGAGCCAACAGCCTGCGTATGGAGAGACAGAAGCAGTACCTTTCTGCATTTATTGCCAAAGTAAAGGAGCAGACCAGGAAGGACATTACCCTTCCGGTGACCCTTTACAGTACGGCTTCCAAGCATATGATAACCAGTATCACGGCGGACCAGGCGGTATATCTGAGTACCATTGCGCTGGAATGTACTTTTTCCATGGAGGATATGGTCTCTGTCCGGGGAACCGTGGAAAAACAGGATGTATATGAAGAATTCCACATTGACGAGCAGGCCCTTTACGATCTGATCATTCAGGTATTTTACCGCCAGGTCGGTTAGAATCTGATGATTTCAGATGTCAGGGGAATTTAGATAAAGGTATTACTACCGGTTTCCGGTATTAATATATAGAAACCAATTCTACAAAAATGAGAGGAGGATAATGTCCAATGAAAAAATTATATGCATTACTCATGGCAGGTGTCATGACCATTGCATTGGCCATGCCCGCGCTGGCAGCGCCCAGCCCGGCAGCCGCTTCCATTGCGTCCGGCTCCACTGTCAAAACTACGGTAAGTAACGTAGGTGTGGCAGCGCCCTCGCAGGAACTGGCTCAGGAGGTGGTAAATGTCACCTCCAACGCTCAGGTTCTGAAGGATCTGAGCGTACCCGCAACCGCACATCTTGCAGCCGTACTGGAAGTCAGCTACAGCGGTGAGATCCCTGCAGGCGGCGTACAGGTGCCTTTTGACGTAAGCGGTTTCGCAAAGAAGGGCGATGTAGTATATGTTCTGCACAGACAGGCTTATGCGCCTTATACCTGGGAAGTAGTAGGCCAGGCGGTGATGGGCGATAACCTGACTGTAACAGGAACCTTTACTTCGTTTTCTCCTGTGGCATTCATGGTGGTAAACGCATCGGAGGTTACGGCAGCCGGCGCGAAAGCTCCCAAGACAGGAGAATGATATCCAGATTTTTGACTTTAATCGATCATGCATGATCTGAAGTGGTAATCCGTAGTTTGGTTTCTATCAGGGAGGGAATGCCATGGCGTTCCCTCCGCAAATTTTGAACAACTAAAAGTATGACACCTGAAATGAAATCGGGAGCAGGGACATAATGGAAAAATACGGCAATGGCCGGAAATTGAAAAATAATACAGCAAAAATTAATACAGTGAAAAAAATTACAGTGGAAATAATGACGGCAGCAGCGGTTGCCTGCTTATTTGCAGGCTGCGGCACCGCTGTGCCGGAATCAGAGGAATATATAGGAGCGGAAAGGCTGAATCAGGCGGCACCCCTCACCGCAGGAACAGAGCCGGATATGGGGGAAAATGAGACGGCATCCGCGCCTCTTACCGCCGAGGTGGACGGCACGGAAGAGGAGGTTGAAGGAACGGTTCTGGAGGACACTGATATTTTCAGCAGACCTTCACAGGAGGCTTCCAGGATCGGACATGTAACACAAGGCGAAAGCATTACCATAATCGGTTCCTGGGAAGAGGAAGGCTGGCGCAGAGTCAGCTATAACGGACGAGTGGCATATGTGAGAACGGAAGCTTTGGAAATTTCTTCTCCGGCAGGAACCACATCTCCTGAAGAAGGCACCGCCTCAACGCCGCCGGCTTCCGTGGAAAGTCCCACACCAACCGGAAATACAAGCTCCGGAGGAAACGCAAGCCCCACGGCCAGTCCTGTACCAACAATAGCGCCAACAGTGACGCCAAGCCCCACGGCCAATCCGGTACCAACAATAGCGCCAACAGTGACGCCAAGCCCCACGGCCAGTCCTGTACCAACAATAGCGCCAACAGTGACGCCAAGCCC
>ERZ779621.509-NODE-509-length-16046-cov-4.053343_pt1 | contig 16046 bp, 10 predicted proteins | sample MGYA00514215_ERZ779621 | MGnify/ENA primary metagenome ERZ779621 (study PRJEB29562, sample SAMEA4376715) | mouse gut metagenome | isolation source: Cecum | study: EMG produced TPA metagenomics assembly of the A DSS colitis mouse model was used to assess the...
GCTCAACATTAGTTCCCCATCCCCATATTTGACATCTAGCAACCATAATTTGAGAACCTATATCCCCAGCCTTTTTCCCTCGCTCGAACCACCAGAAAGCGCGTTGCTCATTTTTTGGAACTTCTTTTCCCAGCAGGTACATTCTGCCGACCTCATAGGCTGCCTCCCCGTCGCCATCCAATGCTTTTTTAGTCAGGGAATTGATCAGAGATATTTCTTCGACTTGACTAACATCAAATGAGACTTCGTGTGACTCTCCAAAGGATTTTCCCGCTCCTGAAAAAAGAAGAGTAAAACAAATATAATTAATTATTTTTTTGAAATAGATATTCATTTACTATATTCGACATTAATGTTGATTTTTGTTTTAGAATCAAATTTTTCTTTTGGTATAAAACGAGCACCTTCTACTGTAATATTTCCCTTCGCAGGTATGGAAATATCAAATTCAATGGCTTCATCTATTGTTTTTCCATTAATATCTAAAAGCTTGAAAGTCACAGATCCGTTCCATAAAGTATCAGCAGTGTTAGTAAGAAGGACTTTCCATTTATATTCAATATTTCCATCATCAAATTCTTCCAAAATTTCTGTGGAAGGATTTTCAATGTTGATTGCTTGATTCATTTTTCCATTTTTAGCTTTTTCCAATCCCCATTTATCCGTTTCTCCGTGCTTCGCTGCCTTTTCATAGAATAGAATTGCTTCGTCGTATTTCTTTTGTTCTGAATAAAAACCTGCGAGCATATGTTCTGCCAAACCGTAGTTTTGGTCCGCTGATTTTTTTAAAAGAGATAAGGCTTTCTCCTTTGATATGATAAACTTGAGAGATGGGGAAAAAGGATCATTTCCGTCTTCATCCAACCCAGAAGAATGTAAAGCTAACGAATATTGTGCCTTGGGATGTCCGTTTTTTGCTGCTTGCCAGTAGTATTTCTCGGCTTTTACCCCGTTTTTTTTGATGCCTATTCCTCTTTCGTAGGAATATCCGACTAAGTATGCAGATTCCGCGCTACCAAGGTTAGCCGCTTTTTTTCGATATGTAAGAGCTCTGGGGAGATTTTGTTCCACACATTCACCTGTTTCGTAAGTATCGGCGAGTTTTTCTAGGGAATAAAGGTCATTTTGTTGGGCAAGCTCCCATGTAGAAACTAGGTCAGCCTTAATTATTTCGGAGGGGGCTTGAGGGATGTCCGTTGGCGTGGATGAATCTTTAAAGCATACTTTGACAACACCCCCTCCCACAAGTCCTCCAATAATCCCCGTCAACGCAACAAGTGAGATGATTTTACTATTGAGCAACATAAAGGAATCATACTGAAAAAATACACGATAAAGTCAAGAGTGAAAAAATCAATATGAATAGATAATCATCTATATGGAGTCCCGCGGAGACAACAAAAAAGCCCCTGACCCGGAGGTCAAGGGGCGAAGCATTCTAACAAAAGAGACCGAATGATAGCCTCTCTTCTCAGAATAAGCAACTCCTAAATCATCATTTCAGTATCATCATGTAAAAATATATACTGAAATTGTTATTAAGGAGACTATGCTCAACAAAAAGGAGCTGCCCCGATAGAGGCAGCTCCTGAATATAGTAGGGGGAGGTGTTAATCTTCCCAGGTTCCACCTGCAGCTTCAATAGCATCCTGTACCTGCGCTATAAGATAGTGGGGGGCATTGTCTGTAGTGCGGCCGCTGATGGTGGCTTCTGCTATAAGACGATGATCAGTTGCATTACGGTATTCGTAGATACGATGATCACCTCTGGTTCTTACGAGGACAAATCCGTTATCTTCTAACTGTTTTATTAGATCTCGTATTCGTATTCGCATAAGTGATGTTGAAGATACGAGAAGAGGGGAGAGTTTCAATGAACGCTGTCCGAATGGAAGAATCAGTTTTTTAATAGTTGAGGATTAAATGAAGCTGGTGGTCTGGATAGGACGAGTATTCGGTATCTTGGAGTAGTTGCCAGCGGAAGGGCAAATAAAACGCTCCAAAAAGTCGGGCAGTATTTCCCGCTAGGAGTCGCGCTGATGAATATGATGGAGACCGTGGTGGATGTGATGGATTGCTGGCATTTCTAACATTTCTTGATTCCTTAGGAAAATTTAGTAAAAAATAAATTGCTATGAATTCTATTATTTTAGGCATTTGCTGTGTTTGTGGATTGGGCATTTTTGCATATCCATCATTGTCTGAGTCTACGCAGGAGTTTTCTTCTCCGGCGGCTCAACAATCGTTTGTGCAATCTGGCGATATTGCCAAGGAAGTTAACGAGATTGTTTTGGTGAATGCTATTGAGAACGGCGTTCAAACGGAACAATATGGACGTTCTTCCGGTTGCTCTGTTGGTTGCTCTACTGGCTGTTCAACCGGTTGCTCCTCGGGATGTTCTTCTGGATGCTCCTCTGGTTGTTCTTCCGGTTGCCGTAGTTGGTAATTGCTGATTTGTATTTCCAGGACTCGGTTGTAATAACACCGGGTCCTGTTTTTTTATTTATGAAACAATATCTTTTATGGACTGCGTGCGGTTTGATGGCAATCGGAGGCTTTGGGCTGCTTCCGTTTTATTTGGCAGCTGTAGCGTTGGTACTCGCTTTGTTGGGAATTGGGAACTACGGTAAGAATAAGGCTACTGCTTTTTACTGTTGGGCCGTATTAGCTGCTATCATACTGGAACCGTCTCTTGCCTATTGTTCCAGCCTTCTGGCTGCTTTGTTATTTGTTTCCGGACACCGTTTATTATCTGGATGTTTTTTATTTTCCCAGTTACCGGTACTATTGGGACCTTGTTTGCCGGTTGCGTCTTGGTGGTCTTCCCTTTATGCAAGTGGAATTTTATTTGTGTTGTTTATGCTGGTCTCCGAGAAGTTCCGTAAAATATCAGAAAAACTTACTGCGACTTCCCTTGTTTTGTACGGGATAGCTCTTGTTATAGCGACCTCATGCACTTGGGAGCTTTCTCCGGTAAATATGGAAAGAGCAGAGCCTGGATATGAGATAGGGGCAGCCGTGGAAAAGGTGTCTGGAAGAAAACAAAAAGGGGAGGGAAAGCTGGTTTATAATAATAAAGTGTATCAAAATGTTTAGCCGGAAGGGACTGTTTATTTGGATCATGACGCCCACACGGATTGGGATGATTCCAATTTCATGCAGAGAAGACCATGGGGACAGAATTTTCCGATTGCTGGAGAGCCTTTACGCATGGCTATAGGTAGGGATGGAGCATTGATTTCCAACCTGGGGGCAGCTTTGAAGAAAGATTCTTCACATTTTGTTTATGGCTTAATGGATGGGTGGAGTGTTGTCCCCTTGGCTATTAGTTTGGGCGAAAACCTTGTTTTAGCGGATTCTGATTTTGCCGTTAACTGTCTGGCGCCCTATCAACAGGCACTGATTCAAAGAATTACAGGTACAGACAGAGGTTTTATGTTTTTTCATTTTGTTTGTGCTGCAATGCTTATTACAATTCTCCGATGGCCGAAGCCCTGGCTTACTCTTGTCTTGGTTGGTGTTTATTTTTTATCATTATGGTGGCCTCAAGCAGGCGATGTGCGGTATGTAGGACGTCACCATTTATGGCCTCATACTGATTTAGGAGAAGGCCTTGTGCGTGTTTTCCAGCTTAATGGGGGTAATGTAAGATTTGGCTCTATGGGGACTAAAGTCCTGGTGGTTGCAGAAGGTTTTTCCGCTAAAAGGAATAAAGAAAAAGTTGTAGTTCTGGAACCAAAAGCAAAAGTTAGTATGGATGGAGTGGTTTATGAAGCTGGGGATGTTCCGCAGGGAGTTCGGGATGGAGTTGTGGATGCCCGACTTATTTTTCGTGAAAAAGATGCGTTACCTTCTTCGATTTATCAGGAGAATGGAGTAATTATTATAGCAACGGGAACTCCTTCTTTACTTGATGTAAATTATTTATGTAGTTTTTTATGAATGTTTTCCGGTATGTTGTTCTGGCGACATTACTGTTGTGTATGTTTAATGCAGCAGTATGTTTTTATGTTCCTGGGATTGTTGTTTTGGCTTTATGTTCTGCGGCCGTTTTATGTTTTAGGCAAAAATGGGGGCCTAAAGTTCTTCTGGATGTCGGATTGATCTGTGTAGCAATAACTGGTTTGCTATGGACGGCAACAAGAGTGTCCATGTTATTTTTTGCAGGCGTTGCAGGGATTTTTCTAATAAGCGCTGTTGTTTTATTTTTTACAGGGAAGCGCTGGATAGAGATAGTTTTACAGAGCCTTTTAATGGCGGGAGTAGCTTGGTGTTTGTTTTTTTCTTCCATGTCGCGGTTGCTTTTCCATGCGTTCAAAGAGCAGAGAATCGCTTTTCTGGAACATGGAAATTGGGGAATTGCTCAACGCCATGATGGTTCCCTATCCATCCGGGGTCAATATTCCTATGATTTCTTGAAAAGAATTATTTATAGCGAAGATGCTGACGATCTAAATGGGATTGAGGATTTCTCTGAATTGTGGCTGATGACTCCGACAAAGCCTTTCCGTACTGAAGAGATTCAAAAGATACGAAATTGGGTAGCTAAAGGCGGAAAACTGGTTGTCATTACTGACCATACAGATTTGTTTGGGCATTCAAGTGCCTTGAATCCATTGTTACAGACATTCGGAGTAGAATCTCAGAAGAATTGTATTTTGGATAGAACGGGAGATGGTGGAACTTACTATGATGGGTTAAGTTCTTTTAGAGGTTTAACGGCCAATAGTTTTACAGGAAATGGCGAAGCATGGCTTTTCCAAACGGGTTTTTCCGAACGTGCCGATTACAGTAAGAATTCATTTTTCTCAGATAATCAAATTTCTGATGAAGAAGAAGCTGGAATTCATGCTGTGGGACTTACTTCTGGATTTGGGCTTGGAACAGTAGTTCTATTCGGCGACAGTACGCTGTTTGCCAATTTTGCTCTATCAAGGCCTTCTTCACAAGCTCTTTTGCAAAAGGTTCTTAATGGTGGAAGGCCTTTCCCTTTTTATGCCTTGGCTACCATTTGCCTCTTTATTTTTATTGGTTTCAGCCAGGAAGGAAAGGGCAGACTAGTAGCATTTTTGTCTGCCGCTTTTTTAGGTAGTTGGATAGTATGTTTATGGGGAATACCTTCAAAAAAATTGTGTTATGATTTTACCACTGCTCTAGAGGTACAGGGAGATTGGTCCATGGTAGAGGATAATGGGGCTCCTTACGCGACACTTTTTGCCGCTTCTTTTTCCAAGTCAGAATATTTTCCCGTATGGAAGGGAAGTTCTACTCAGACGGAGATGATCCAGTTTTCCAATGGGATCCGTTTGGAGAATGAAAAGGGGAAAGTATGGAAGCCTTGTATGTCTTTGGATAAGCGTTTCCAACAGCCTCCTTCCATGAGTGTTGAGATGTTTCTTGAAACGCTTATCCGTGATTCCTGGGTTTCTTCTTTCTGGTTTGAGGAAGGTGTGGGGCCTTTGAAGGATATGGCCTACGGATGTTTTTGGAAAAGGATTGCAGGAGAGAAGGAGAATGTTCAGCCTTTTATTTTTTCCTCCCCAGAATTTGTTGATTGTTTTTTTATTTCCAGCCAGAAGAAGAGGATTTCAGTTCGTATACGAATTGTCCGCATTAAAGGACAGAAGCCTTGGATTGTTGTTGGGGATTGGATTATTGGGAAGGAAGTGGAGCCAGGAGTGATCCTCATTCGTAAGAACTGGCAGCATCCTTCTTGGAGAGAAGGGGATATTGTGTTAAAATTTAATTCTTAAAATAGTTAGATTCCTTTCTTTCAAATAAGCTGCGAGAACACCGAACATTTGATCGACCATTTTTTGATGAGTCATCTTTTCCTCATCCTGAGCTAAATCAAAAGAATAAGGAATAAAGTCAGCGGATACATAGGAAGGTATTTTATTCCACTTACAGTATGGATAATGGAGTAGAAAAAGCCCCTGACTCAGAGGCCAGGGGCTGAACAGGAGTGCTTTTTTTGAGTGACCAGGCTGCCGGCGGCAGGGAATGAACCCTGCCGTCAGTAGAAAGGATTATATCATGACTTGATCAAATACAGTGACTTGTTGCAACGGCTGATGGAACTTCTGATTGTTCTGCTCAGCTAACAAAAAGGCCCCGGCTGTTGGAGCAGCCGGGGCCGATGTTTTAGAAAGGAATCAATGATTGAGACTACATTGACCTGTTGCGTCTTTACTATGCCCTTTCCTCCGGATTTTTCAAGCGGGCGTTTGTCATGCTTTCTCCCGGCGTTTCTATATATATCACGGAGATTTTGCCGCCGTCCATGGGCTCGATGCCTCCAAAGGCAGGGTTAATGGGATGGAGGGTGTATTCCATTTTGCCGGTTTCCGGGTTTTTCCTGCGGACCAGTTTTTTGAGCGTTACCCCGCGTTTTCTTCTTTGGTTGGCGGGGGTATGCTTGATTTTGGTTGAAGCCTGACCAGTTTCCTGCCTGTAGCGGTTCTCACGCGGTATTGTGCGTACCGGTAAGGGCTGTTCGGCTTTTTATAGATGGAGGCCATGATTTAGTGGTATCAATAGTGTGCTCTTTTTGCAAGTTGTATCATCATGTTTCAAGACGTCCTTGTGTTTCCTGAAATTTCACAAGAGCTTTGTTTAGAGTGGAATAAAATCAAAAAGGCCGTCTCTGGAGAGACAGCCTTTTTCTTAAAACTGGTAGGCCCGGTAGGAATCGAACCTACATCGTCGGTACCGGAAACCGATGTCCTATCCATTGAACGACGAGCCCATGTTTCCAAGGAACGAGAGAAATAGAATAGAAAAAACGGGCCGGATGCAAGTATTTTTATGCCGGTGACGGGATTGGCATGATGAAAATGTGGAACGGGGAAGTTAAGGGCAGGGAGGTTCCCGGATATTCCAGGGAGAAGGAAGGGGGGATCAGGAGATTTTATGATGAAAAGAGAAGATGGCTGCCAGGACGGCCACCACGGCAACGGCCATGATGGCCGCGAAAAGCGGCCAGAGATCCAGGAATCCGGCTCCTTCCAGAAAGATGCGCTGGATGAGTTCCAGGCCGTATCTCATGGGGTTGAGCAGCGTGAGGTCCTGGAAGATTTCCGGCATGCTGGAGATGGGCGTGGCAAAGCCGGAGAGCATGACCATGGGCACCAGCAGCAGGAAAGTTCCCACAATAGCCTGCTGAAGGGATTGGGCGAAGGAGGAAATGCACAGCCCGATGGACGCCGCCGTGACGATGAAGAGCAGCAGGGCGGCGGAAAGCAGCCAGATGGAGCCCTGGAAGGGGATGCGGAACCAGAACATGGCTACCAGCACTACGAAGACGGCCTGCATGATTCCGGTGACGACGGAGGCTGTTCCCTTGCCGAGCAGGATTTCCCCCGGGGTGTATGGGGCGACGAGAAGCTGGTCGAAGGTGCCTTCCTCCCGCTCGCGGGCGATGGAGAGCGAGCCGGAGAGGATGGAGTTGATGAGCACGAGCACGGCGATGAGGCCGGGAACGATGAACCAGCGTGTGATGAGGTTGGGGTTGAACCAGGCGCGGGATTCCGTTTCCACCGGGGAGGAGCCGCCGTTTTTGGAGAGCAGTTCCGCCCCGTAGGCGGCAGCGATTTGCTGGCCGTAGCTGAGGGCGATGGCCGCCGTATTCGTGTTGCGCCCGTCCGCAATGAGCTGGAGAGATGCGGGCCTCCCCGTCTGAATGCTGCGGGAGAAATCCGGCGGAATGGTGAGCCCCACGACGATTTCCCGGTTGTCTATCATGCGGTCAATGTCTTTTTCCGTGGCCGCGGCGGCCTGGCGCCGGAAGATTCCCGTGCCTTCCAGGTCCGCGATGTATTGGGCGGCCGCTTCTCCGCCGTCTTTGTCCAGCACGGCGTATGGCACGCGGGTGACGTTCATGGTGGCGGCATAGCCGAAGATGGCTATCTGGATGATGGGAGGGATGATGAGGGCCAGCCGGCTTTTTTTGTCCCTGAGCACGGCCAGCAGTTCTTTTCTGACGAGGGAGGCTATTCTGATCAGGAAGTCCATGGCGCTATTCGAGGGATTTGGGTGCTTTCATCCTGGCGATTCCCATGAGCACCACGGCAAAGACGCCCAGCGTGATGCAGCAGGGAATGATGACGGAAGGGATGTCCCCGGCCAGGAAGAGGGTCTGGAGCAGGGTGACGTAGTAGCGGGCCGGGATGAGGTAGGTGATGGCCCGGACGGCGGGTGGCATGTTCAGGATATCATACAGGAAGCCGGACAGCATGAGGGCCGGCATGAAGGTGCCCATAATGGCGAATTGGCAGGCCAGGAACTGGTTTTTGGTGGCGGTGGAGATGACCAGCCCCAACCCCAGGGCCACAATCAGGAACAGGGCGGAAACCGCCAGCAGCAGAGTGAGGGAGCCGCGGATGGGGATGCCGAAGACGAAGGCGGCGAAGAGCATGGAGATAGCCAGGCTGACCATGCCCAGCAGGAAGTTGGTGGCGGCCTTGGCCGCCAGGATTTCTCCGCTGCCCACGGGCGTGACGAAGAGGCTTTCCAGCGTGCCGCGTTCATATTCCCGCGCCATGACCAGGGAGGTGAGGAGCGCCCCGATCATGGTCATGATGGTGACGATGACGCCGGGAACCAGGTAGTAGTGGCTGTCGTTGGCTTCATTGAAGCGGGTGCGCGTCTGCACGTCCAGCACGGGGGCTGTCCGCCCGCCCAGGGAAGACGCCCAGGAGCCGACGACAGCCTGAAGGTAGTTGCGGATGAGGGTGGCCTGGTTGGCGTTGACTCCGTTGACGACAATCTGGACTTTCGTGGTTCCATTGTGGAGCGTGTCCGGCGCGTTGCTTTGCAGGGCGATGAAGGCGTCCGCTTCATGGGTGCACAGTTTTTCTTCAGCCTCCCGGGTAGAGAAGACGCGCGTGGTCTGAAAATATCTGGAAAGGGTAAGCCTTGTTTCCAGGTCCGTGGACTGGCTGGAGGCGGGGACGGCCAGGTACGCGATGCGCACGTTTTTGATGTCCATGCTCATGCCGTAGCCGAAGAGGAGCAGGAGCACGGCCGGAAGGATGACCGCAATGCCCACATTGCCGGGGTCCCGGACCACCTGGTGGAGTTCCTTGACGATGAGGGCTCCTATTCTTTTGAGGGAGGCGGTCATGTTTCTCCTCCTCCTTTTTTCATGTGTTCTTCCGTGATGGCCAGGAAGGCGTCTTCCAGAGAAGCGGGGGCTCCGTCTTCACGCGGGGGAGCGTGTTTGCGGATATCGTCCGGGGAACCTTCCGCCAGCGTGGTTCCATCCATCATGATGAGCATGTTATCGCAAAATTCTGCTTCTCCCAGGAAGTGCGTCGTGATGATGATGGTGACGCCTTTTTCCGCCAGGGCGTTGATGCGCAGCCAGAAGTCGCGCCGGGCCAGGGGGTCCGCTCCGGAAGTGGGTTCGTCCAGAAAAAGGATGTCCGGGGAGTGGAGCAGGGCGCACGCCATGCTGATGCGCTGCTTGTAGCCGCCGGGCAGGTGCGCGGCGGGGGCGTTCATGTACGGAGTCAGGTGGAATTCTTCTTCCATGGAGCGGATGGCTTCCTGCCGCTCCTTTCCGGACATGCCGTAGGCTCCGGCGAAGAATTCCAGGTTTTGACGCGTGGTCAGCATGCCGTACATGGAAAATTTCTGGGCCACGTATCCCACTTTCCTGCGCGCCCTGGCGGCGGCGGTCCGCAGATCCGCCCCGGCCACATTGAGCGTGCCGCCGCTGGCGGGCAGCAGCCCGCAGAGCATGCGGAAGGTGGTGCTTTTCCCCGCTCCGTTGGGGCCCAGAAGGCCGAAGACCTGCCCTTTGCGGACGGAGAAGCTGACGTGGTTGACGGCAATGAAACTGCCGAATTTCCTGACGAGGTCCGTTACCCGGATGACGGTGCCGCCGTTTTCCGTCCGCTCCGGTTCCGGCGTTCCGGCAGGGGCGGGGATGTCCTGCGGGGCGAGGTCCACTTGGTCGGCAAGCAGGGTCATGAAACCGTCGGAAAAGTCCGGCTGCGCGGGGGCGGGATGGTATTCCTCCAGCTTTTTCCGTGCGGGGTGGCCGTGGGGAACGATGATGCGGACGGTGTTCCCCTGCGGGGTGGCGTTGATGATGCCGGGCACGGCGGCCAGCCTGCTCTGGAATTGGCGCGCATGCAGCCCCTCCGGCGTGCGCACCGTCACGCACATGCCTTCCGCCCGGGCGATGACGTCGGCGGGAGGGGCGTCCATAAGCAGGCGCCCTTCATACATGATGAGGGTTCTGTTGCAGTAGGCCGATTCGTCCATGTAGGAGGTGCTGACCAGAACCCCCACGCCTTCCTCTCCGGAGAATTGTTTCAGGATGCTCCACAGTTCCCGCCGGGAGAGCGGGTCCACGCCCACGGTGGGTTCATCCAGCAGGATGAGGGGCGGGGAGGAGACCAGGGAACAGCACAGGCCCAGCTTCTGCTTCATGCCGCCGGAGAGCTTTCCCGCAAGCCGCGTGGTGAAGCGTTCCAGGCTGGTCATGGCGAGCAGGCTGCGGAAGCGCTTTTCCCTGTCCTGGCCGTAAACGCCGTGCATGCGGGCGTAAAGCTCCATGTTTTCCCGGACGGTAAGGTCTTCATAAAGCCCGAATTTCTGCGGCATGTAGCCTATGGAGGCCTGGATGGACCGGCTTTTTTTCACGGAGTCCAGATTCAGGACGGAGATAGACCCGCCATGCGGTTTCATCAATCCCGTGATGAGGCGGATCAGGGTGGTTTTTCCCGCTCCGTCCGGCCCCAGCAACCCTACGATTTCCCCGGCGGACAGGCGGAAGGAGACGTCGTCCACCGCCGCAAAGGGGACTCCGGCGGAGTCCGGAAATATTTTCCGGACGTTCCGGCAGTCAATCAGGGGCTGGGATTCCATGGTCATGGTCTGGGCTGTTCCGGGGTCTGTGTTCCGGCGTTCTGGTCCAGGGGGATGGTGACGGTGGCGGGGGCTCCCAGGCGCAGCCGGTTGTCCGGATCGTCCACAATGATGTGCACTTCATAGACCAGTGCCGTTCTGAGATCCGGCGTTTCCACGTTTTTAGGGGTGAATTCCGCTACGGAGGAGATAAACCCCACCGTCCCTTTGAAGCCGGTGTCCGGGAAGCTGTCATTGCGCACGGTGGCGGAAAAGCCGGGCTTTACTTTGCCGAGCTGGGATTCCGTGAGGTAGGCCCGCACCCATTTGGTATGGTTCAGGGAGATGTTGTAAACGGGTTTCTGCGGGGAGGCCATGTCCCCCTTTTCCAGAATGCGGTTGCGCACCACGCCGTTGCCGGGGGCATAGAGCACGGCGTCTTTCAGGTTCTGCTCCCTGATGGTCAGGCTGGCTTTGGCCTGGTTGTACTGGGCCAGCGCCTGGGCTACGTCTTCCTCACGGGAGCCGGCCAGCAGCAGTTCCAGCTGTTTTCTGGCTACGTCCAGATTGGCGGCGGCCACTTGCCGGGAGGCGACGGCGTCGTCCGCCTCCTGGCGGGAGATGGATTTTGTTTCAGCCAGCGCCTCCAGCCTTTTGCTGCGCATTCCGGCGTTGTTCAGCGTAGCTTCCGCGGCCTGAACGTTTGCCCTCGCCTGGGCTATTTCTTCCGCGCGCGGGCCGTTTTTAACGCGCAGGTAGTTTTGGCGGGCGGCTTCCGCTATCTGCCGGGCTTCGTCCGCGGCCTGCCGGAGCCGCACCGTTTCCAGCGTGGCGAGCTTCTGGCCGGGAACAACCGTGTCCCCTTCGTCCACCAGCACGGAGTCAATACGTTCGGAGATGAGGAAAGCCAGATCCACCTGGCGCAGGTCCACATTGCCGTAAAGAACGGCTTTGTCCTCGGGCCCGGACGGAGTTTTCCGGTAGATGAGCCAGGCGGCCGTTCCTGCCGCCGCAAGGAGAACCAGGAGGATAACCAGCTTTTTCATAGTTTTATTTATACGTGTGTATAATTTATTGCAAGTAAAAATGGAGCCCGCATGACGGAGAAGGAATTAGCGATTTACTAACGGAGGGAGAACAGGCATAATCCGGCGTCTTTTACTTTTCCCATTATCTGTTATGATGACCGCCACCGAGATACGCCAAAGCTTTCTGGACTTTTTCCGCGAAAAACAGCACACGGTCGTGCCTTCCGCTTCTTTGATGCCCCAGAGCCCCGGTTTGTTGTTTACAAATGCCGGCATGAATCAGTTTGTCCCGTATTTCCTGGGCGTATGGACTCCCCCGTGGACGCCCGCCCGCGCTACGGATACCCAGAAGTGCATCCGCGCAGGCGGCAAGCACAATGACCTGGAGGATGTGGGTTATGACTCCTACCACCACACGTTTTTTGAAATGCTGGGGAACTGGTCCTTCGGGGATTATTTCAAGAAGGAAGCTATCCGCTGGGCCTGGGAGCTGGTCGTGGAGCGGTGGGGATTTCCGGCGGAACGCCTGTACGCCACCGTGTACGCGCCGGACAAGAGCAAGGGCGACCCCGGAGAGTTTGACCGGGAAGCCTGGGATTTCTGGGCTGAGCTGTTCCGTTCCCGCGGGCTGGACCCGGACGTGCATATCGTGCACGGGAATGTGAAGGATAATTTCTGGATGATGGGGGAAACCGGTCCCTGCGGCCCCTGTTCCGAGCTGCACGTGGACCTGACCCCGGAGGGGAATACGAAGGGAAGCCTGGTAAACAAGGATTCCGACCAGTGCATAGAGATATGGAACCTGGTGTTTATCCAGTACAATGCGGAGAGCGACGGCTCCATGCGCAATCTTCCGGCGTGTCATGTGGATACCGGCATGGGGTTTGAGCGCGCGTGCTCCATCATGCAGTGCACGAACGGATTCAAGGATTTTTCCCGCAAACCGTCCAATTACGCCACGGATGTATTCCGCCCCCTGTTTGACCGCCTGGAAGTTTTGAGCGGACGGAAGTACGCGGACGTGTATCCGGCGTCCGGTTCCAAAAGGGTGGGTGCGGAGGACGGGACCCTTCAGGAGGCGATTGCCTTCCGCGTGATTGCCGATCATCTGCGCACGCTCAGTTTTTCTATTGCGGACGGCATTCTGCCGGGCAACAATGGCCGTAATTACGTGCTGCGCCGCATTCTGCGCCGTGCCGTGCGCTATGGGCGCCGCCTGGGCTTTACCCAGCCGTTTTTGGCGGAACTGGTGGATACGCTGGTGGAGTCCTTCGGACAGGTGTTCCCGGAACTGGCCGCCCGCGCCGCTACCGTGAAGGAGGTTTTGAACCGTGAAGAGGCCAGTTTTAATGAGACGCTGGACCGCGGCCTGGAATTGTTTGACGCGGAAACGGCTTCCGCCGGAAAGGTGAGCGGCGAGTTCGCCTTCAAACTGTATGATACGTACGGGTTCCCCATTGACCTGACCGCCCTGCTGGCGGAGGAACGCGGCCTGGATATTGATATGGAGCGGTTCAACAGGCTGATGGAGGAACAGCGGGAACGCGCCCGGGCCGCCCGCAAGAGCGAGGTGGTGCGCGCCCTGGATTTGAAGACGGACGCCGTGACGGAGTTTACGGGGTACGATGTGGACGAATGCGCCGCTACGGTGCTGGAAGTGAGCCGCCAGGGGGATTCCCTGTTCATCATCACGGACAAGACTCCGTTTTACGCGGAAATGGGCGGGCAGGTGTCCGATGCCGGGTTGATTGAAATCGGCGGAGAAAGCTACCATGTGATGGCCGTCCAGCAGATAGGGAATGCCCGAGCCCATGTGGTGGAGGCCCGTCCCGGGCTGGAGGTGAAGCCCGGCGACCGCGTGCATTTGAGCATTGACGCGGAACGCCGCCGCCGCATTGAGGCGCATCACACCGCCACGCATCTTCTTCACTGCGCCCTGCATCAGGTGGTCAGCCCGGATGCGGCCCAGCAGGGGTCCTTTGTTTCGGAAGACCGGCTGCGCTTTGACTTTAACAGCAGCGCCGTTTCTCCGGACCAGCTCCGCCTGATTGAAGAGAAAGTGAACGGCTGGATTGAGGAGTCTCTTCCCGTGCACTGCACGGAACGCGCCTATGCGGACGTGAAGGGCAATGCCGCGATTGCCCAGTTCTTCGGCGACAAGTACGGGGATGTGGTGCGCGTGGTTCAGGTGGGCGGATGCAGGGATGGGCTGGATGGGGTTTCCATGGAATTCTGCGGCGGAACTCATATTGCCAATACGAAGAATATCGGCCTGTTCAAGATTAAGAGCGAGGGTGCCATCGCTTCCGGCGTGCGCCGCATTGAGGCGATGACGGGGGACGCTGCTCTGGAAATGATACGGCAGCATGTTGTTGCCAAGAGCCTGGAAATCGCCAAGGCGGTGGAGAAGATCAAGGAAGTCAATTACGAGTTGGCGGACATGGGGCTGGAACAGGTGCCTGTCCCCACGATTGAAGGCAAGCCGGGGCTGACGGCCCTGGGGGCTTCCGATATCCGGACGGTAAATGATTCCCTGGCGCGTTTCGACGCCTCCGTGGAGCATTTCAAACAGACGGCTCTGGATGCGGAGAAGAAGCTTAAAAAAGCCCGCGCCGGGCAGTCCGCCGCCAAGGCAGACGCCCTGCTGAATGAGTGGCTTTCCAATGCCCCTTCTTCTCTGATCCAGGTGGCGGAGGGTGCCGGGGAATTGCTTCAGGAATTGCTGAACGGGTTGAAAAAGCGCCAGTATGCGGGCGCCGCCTTCCTGCTGTGCGTGGACAGTTCTTCCTTGCTCCTGGGCGCTTATTGTGGCAAAGATGCCATTGCGGACGGATTGTCCGCCGGAGATATGATTCGCGAGGTTGCCGCTCTTGCCGGAGGCAAGGGAGGCGGCCGTGCGGATCAGGCCCGCGGTTCCGCTCCGCAGGATGCCGATCCTCAGGCCCTGGCTGCCGCCGCCCGCAATATTATTAACGGATAAACCCCTTACCTGGGCCCTATCGGACACCAATCATGGACAAGAAGATTTTCCCGGACGAACCTGAGATTCCCATTTTGCCTAATTTGTTTACGGCAGGGAACCTGGTGTGCGGTTTTTTTGCCATTCTGACGATTTTTGAGGGAATCAACCAGGCGGACAGCGACGCTGTGGCTGCTTTTTCCTATTATCAGAATGCCACTTTTTTAATCTTCGCGGCATGTTTGTTTGACTTGTTTGACGGCCGTATTGCCCGCATGCGCGGGCAGGACGGCCCGTTCGGGCGGGAATTCGATTCTCTGGCGGATATTGTCTCCTTCGGCATTGCCCCGGCGCTGCTGGTAGCCAAGGCCGTCCTGTTCCAGCTGTCCCCTCCGGAGGTGGGTTGGGGCATCGGCATCCTGTATCTGCTGTGCGCCGCGCTGCGCCTGGCGCGGTTTAATTGCATGGCGGCCGCTCCCCGGAAGGAAGGCCAGAGCAGCGATTTTGTGGGTCTGCCCGTTCCGATGGCGGCGGGAGCCGTGGTCTCCACCATGTACCTGGTGATGTATCTGGCGGGCAGGGCTCCGGACGGGGCCATGGACCTGGGCGTCTTCAAATACGTGATTGCGCTGGCAATGGCGGGAGTCTCCATTCTGATGATGAGCCGGGTGGTCTATCCCAGCTTCAAGCATATCAACATGCGCACGCGGGGGACGATGTACGCGATTGTGTTCATCGTGCTGGCGGTCATCTGCATTTTCAAATTCCCGTGGGTGATGCCCGCAGTCATTTTTTCCATTTATCTGCTTTACGGGCTGGTGCGGCCCTGGGTGGCCCGCCGCTGGCGGAACAGGCTGGAAGCCCGTGATGGAGAATAGGAAGACTTTCAGAAAACTGTTCCTGCCTCTTCTTTGAACAGACCATGCTGCGCCGGATTGATGCCGGGCGGCGGTGTTTCCGCGGCCCGGTTCCGGGAATGTCCCTGGGTCCGGCTTTTTTAAGGGCGGGAACGCAGCCCTCCCTTTCAGGACCGTCCGCAATTTTCCTGCGCGGAGCGTGCGCCGGAACGGCCGGGGGATAAAGATTCGGCGTCCCGAGGAAAGACGGAGAAGGAGGGAAGGGGAGGAATCGTCCCGAAGGACCGGAGCTTATTTGTTTTTCTTTTTAAAATCGTCCGCGAAGGGGTCTTTTTCCGGGGCGGT
>ERZ779621.510-NODE-510-length-16012-cov-9.918531_pt1 | contig 16012 bp, 16 predicted proteins | sample MGYA00514215_ERZ779621 | MGnify/ENA primary metagenome ERZ779621 (study PRJEB29562, sample SAMEA4376715) | mouse gut metagenome | isolation source: Cecum | study: EMG produced TPA metagenomics assembly of the A DSS colitis mouse model was used to assess the...
GGATCGCCGCTATGCGGAAGATGGCGGGCGGCGGGGATGTGACCGTCCCCTGCATTATCTATACTGGCCTGACCTACGAGCAGGAGGCCGAGCTGTACTATATGCTGGACCAGACCAGGGGAAAATTGCGGCTGGGCCACGCGACCAAGGCCCTGGTGGAATCTGGCGCAAATGCGGAGATCATTGACGTGAAGCAGCGGGTAGAGAACGCTGGCTTTACCTGGGCGCTGGACCGGCCTACCGGGGAACCCTTTGAAATTTCCACCACCCGCGCCGTTATCAACGCTTACCGTCTCCTGGGCGGCGCAGCCTTCTCCCGTATGCTGGGCCTGATTGCCGGGGCGTGGCATGGGACCCCCAACTCCCTTAAAGCGTCTATCTTCTCCGGTATGGCGCTGTTCGTCAAGACCTATGAGACGGAGCTGGTGGACCAGATTTTCATTAAGCGGCTGTCCGCCGTGGACCCGGACGAGATCATTCGCCGGGGTAAGGTGGACTTCTCCACAAACAAAGCCGCCCTGCGGTTTGCCCGCGTCATTCTCAGCAAGTACAACAGCCAGCAGCGCGGGGGCCGCAAGCTCCCTTACCGCTTCAAGGGCTGATACATCACAAACCGCCGCAGGCCGGGAGGCCTGCGGCGGCATTGATTCACCGTGAAGGAGGTACGAACATGGAACAGAAGCTGTCCCTTTCCCCTGCGGGTATGCCCCAGGCCGACATTCGTGAGGTTTCCGTGGACCCGAAGCTCCCCAAGGAGGAACGGATTGCCGAATTTCTCCGGCAGATCAAAAATCCCTACTGCTTCAAGTGCGGCAAGTTCACCGTCCGGGCGCAGTTTGCCGACAACGGCGTGTCCCTGGAGGACTGCCTGAAACAGATTTTAATTTAGCACTTTAATGTGTTGACTTGCCCGCGGAGGTGTGCTATACTTGTGACTGGAAAAAGAATTAAATAGGATAAATCAGTCACTCGTTATATTGCGGGGTAAGTCCGTGATGTAAAGGAGTGACTTTTTCATGCCAAAGTACAAGGGCGACGCATATCTCCGCCTCTCCTACTCCGCTGACCGCAGCGTGGAGAGTGACAGCATTGCCAATCAGAAGAAGCTGATCGAGGACTTTGTGGCGGCGCACCCGGACATTGAGCTGGTATCGGAGCGGGTGGACGATGGTTACAGCGGCGTTCTGTTCGACCGTCCGGCGTTCCAGGAGATGATGAACGACATTGTTTCCGGCAAGATCAACTGCGTGATCGTCAAGGACCTGTCCCGCCTGGGCCGGGAGTACATCGAGACTGGCCGCTATCTCCGGCAGGTGTTTCCCACCTACGGTGTCCGGTTCATTTCCATCAATGACGGCATTGACACCGCCAACGAGCAGAACGGCGATGATTTGCATATCAGCTTGAAAAATCTGCTGAACGATACCTATTGCCGGGATATTTCTGTGAAAACCCGGAGCGCCCTGCTGACCAAACGGCAGAACGGGGACTATGTGGGGGCCTGCCCGATCTACGGCTACCGAAAGGACCCGGAGAATAAGAATCACCTCATCATCGACGAGTACCCCGCCCGTGTGGTGCAGGACATTTACCGCCGCCGCATTGACGGAGCCAGCGCAAAGCACATCGCAGAGGAATTGAACCGGCTGGGCGTCCTGTCCCCCATGGCCTACAAGAACAGCCGGGGCCTGCCCCACCCTACTGGCGGCTTTGCGGATGTGCCGGACGCCAAGTGGTCTGCCCGTGCGGTGATCCGCATTTTGCAGGAGGAAACCTATACCGGCGTTCTTTTGCAGGGGCGGCAGGAAACCCACAACCACAAGCTGAAGAACATTATCCAGAAGCCAGTGGAGGAATGGATTCGCATTGAGAACACCCATGCGCCGATCATTCAGAAGCGGGATTTTGACCTTGTGCAGAAGATTTCCAGCCTGGACACCCGGACAGCCCCGGACGGCGAAGCGGTGTATCTGTTCTCCGGCCTGCTGGTGTGCGGCTGCTGCGGCGGGCGCATGACCCGGAAAACCAACACGGTCAAGGGTAAGAAGTATAAGCTCATACATAGTTTTCGGATAGAGCACTTCTGCAAAGGCGGCATTATTCCAAAGCTCATAGCGAATGGTCTGCGGACAGAACTGGAACGCAGATTCTGTCTTGACATATGCGGTCATTTTCTCTGGAACTGATCCATCTTTTTTGTCAATATCCAGGACTTGAGAGAAAAGCTCCTTGATCTGGCATTGTATCCCCACAAAATCTTCAACCATATGCTGGGTTTCCTGCTGCCAGATTTTTTGCAGAGAGCCGGTGGATTGATACGGCACGATCCGATCTGTCCATTCCTGCCGGAAAACCTCAAAATAGATATGGTGATCAGCGAGAGCGTCCAGAGCACGGAGGATCTTGTCAACGGGCTCTGAGCTATGTTCTTCGGGCAAGCACTTGAGTCCATTATTCATCTCAGAGAACAGTGGCGTGATTTCACTCATTTCAATATCAACAAATGATAGCAGGCTCCCAGGAAATCGTATGCTCCGAGCATCTGTCAGATGATCTTGACGACTGGCAGCGATGATGTCGTACTGCTCCTGCCCATCAATAATGCAGGTTTTGAATTTATTGTCTGGCATAATTTCTCTCCTCATGCTTCCCTGGCGGTCAGCAGATACGTCCCCAGCAGGGCCTGCTTTACCTGGATGGCAACCTGGGGATTCGCTTTTTCTGCGAATTGTAGAATGACCTCGTGGCCCTGGATCGTAACCGTCATCTTCTTGTGCTCCGACTTTTCCTCTTTTTTAGACATCATGGCAACTCCTTTCTGGCGCAGAAAAGCACCAGCCGTATTTCCCGGCTGGTGCTTACTGCTCTATACTATTTTGATGATGGTGGTTATCCATCGAAGTGACTCACTGCTTTGCCAGCATCTCTGCGTACTTGGCGCGGTCTTCCTCTGGAATCTTCAGCATAGCCATGGCCTTCTCAATAGCGATGCCCGTGCTATCCATCAAGTTTTGGATAAGAGACAGCGAAGCCTCTGCTCGGCCCTCTGCTCGACCTTCTGCTCGGCCCTCTGCTCGACCTTCTGCTCGGCCTTCTGCTCGGCCTTTGGCAAGCCCTTTGGCGATTCCCTTTTCTTCCACACCCTGACTCAAATTACACATCTCTGCCAAGCTCCTTTCCATAGTTTCCGTGATCGGTATTGAATAGTCATCCCGTAAGACCCGTTTCTTCTCTGTATCCGTAGCTTCGCTTGAGAGCAATACAGACAACAAACGCAGAATATCCGTGTTTGCTTCGCCTGCTACTTCATCTGGATTGCCGAGCCCAAGCACGATTACCGTCATCAGGTCGTAGTTCTCAACAGCCTCCTTGACATGACCAACAATATTTTCCTCTGTTATGCTGTAGCGGGTGATTGTATTCTGATGGTGTTCTGGCGGTGTGGGACAGATCCAAATGCTGTAAACCTTGCACACCTTACCATATTCGGCCTTTGTGAACTCTGTCCCATACTGCGCTGAGATCATACGGCTACAATAATAGATAGCCCGTTTGAGCAAGGGATAGCCTGCGTTATAGCGTTGCTGCGCTTCCACATTTACGATCAGGCGGATCAGTTCATCTGTTCCCGGAGCATACGCATAAAACCGTACATCATAGGTAACGGTTCCCTCCGTTTGCGAGATATCCTCGGTACGCATTCCGCGGATCACAGGATTTGTTTGATCCGGAGCTACCGGAACGCTCTCCACAGAGGGCTGGCCTTCAATATACTTTTCTACGATATCCTTGATCGAGCAATCCTGGTACTCTGTCAAGCAGCTCTTCATGATCCATGCCAGAATGGACTTCTCACTCAGCAGCCGCTTACAGGCTGCGTCATATCCCGCCTTTTCTCCCGCCGTCCCCATCGTCTCCGCCAAGGTAGTTTCCACTTCCATGCACTCTATCTCCTATGTCTTATTTTATCATATTGTCCTTCAAAAATCCACGTTTTTTTCCGGCACAGCCTGTCTGATGGATGCTCTCCAATACCAATATACCATATCCCCACTGGTATGTCGAGAGCCTTTTACGAGTTAAGGGTTTGCTCAATGTCACAAAAACAGAGACCGCCGCATCCAAGAGGGAGTTACCCCGCACAGCTTCCGAGTGGCTGCGATTAGCTAGTCAACCTCAATGGTGCGGATGATCTCGCCTGCTTTTATAGCGGCGATCTCTGGTGCTTCTGACATTGAGACTCTGCATTTGATTGCCGCCGCTACGGCCTTGGTGGTGTTGACAGCGGCTTGGGCGGTATAGACCGCGCTCATGATGTTGGCTCGGGTTGTCGTATCCAAACCAAAAGTCCCCGCGATCCTGGGGACTTCTCCCGCGGAGAGCATCAGCCCCAGGCCCAGCAGCAGGTGTTCCCGGAAAGCCATCAGCCCCGCTATCAGGATTGTCGCCTGCAAAAACGCCGTCAGGCACAGGCCGATGACCTGCTTCATCCACTGGACGAAGCCGTCAATGTAGCCCCGTGGGACGCTGAACATATAAAGCGATCCCACTGCAATCTGGATGAGCAGGATGCCACCCCGTTTCAGATTTGAGAAAAATACTTTTATCACGGCATACCCCATGGCGATCACGCAGAAGATCAGCATGATCGGGCTGGTCAGTACCGTCAGTCCAAAATCCGGCGCGCCCATCATATCGCTCAGGCTGGTCACGGCGGCGAAGTCCTCTATGATCTGCCGCCCCACCTCGCTGATGCTGGTTCCCAGGCCGGTGATCTCCGCCGTAAACGAGCCTTGCAGATTGACCGACAGCTCATAGAGCCGGACAGGGACGGTAGAAAACAGGCTGACCGCCAAGAACCCCTTCAGGATGTTCAGGGCCGTCTGCTGGATGTTTCCCCGCCCGGTGGAGTAGTCCAGGCCGCACTCGAAGCAGCACACCACCACGCTCACCGCGAAGAGCGCCCAGCCCAGCTGGCTGAAAAACGCCACCACGGACTGCACCCAGGTCAGCTCGAACAATTCGACCCCCATTCCGCCCATAATGGCAAAAAAGTTGCCCAGAAATCCCACGATCTGACCGTAGAACCAGTCCATCAGATTGCCCATGATCGTGTCCGCTACAAAATCCCAAATAAAGATTTGATACCACCTCCGGATGTTTTCTTTCTCTGCGTTGACACGCAGGCTCAAATTGGATAAAATAGTTGCGATCATTTTTGAGAGCGGGGCCGCCCATGACCTACGAGGAGTTCAAAAGTCAATATCCCATCCGGCTCAACCGGCAGCAGGAGGAGGCCGTCCGTCAGACGGAGGGGCCCGTCCTGCTGCTGGCTGTGCCTGGGAGCGGCAAGACCACGGTGCTGGTCACCCGGCTGGGGTACATGCTCTACTGCAAGGGCGTCCGCCCGGAGCGCATCCTCACCGTGACCTATACTGTAGCGGCCACGCGGGATATGAAGGCCCGGTTCACCAGCTTCTTCGGGGAAGAGTACGCGGACAAGCTGACCTTCCGCACCATCAACGGCCTGTGCGCGGTGGTCATCCAGCACTACGCCCGGCAGAAGGGCACGGACGCTTTCGCCCTGCTGGACGATGAGCGGCAGATCAAGAGCGTCATCCGCGACCTGCTTGCCCGCACCGGGACAGCGTTCCCCAGCGACCAGCAGGTGAGCGACGCCCGCACCCATATCACCTACTGCAAAAACATGATGCTCTCGGAGTCCGAGATCCACGCCCACAAGGTGGACGGGATGGATTTCCCGCGCGTCTATTTCGAGTATCAGGACTATCTCCGCCGCTCCCGGCAAATGGACTACGACGACCAGATGGTCTTCACCCACCGCATCTTCCGGCAGTACCCGGACATTCTGGCGTACTTCCAGCGCCGGTGGCCCTACCTCTGCGTGGACGAGGCCCAGGACACCTCCAAGATTCAGCACGCCATTCTCCGTCCGTTGGGAGGCGCTGGCCGTCATACGGTGCGGGTCCGTCCCGTTCCGGGTAGGCCACATAGCAGTTTCCAACGAACAGGCCGGGATGCTCGTCCTCGTACCACTGGCCCAGCGCACTCTGATCGAAGAAGGCCCGCTGTTCCTGGGGGACGCACTGGTTCCACAGGTAGAACGCGCCCAACTGCTCATAGCTGCCTGCGGGAACCACATCATACTGTTCCAGCGTGAGCAGATGGTTGACAGCATCCATCATGGTGTTGGGCGGGCTGCGCTCCACAGCGGCGGCGAGGACGATGCCCTCTTTTACACTCAGCATCTCCAGACGCAACTCCAGCCACTCTTTTTCTTCCTCTGTTCCCGGCAGCTTCAGTAGGGACTCCGCATATTCGTTCATCCCATCACCATCCCCTCCGGAGCATCTGCCGGCTCCATCACCTGCCCAGACCGTTCGTGTTCCACCAGACCGTAGCTGGTAATAATGGCCTGATCCCGCTTCAGCAGGGCGCGTCCGTAGCCGATGAGATCCACATGCGGGAGCAGCGCTTCCATATCCTGCTCGCCCATAACAACGCCCAGCTCACTACGCGCAACATCCTCCGGGCTGGCGGTCTGAGGCTCGAAGAAGTATTCATCCAGCCCGTCAGCAACAGCTACCATTCGGGGCAGCTCCGTGCAGTTGCTTACCTCCAGGACGGCCTTGTACTTACTCATCTCGCCTCGGATATCCACCGCTTGCAGGCACCGTGACAGCTCCGCGATCTGCGGCATCTCGCCGTTCAGGTAGATATTGTGATTCAGCCGGGGGATGGGGCAGTCCAGAATGGAAACGGCGGCGCCGCTCCAATCCTTCACACCCAGCTTCTCCATCGCCTTCTGCATCTGCTCCTCTGTTGCAGGGAGCCGCAGCTGGACCATCTCACCCGTCTGTCCTCCGGTCAACGGGATCGCTGCCACATTGACCCGGATGGTGTAGGCCGGTTTTCGGGGTTGGAAGTCCATGGCCTCGCTGACGTTCTGCACCTCCGAGAGCTGCTCCACATACCCGAAGCCCGTAAAAACGCCGCCCTCCGCTTCCCGGTGTTCTCTGCCGATCTTGGCGAAATCCAGAAGAGCGACCATGGATTCCGGCAGGCCGTTGGCCTCCTCAATAAAATCGTTGTCTACCAGGAATTTCCCAAGCTGGAAGTCCGTCATGGCGCCGTCCGCCAGGACACATCCCTCCATGCTGTAGGCGAAGTCTATGAGCCGGGGCAGGGGAATGGGGAACGAATTTTTCTGAATCTCTTTCCCCACCATTCCCTCAAACGCCGCCATATCCTGCGTACTTGTGAACTCGGACAGCTTCTTTGCCAGAGCGTTGAGCTGGTAGATATCCGGCAGTTCGTGGATGCACTTTTCCAGGTAGTCGTACTGCTCCCGCACCTTCAGCACCTCCACATAGGGAAGCTGACCGGGTTCCAGCCGCAGGCGCTCCATGAGATCCAGCATCTCGTAGTCGCTGGCGGGCAAGTCCAGCTCTGCGTAGTTATTTCTGCCTTGGGAAGCGTAAATGTGGAAGATGTCAGCCAAGGGTCATCCCTCCTCCATGTGCATGGCTGTCTTGAGCGGGTTCCCAATCCTGAACCGGATGCCTGTCCTCCCGCTTGATGAGACCGTAATCCGTCAGGACGCCGCCGCAGTCCTCAATGAGAGCCTCGCCGTACTGGTACAGATCCAGGCATGGTTCCAGCAGCTCCCGCTCTTTATCGCAGAGGATAACAGCAAGCTCCCCCTTCGCAACTTCGACGGGGGAGCCATACTCCGGAGAAAATGTGTAGACGCCCAGCGCGTCGATTAGATGCTCGGCCTGCTGGAGCGTCCCGCATTCAACCGCCTCCAGCAGAGCTTTGTAGCCATTCAGCACCTGCGGCCTCATGACCGCCAACCGTTGTGCCAGACGGTTGGCGGCGTAGATGTCCCCGGCGTCCGAGATCATATCGGTCAGGGAAGGGGCCTTGCAGTCCAGGCAGGTGTACCGGCCCTGCGGCAGTACGGCGGATGGCAGTTTGCACCGGGAGCCCGTTTCCATCTCCAGCAGGATCGTGTAGTCCGGTCGCTTCTCTGTCAGATCCAGGTCCTTGTATGCCTGCACCAGCTTGGCGTACTGCTCCACATAACCTCCAGGGTGGTCTGCGGTGCGTTCCACGATTACGCCGCCCGTCTGATGGCGATGTTCCCGCCCGATCCGCTCGAAGTCCAGCAGTTCAAACAGGCTGTCCGGCAAATCCTCCGCCCCAGGGACGAAGCTCTTTTCCGCGCAGAACCGGCCCAGCTGGGAATCGTTCAGGGCCTCGCCCACCACATGGCAGCGGTCCGTGCTGTAGGCCAGATCGATCAGGTCGGGCAGATCAATGGGCGCTTGTTTTGTCCTGTACTCTATCATCAGGAGCCCTTCAAAGGCCACCTCCTGCTGTTCATCCAGCTCCGAAAGTTTCTGCGCCAGAGCGTTCAACTCGCGGAGGTCATTCGGCTCGCTGAGGAAGGGAACCAGGGAACCGAACCGGTAAAACTCATCGACTCGGAATTTCACGCCGGCACCATCGCCGCAGCGGAGCTTGTCCATGGCATCCAATATCTCATAGGGCGCAGCGGGGAGGTTCAGGAACGCCTCGACACGGCTGTCCGGGCCGCTGTTGTTCACAGCATATGCGTAGAAAACCTTACGCAAGGGTCATCCCTCCCGTCTGAATTTGTTGCTTTTGCTCATAGATTTTAGGATCAGCACCAGCTTTCTCCCAACCAAACATGGAGCCGAAGCTCATGGCCTGCTCCTGTGCCTTGGAAATACCCCGTTTCTGATTGAGGTGATCCGCCAGGCGGCGGTTCTGCTCGGGATTATCGCGGTTCCAGTCACTGATGAAGTATCCGCTTTCGCCCCTCTTGATGCAGATGAGCGTCCCGTCGCTGGGCAGCGTGGAGAAGCACATATCCGGCAGGCGCTCGGAGAAGTGGGGATCGAAGCGGTCCTGCTCCGTCATAATGCTCCAATTATCGCTGTTCCACAGATGGACGTACAGCTCGCCGTCCCCGATCCGGATGGGGCGCTGCTCCCAGCCCTCCCCCAGACCGTCACTTGCCTGTCCGGAAACGGCCTCCATGAGCTTGTCCAGCTCCTCCGGCGTCAGCTGGCCCTGCACCCTACACTCCGCCACGCCCCACAGCTGCCGGTCCCGCTCCTCCACGGTGAAGACATAGGACTGCACCTTGCTGTTGACGCTGTCCTCCTCATGGTAGTAGAGCATCATACCGCGCTCAGCTTCCTCCGGCGCGCGCTCCTTCAGCAGCGAGGCCAGGATGCTGTCCTCATAGGCGCACAGGGCGCGGCCGTCCATGAAGTCGCCCTCCTCGGGCATATCGCCCCACTCGTCCGGCTCGTAGTAGTCCGCTGTCAGCGGCATGAACAGCTTCAGCGTTTGAGCGGGCGGCGGCAGGACGGTAAAGCTGTCCTCCCCCATGACCAGTCCCAGTCCACGGCCATCGTCCCACTTGACGTGGAAAGTTCCGATATCGTCAATGGCCTCCAAGGTCCCCATGCTGCCGGGTTTCACCGGGTTGGGATCGCTTCCCATCTCCCGGAGTTTGATCCGGCTGCCCACGGGATACTGCTCCCGCAGGAATTCCAGCCATTCTCTCGGTGGTGTCTGCATACTCACATTCCCCCCATTTGCATCGCCGGTCCCATCTCCTCCACCTGGATAGGCGGGGCCTCATAGATCGTGTTCCTGCCGTAGGTGATTTTTGTGATATCCTCCGCGCAATAACTTGCGCGCGGGCCAAACAGCCGCTCGAACTCCTGGCGGTCCTCCGCTCTGATACTGCTGGAACCATAGGAACCGAAGCGGCTTCGCAGGTCAGTGGAACCTGTCCTGAAAGTCAATTCCTGGCCGTCTTTCCGGATCGTAACGCACACTGTTTTGGCCTTCCAGCCTATGATCGCATCCCGTATTCCCTTGACCCGGTGGATCGGGTCGCCAGTATCCTGCATCAGCGCCTGATATTCCGCCAGCAACGCGTCGTTCTCCAGAAATTCCAGCAGGAGCTTTTCCGCGTTATTTTGGATATACAGTTCCGCCTCTGTCCGGATGAACTGCTCCGGCTCTGTAATGTAGGCGATGAACGCGGCTTCCTGCGGACCTCTCAGGGCGTAACCGCCGTGGAACTGTCCATCCGGCTCTCCCCCGGAGAAGAACAGATCAACGGCATCCTCCTTCGCGCCGCAGAGCTGGTACCCCTCCAAGTCATGCAGCGCCATCGTACTCGTCAGCTCCGTCACGGGAAGGTTCCTCCGGTCATTGGCGATGGTTTCCTCGACCCGCCGGTTGACTGCCGCGTTGATGATCTCATCCATCGTCATCGCATCCGCTTCCATCGGCGCGACCATGTCCTTCACCGCGCTGGTGCGCAAAGAGTCCAGCGTCATGTACAGCGAGCCGTCGCGATGGTTGTACACCCCGAAGAACTGGAGATCATTGTTCCAGGTGACGCCGCCGTCTTCTGCGGCGGCACTGTACAGGTAGTCGATCTCCTCCGTTTTGGGCAGGCTGTTGAGGATCACTGCGGCCTTTCCCCTCTGGGAAATGGTGAGCGGCCCAACGCCGCAGCCCAGCCACCGCTGGAAGTCCTGGCGGATATCGCTGCATTGGATCAATTCCTTCATAAACTCATCCCCCTATTCTCTATTTTCGGCGTTACATGCGGTTCCGGCAGGCCGTGCCTATCGCAGAACTCTTCCATGCTGACGTATCCCGCGAACATGCCAAACGGCTCCCGGATCTGCCGGCTCTGATATCTGGCGCGGATCAGGGCATACGGGGACAGCACAGTCCCCAGATACCCCTGTTCCGGCATCTCTTTCAACAGGACGCTCGCGTTCCGGAGGTTCCGCCCCGCCAGATGATAGCTGTGCCAGCCCTGCGGGATCTGTTCGTCAGGGATCGGGTGGTTGTAGACCGCCACGGGCCTGCCCAGAAGAAGACCTTCATGCAGGTGCGCATGGTCCAGACTTCCAAAGCGGGTATACCGTTCGCTGTAGTCCACTGTGAAATTTCCCGTGAAGGCGCCGCTGTGGGCGGGATGGTCTCCCGCCAGCCGCTTTGCCAGACGGCAGCATTCCCATACGGAGAAGCCGTCCTCATTTTCAGTGGCCGCCTCCGCGTGGAGCGCAAGCCCCTGATAGATTCCGGCTGCCGCTTCATCGCTAAGCGCGGGTGCCTGTCCGGCCTCCCGCGCTGCCGATACAGCCCGGTCAAACTCGCCGAGGTACTGCCGTTCCACCTTTTCGAATCCCTTCTCATAGGTCAGATAGACCAGGTCCTGCCAGAAATGGAGCATCTCCGCCGCAAGATCCCGTGTGTCCAGCACGGCGTTGTGTTCTCCTCTGGCGGCAAGTACCGCCGCATATTCCGGCAGGGCGGAGAGCGCGGGCCGGACCCGCGACTGTGTTTCCGCATACAGGGCGTCTGTGCTGTTCTGGAAGCGGTAACCGCTTTCCTCCGCCATTTTCCGCCCGTAGCGGCTGATCTCTGCGTAGACTTCCTCGCTGGTATGGATACCCGGCCAGCGTTCGGACACCGGTATGTCCTCCACGATGGAGGCCAGACGGTCAGTCACGAACCGGAAGGCGCGGGTGCGGTTGTCATACATCCCGCAGATTTCCACAGTGTCGTTGAATTTTCCCGCTTCCCCTACAAACAGGGCGGTAATTTCCGGCAGGACCGTATCATTACAGACTGTCAATGTGCCGCCGTCCTGTGAAACGCCCATGAATATGCCATGCCGGTCCTCGATCCACTCCTGAAACTTTTCCCGCGCTACCGGCACCCGGATCGTGTCCTGCATCAGCACATTCCCCCCATCGTCATGTGCCCGCCTTCCATACTCTGTGCAGCGGTCTGCTCCTCTATGGCCTGCTGGATCTGTCCTATCGCCTCTGCTACCACCGTGTCATCCTTGAAGCTATCCAGCTTCAGGCGGTCTTCCGAGATCCATTCGCGCCCACCCCAGCAGATGATCAGGTCGACAGCGGCGATGCCGTCTTTGGTGACGCCCAGGCGCTTGTCATCGCTGTCGAGATCGACATACAAGCGGATGGCCTCCTCCAGCGGAAGAACATGATCCGTGCGCCTCGCGCTGTCATTGATGTGGTCGATCACGTACCATTCGTAGGCGTGGGGCTTGCTGGGATCTGCGGCGTCCTTGAGTTTCTGGAGTCCACTGGCTGACAGTCCAAGCTGCGGCTCTTTTTCCGCCATCGCCAGCTTCTGCTCCCGCAGATCGTAGCAGTAGATGTAGCCGTAATCGCCGCCCATTGTCGTACAGCGCAGGCAGAACCGGTAGTTTTCTGTCTCCGCGATAAACCCGAACCGCTCCTTCCCGATCTCACTGGCGGGCTCCCGATAGCACCACCGATGCATAGCGGCGCTGCCCTTCAGCGGACCGCGTTCCCGCATTTCATCCACGAACTCCTGGAGGACCTCCTTGAACTCCGGCGTGTTGAACCGGTCATCGTTATGGGGCCACCAGCTGTGTTGAAACCGTCCGCCGCTGTCGAAGTACAGCCGCAGGTGGCCCACCGTGCCCTCCGCTATGTCCTGCTCCGTCTTGGAATAGAACAGTCCCGCCTCCTGAATGGAAGCGGGACGCAGAATGAATTTCCGGGGATCGCTGGGGCAGGCCAGGTGGTTTTCCTGACAGAAGCCGCTCAGATCTGTCATCTCCCCGGTCAGGATAAGAGTGTCCTTGATCCGCCTGATCTCGGTGGCGGCCCGTTTCAGCGGCACGGGGGAGAGGACGGAACCAAGACGGCCCCAGACAACATGGTCCATAAGCTCAGTGGGCCTGTCCGGGTGTCGATCATTTCCGCACAGGTCATAGCTGTACCAGTTGTCTGGCATCGTCTCGCGGGGGATGTCCTGTTTCGTAAACAGCACCGGCTTCCCGAACAACTCCGCCCGTTCCATCTGATCCTTGTAAATGTTGATACGCAAGGGTTTTCACTTCCTTTCACATTTTGGTAGCCAACATACATACCACACTTTCTCCGGGAAAGCTACTGGATTTTTGTTGCATTCGCAGGAGGCTCTCTCATTAGTGGACATGATGCCCGCCATATGGTATACTTTTATCAGGTTGTGCAAGCGATCTCAATTATGACCATAAAACAGGAGGAAGGCTGATGTTTGATACAAGCAAATTTGAGTGGACCAGAGAGCCCGCAAAGTTTATGATCAATGATGATTCCGTCGAGATCATTACCAAGCCACACACAGATCTATGGCAGCGGACGTACTACCATTTCAGAAATGACAATGCCCCCGTTTTACAGATCAGGACAAGCGAAAAATTCTTCTCCTTTGTTGTGAAAACGGAGTTTGAGAGCAAACACCGTTTTGACCAATGCGGCGTGGTCATGTATCTCAACAGCGATAACTGGCTGAAGGGGTCCATTGAATACGAAAATGAGACATACCAGCATCTTGGCAGCGTTGTGACGAACCATGGATATTCCGATTGGGCGACCACTGCTATTGACGCATCCATAAAATCCATGTGGTACCGCTTGAGCCGAAGGGAAGATGATTTTCGCATAGAATGCTCGCGGGATGGGCTTCATTTTTCGCAGATGCGAGTATGCCACATGTGGGACGCAGCTGGTGAGATCCAATTTGGGATCTATGCGTGCAGCCCGGAGGATTCATCTTTCAAAGCGACATTTTCAAATTTGGACATGACCGAATGCAAATGGTTGGCGCATGACGGACAGCAGCCGGATGGCGTATGAACCCCAATCAGTGCAACAGATGGGCGGTATTTCTTAGGCTATCCCTCCCATCTGCGGCCCCTGTTCCCGCTGGTACTGCTCCGCGGGATCGTCCTGCATCAGCTCCTCCAGTGGTATCGTCCCGTGGTAGGCCACGTAGCCGTGAGCAGTGAACAGGCCGCCTTCTTCCCGGATACGCTGCTCACCATAAAGGCGGTAATCGTAGAAGCCTTCCAGATTCTCATCATACTGGAAATGGCCGGATTCCCGGATCATATATTTGCCAAATTCCTCAGCAGTCCGAACGTTGGGAATAAACTCGAATTGATCCAACTCCTCCGCCAGCCGCCGCACCTCGCCGGCATACTCCGGCTGGGTCGCGCACACTACGGCCTCCAGCATTTCTCTCTGTGCTTGCGAGAGCGGCTGGATCACGCGGCACATCTCGTTCAGATCATCCAGTCCCTCCCGCTCCAGATGCAGGCGGTTAGAGACCTTCTGCGGCAGATTGTCTATCTCTATAGACAGCTCCACATCCCGCAGATTGGCGATTCCTGCGCGGAGCAGGCTGCGTCCCAGCTGCCGGTCGGATACGGGAAGATCCAGGACAGCCGGTTCGCCGCCCTGGGTTGGCGTCAGACACACTGTCAGGGGGCTGTCGTCATAGCAATACGGCGGGAACTGCCGCCCCTGATAGAGCGGCTCCAGCTTCATGCCGTTGTCGTAGACCACACCGTATGGAGTGACCACACCAGTCCCGGTGTCGATCAGCCGCAGGGCAGCCTCGCGCCCGTCCAGAGCTTTCAGTTCTTCCAGGGGCAATGTGCCGCCGTTCAGATTCATGGCGTGGTACTTCCCGGCCTGTTCCAGCTTGGAGAAGTCGGAGATCACGGTGGACTCCTGGCAACAAAAAGTCAGATTGATAAAGTCCTTGATATCCGTGAGGCCCAGCTTGTGGCCCATGGCCTGAAACTGCTCGTCCTCGCTCGCGCAGAAGCTCTCCAGCCGCTTTGCCAGATAATCCAGCTCGTCCACATTGACTTCTGAGCCTGCCAGACTCTCCAGAACGGAATATTTGCTGTTCAGCTCAATGATACGGCAGTCTTGTCGCAAAGTATCCCCAATGCCGAGGTTTTCCAGCAGTTCCATGGTGTGATCGTATTCCTCGCGGGGTATGGGGAGGGGAACCGTGACGCCGCCGTACTCCGGATGCAGCGGGGAATCCAGAACCGCCGTCATCATTCCGCCCTCCCGATGTTCGTGACCTCCGGCCCGTACCGGGCAATGAGAGCGGCGCAGAGGATCAGCAGAAGCGTGTCATCGCTGACCAACTCCGGGTCAGCCAACTCCTCGGAAGTCGCTCCCAGCATCCCGGAGCAGAGGCCCTTCGCCACCCGGTAGAGGACATAGTCCTGAACCGTGGTGTTATCCAGCCGCACACGTTCAAAAGCAATCCGCCCTGGCGTAACCGCCGCAAGCGTCTTCTGCCAGAGCGAAGCGTGGGATGAAAGCAGATACACCGCCGCCAGCCACCGGCTGTCAACAGTTTCATCGCCCTGCGTCATCCGCAGCATTCGCGCGATATGGAGTTGCCCCTCGAAGTAGAACGCCCTGACCTGTCCGGCGATGCCCACGGCCCGCTGCTTCAGCCGCAGATGCGGGCCGCGAAGTTCGGCACCTCCATCATCATCCGTTCCAGCCCCGCCAGGGGTGTGCCGCGTACAAAATATTTACCCATTTTTCGTTTCCTTTCCCATAAAAATAAAAAAGGGGCCGATGCTTCTGCCATGGCTGGCAAACATCGACCCCTCATTCTACACATATTGAATTTTACATGTCGAAGATCTGCCCCTGTCTGGGGACGCTCTCCATGTCCGGATCTGGGTTCGTTCCCAGGTGATAAATTCAACACCGTACTCCGCCGCTGTCAGTGGCAAGGCAGAGGCGCGTACCGTCCGCTTCTACCGGCAGAAGTCCGTCTTCCGGCTGGCCTGCGGTGAAGCCCTCATGCCGGAGGTTGAGGGTCAGTTCTCGAAAATAATTATTTTTTTGCTCGGTGGCCTGTTCGTGCATCGCTGCTCCTCCTTCGTGTAAATTCTGCTGGAAACAAAAAAAGAGGCGGCTTGTTGTTCAGTCTCGACCAACAAGCCGCCTCTTTTTTCCTCTGCAAATCCGGATCAAACATCCGCTCTTTTGTTGTGGTTAATAAAACAGGGACTCATGTTCCTTTCGGCTACATGAGTCCCTGTTCGTGGTGGAGA
>ERZ779621.514-NODE-514-length-15912-cov-5.988522_pt1 | contig 15912 bp, 10 predicted proteins | sample MGYA00514215_ERZ779621 | MGnify/ENA primary metagenome ERZ779621 (study PRJEB29562, sample SAMEA4376715) | mouse gut metagenome | isolation source: Cecum | study: EMG produced TPA metagenomics assembly of the A DSS colitis mouse model was used to assess the...
GGTGACGGCGACGGCGTCCACCTCGTTCAAGGTCAGACCCGCGCCGGACAAGGTACGGTCCGCCACAGGGACGATGGCCTCCACATGGGCGCGGGAGGCCAGCTCGGGCACCACCCCGCCGTAGAGGGCGTGGACCTCTACCGAGGAGGCGATGACGTTGGAGCGGATGACCCGCCCGTCTTGGACCACGGCGGCGGCGGTTTCGTCGCAGGAGGATTCAAAGGCGAGGATATTCATGGTTCAGTCCTCCGAAGGATAGGGGATAAAGATATTCTTGTCGTAGTCTGCCCCGGTGCGCAGGGTGCGGTAGATGGCCCGGTGGGTCTCCATCAGGTCGTCATCGGAGATATCGGGTCCGTAGGCCAGCACCAGGAAGGGGACGGTGAAAATCTTGGTGGTGTAGCCCATCTGGCGAAGACCCGCGCGGGCGTAAAAACCCAGCCGGCGGCGGCGCAGGTCGTCCACCGCCTCGTCCCCGGTGTCGGGAATCTCCACCTCGCCAAAGACCCCCTTGCCGTCCACACAGAAGCGGCGGAGCATATCGGCCAGCAACGCGCTGCCCGTCCCGGCGTTTCGCAGGTGGGGGAGAACGGCGAAGTAGTCCAGCATGACGTAGGGGTGCTCCTCGCCCGCCGTCCAGTAGAGGGCGTAGGCCATGAGCGCTCCAGAGGCGTCAAAGAGGCCGTAGGACTGGTAAAAGCCCTGAGCAGTGAGGGACTGCAGGGCCTTGAGGGGTTTCAGCTCCGCCTTGGGAAAGTCCCGCTTCATGTGGTTTTCATAGAGGCCGGACAGCTCGTCGGCGGTGAGCAAACGAAAAACGGCATTATCCATGGGTGTTGTCCTCCCCAAAGACCTTGTCCATCAGGATGGCGTCCTTATGGATCTCGGCGTAGTAGTTCTTCCGGCGGCCCACCGCCACGAAGCCGTTTTTCTCATAAAGGGCAAGGGCGGGGGCGTTGTCCTCCCGCACCTCCAAACCGATGTAGGCCAGATGCTCCTCTCCGTAACGGAGAAAGGAGCTTAAAATGGCTTGGGCAATGCCCTTGCGCTGACAGTCGGGGCGCACGGCGATCTTCTCCAGACAGCCCTCGTCCAAAATGACCCCCAGCACGCCGTAGCCCAGCACGCTGCCGTCCTCTGTCTCCGCCACCACGAGAGAGACGGTATCGTTATACAGCTCGCTCTCCCAGCTGTCCGCGCTCCACGGGCGGGAGAACAGCTCCTTGTCCAGCTCCGCCACCTGCTTCAGGTGGCTCTTATCCATGGGGACCAGTTGATATTCCATCGGTATCACCCCTTCGCCTCTCCCCAGGTTTTGCCCACGTTGGCGTCGGCGACCAGGGGGACCTTCAACTCCGCCACGGCGGTCATCTCCCGGGTGAGGAGGTCCTTTATCTGCTCTGCCTCCCCTTCGGGGCACTCTACGATCAGCTCGTCGTGGACCTGCAGGACCAGCTTGCCTTGGAGGCCCTCCCGCTTCAAGGCGGTGTAGACCCGGAGCATGGCCAGCTTCATCAGGTCCGCCGCCGTGCCCTGGATGGGCATGTTGAGGGCCACCCGCTCCCCAAAGGAGCGCAGATTGAAATTGGCCGACTTCAGCTCGGGCAGCCAGCGGCGGCGGCCATAGAGGGTGGAGACATAGCCCTGCTCCCGGGCGTTCTCCACCACCCTGTCCATGTAGGCGCGCACGCCGGGGAAGGTGGCGAAGTAGGCGTCCATATATTCCTTAGCCTCGGAGACAGTAACGCCGATGTCTTGGGAGAGAGAGAAGGGGGAGATACCGTAGACGATGCCGAAATTTACCGCCTTGGCCCGGCGGCGCATCTCATGGGTGATCTCGCTGGCGGGGACGTGAAAGACCTGAGAGGCGGTGGCGGTGTGGATATCCTCGCCGCTCAAAAATGCCTCCTGCATGGCGGGGTCGTCCGCCATATGGGCCAGCACCCGCAGCTCGATCTGGGAGTAGTCCGCGTCCACCAGCACATTGCCCGGCTCGGCCACCAGCATGTAGCGGAGCTTGGCCCCCAGCTCGGTGCGCACGGGGATGTTTTGCAGGTTCGGTTCGGTGGAGGAAAGCCGCCCGGTGGCGGTGACGGTGTTTTGGAAGGAGGTGTGGATGCGGCCGTCATCGGCAATGACCTTGGTGAGACCGTCTACATAGGTGGATTTCAGCTTGGTGAGCTGGCGGTAGTCGAGGATCGCGTCCACAATGGGGGCCTGGCCCCGGAGCTTCTCCAGCACCTCGGCGGAGGTGGAGTAGCCCGTTTTGGTCTTCTTCACCGGGGGAATGCCCATGTCCTCAAAGAGGAGCTTGCCCAGCTGCTGGGTAGAGTTGATGTTGAACTCCCGCCCCGCCAGAGTGTAGATGACCTGCTCGTCCTCTAAAATGCGCGCCTGGAGCATTTTTCCGTATTCGCCCAGAGCCTTGCGGTCGACGTGCACCCCGGCGCGCTCCATCTCCGCCAGCACGGGGCAGAGGGGAAGTTCGATCTCGTAGTAGAGCTTATCCAGTTCCAGCTCGGCCAGCTTGGGGGAGAGCTCGCCGTAGAGGGCGTCGACCAGGGCGGTGTGGCTCATCAGGGCGGCCAGGGCGTCGGTGACGTCGCTCAGGGAAAACATAGGGCCAAACACCCCGGCCCGGAGGTAAAGGGACTCCTTTGGGGTTTCAAAATTGAAGTAGGTCAGCGCCAGCTTGGGGAGGTCGTAGCTGCCGTCGGTGGGGGCCAAAAGGTAGGCGGCCAGGGCGGTATCGAACACAAAGCCCTCGGTAGAAAGCCCCTCGGCCAGCAGGGTGTTCATCAGATCCTTGACGTTGTGGGAGACCTTTTTGATATTCGCGGAAAAAAGACCCCTGAGAAGGTCGTTGTAGCAGGGCAGCTTGTCGGGGAAGAAGAGAGCGGCGCGGCCCGCATCCTCGTCGCCCCACTCCACGCACACCGCCGCCAGGTCGGGAAGAGCCAACAGGGAGACGTGGTCCTTGGCTTGCCAGAGGGCCAAAAGCTCGTCCGCACGCGCTTGGTCGGTGACGATCTCGCTCTCACAGGTCAGAGTGATGGGTGCGGCGGCAGCGGCGCATTGGTCAGCAGTCAACCCGAAACGCTCGATGAGCTTGGAGAACTCCAGCTTCAAAAAGAGGTCGTAGAGGGCGGCGCTGTCCGGTTCGCGCCGCTTGGCGTCCTCGGGGGAAAATTCGATGGGGGCATTTTTGCGGATGGTGGCAAGGTCGAAGGAGAAGTAGGCTTCCTCCTTGCCGTCCGCCAGCTTTTGCACCATGGCGGGCTTGGCGGGGGTCTGGGGTGCTGTGCACACCGCGGGCATATGGTCGTAGAGGTGGTCCAGGGAGCCGTACATCTGAATGAGGCCCATGGCGGTCTTTTCCCCGATCCCCTTCACCCCGGGGATGTTGTCGCTGGAGTCACCCATGAGGGCCTTTAGGTCAATGATGTGGATGGGGTCGAAGCCGTAGTCCGCCCGGAAAGCCTCTGGGGTCATGTCCTTGGTGGTGGTCTGGCCCATGCGGGTGGTCACCAGCTTGACGGTGGTAGCGTCATCGATGAGCTGGAGGGAGTCCTTATCCCCGGTGACTACGGTGGTGGTCCAGCCCGCGGCGGCGTCCTTGGCGGCGATGGTGCCCAACAGGTCGTCCGCCTCCCAGCCGTCCAGCTCGTACATGGGGACGTTCATGGCCCTAAGCACGTCCTTCAAAATGGGCATCTGGGCGGCAAGGTCGTCGGGCATGGCGTGGCGGGTGGCCTTGTAGCCCTCGTACATCCGGTGGCGGAAGGTGGGGGCCTTGCGGTCAAAGGTGACGGCCAGGGCGTCCGGCTTGTCCTCGTCCAGCAGCTTCAAGAGGATGTTCAAAAACCCGTAGACGGCGTTGGTGGGGGTGCCGTCCCGGGTGGAGAGGGGACGCACGCCATAAAAGGCGCGGTTGATGATGGAGTTGCCATCGATGACCATCAGCTTCATGGGCTTGGCCTCCTTAGAGATCTGTTCATAATATTATACCAGCTTTCCCCTTCAAGGGCAAGAAAAACCGCCCCATGAGGGGCGGTTTTCCCAAGAACAAGGCAGGTTGGGTTTACTCGGCGGGGGTGACCTCCATCGCGCCGTTTTGATCGGTGACAATATAGCTGCCGATTTCGCCGCCGGTGAGCTCTTCGTCGTCTACGGAGAACGAGCCAACGCCGAAGGCGTCATTGCCGGTGAGGCTGAAGGTGTAAACGATGGGGTCGCCGTTAACCTCTGTACAGACCTCCACCTGGCCGTCAGGGGTGACGGTGACAGTGGCGCCGTCTTCCTCCAGGACATATTTGCCGTCCTTGGCGAAGGCGTCGGTCACGTCGATCTCCTTGCCGTCTACGGTGAGGATGTCCTTGCCGTCCCGCTTCTCCAATGCCAGATCGGGACAGATAAACATCTGGGCGTCCTGGATGTTGCCGTTCTGGTCGGTGAAGGTGACGGAAAAGGACATGAACAGCTTCTGCACCGCCGGGGCGGCCATGGCGGTGACGCACAGGGCGGCCACACAGGCGGCGGCGATGAGCACGGTTTTGATGGGGCGGGAAAAAAGCTTCTTGCGGTTGGTATTCTCAGTCATGGCGATCATTTCCTCCAGTTTCTCCGCGCCCGGGGTGAGCCGGGCACAGGCTTCACGATAGGTGTTGGGATCAAACATAGTCTTTGGCCTCCTGTTCACCGGACAGGGTCTGTTTCAGCTTCTCCCGGGCCCGTGCCAGCCAGGTCTGCACGGTGGACTCTCTGGCCTCCAGGGCACGGGCCACCTCCCGGACGGACCAGTCTTCGTAGTAGTAGAGATACACGCACAGCCGGTACTTGGGCTTCAGGGCCATCACCGCGGCCAGCACGTCGCTGTGGTCCTCAGAGGCGGGAGTGGGGGCGTCGTAGTCCTCCAGAGGGAGGACCCGCTTGCGCCAGGGGGCGCGCAGGAGCTTGCGGCACTCGTTGACAGTGACCCGCAGCAGCCAGTGCTTGGCGTGGTCGTCGCTGGCGAAGGGCTTGTCCGTCTGATAGAGCTTGAGCAGCGCGGTTTGGGACACGTCCTCCGCGTCCATACGGCTGCCCAGGGCGTGGAAGGCCACCCGGAAGACGGCGTCGCCGTAGGCGCGGGCCAGTCTTTCAAAGGCGTCGTTGGTCAAACAGATCCCTCCTTGCGGGCGGTGGCGTGGGGCTTGGTTGGAAAGCGCTTTCACAGAGAATATCCCTCAGGGGAGGAAAATATCTCACCGGGGCAAAAAAGTTTTATGGACTGTCCAAGTCCATACCATGATATCACGTGTCAAAAAATGTGGCAACGCTCTTGCCAACGGGTGACAAATAGGATATAATTGCCCCATCCGCGAGAGATCAGTCCTACGGGGAGGTGAACCGGGTGGACAACGACTTTTTCTCTGTCGGGAACGGTCCGGCTCCCGGCCAATATCCCCAACGAAACGCCTACCGCCGCCCCCGGCGGAGAAGGCGCAGGCGGCGTTTGCCCCAGGGCCTGGGCGTTCTGATCCTGGTGTTGTGCGCGGTGGTGCTGGGGGTGGTCTGGCTCGTAAGCGTTTTCCACCCGGCGGACAAGGGCAAGGAGACCGTGCCGCCCTCGGCGCCGCCCACGGTGGCGGAGGAGCCAACGCCCTCGACCCTCCCCGCCGCCACAGTGGAGCCGACCGCGCCGAGCCAGGAAGAGCCTCCCGCCACCGACCCTGCAAAGACGGAGGACGGCGGCGCGTGGTTTGCCGATGCGGTGTTTATCGGGGATTCCCGGGTGGGGGGCCTGCGGCTCTACAGCGGCATCACCACCGAGGCCACCTTCCTGGACCACGCCGGGCTTTCCATCTACGCGGTGGCCAACGGCAAGGAGGTCTTACCCCGGGGGGACAAAAAGGTATCGGTGCTGGACGCCCTGGCGGAGGGGAAGTACGGGAAGGTGCTCATCTCCCTGGGGGTCAATGAGCTGGGGTATTTCGACCCCGACGGCTTCGGCACGGCCTACGGCAAGGTCATCGACGCCATCCGGGAATGCCAGCCGGACGCGACGGTCTATGTCCAGGCCCTCATCCCGGTGAACACTGCCAAGTGCAAGGAAAAGAAGATGGCCTATTATATCACCAACGAGGGCGTGGCCAGCTATAACGAGGCGCTGGAGAAGGTCTGCGAGGAAAAGGACGTGGTCCTCCTGAGCGTTCCGGAGACGCTTTTGGACGAGAACGGAGAGACGGCGGAGGAGCTGACCACCGACGGCGTCCACTTCAAAAAAGAGGGCTACGTGCGCTGGCTGGCGCACCTCACCGAGCAGTTCCAAGGAGCGCCGCCCGGCGAAGGCGAATGAAAGAAAACAGCGCAAGCGGCGCTCAGGCCGCTTGCGCTGTTTTGCTTTTTTGCGCGGGGGGCGAGATATCCGTCCGGTATCAGTCGTGCCCATGGCGGCGCTTTGTTTTTGGGGGGGCGGGTGAAAGGCTGGGGCGGGATATGCGAAAAGATATCATTTTTTCTTGGCCTCCTGCGATGCAACGGCTTTGTTTTTCTCAACAAGCCGGCCGTATTTCTGTATGCTTTTTGACCTGAACTACAAAAATGAAGCGGGATCAGGCCGTTGAAAAATAGAAGGTGGGCGATCCCTTGGGGGAACGCCCACCTTCCGTTTTAGGGGGTAGTGCTGATGGCTGTGTTGTTAGAGTAGATCAGGCCGTGACGTAACGGGTGACCGTCCTGGAGTCTTTGACGTTGTCATAGTCGGTGGCAAAGACCGTGATGACGACCTTGTATTGCGTGCCCTTAATGCCGTCATAATACATCGTTGTGCCGTAGGCGTTTCTGCCGGAGACGGTCATGCCCTCATCTTTCTCCGTAAATACCTTTGCAATCATCCAGCCATCTTTGCCATACTTTTCGTAAATTTTGATTTGAGACGAACCGATTGCTTTCATAATTCCTGTGCCTTCAATGGAAAACTGTATGGCAAGCTGGCCGCCGCCGGAGGCAATGGCGTTGCCGTCATAGGCATCTATCTGGTCGCTGGCATAAGGGACAATTCCATATGCACCGGCGGTGGTGACCGTCAGCATACAGGCAAGCAGCAAAAGAATGCTGACAATACGATATTTTTTCCTTGTCATATGTTCCACTACCTTTCGTAAATCGAATCTATCATACTTCTTGCTTCATCCACGGTTATGTGCCCACGGAGAGAGCATTCAAATACATCCGTATACCATGTAACAGAAACCCGGCCATTGTTCTCATATATGTAGTGTTCTATTCCGTTAACTGGGTAAATTTCAACTAACGTTCCATCTTTTTCGTAAGAACGGGTACTTATTGGCTTATCTTGCTGGATGATATAAATGGACATATTCTGCTCATCTGTTTGCCCAACTTGGTAGAACGCGTTATAGTCGATCCTTCCGTATTCTGGATACTTTATTACTTCTACCATAATTAGCTCAAAAGCCTCCGGAATCTTGGGGGCAATCTGGTCATTTACTCCATTGCGCTCCAGCGCATCTTGGAGCGACTCATACTCTTCATCTGTTGGAGTGTCTGCGGGGTTTGGATCTTGCCCCGGGAACACAAAATGGAAAAGAGTATCGTTCCAGCTTCCCACCATGATGAACACATTTTCATACCCCAGAGCGGTGGGCAGGATGGTGGCGAAATACAGTGCGGCAATAACTGCTGCCACCGCAAAACGCCGAAGCGTGAACACCTTCCGTTTTTTCTTTGGCTTGGGTGGTGCGGCTTGTCCGCTTTCATCGTCTGCCTCGTCTGGATAAAGGGACAGCCCCTGTCCTTCCGGAGTATTGAAATGTGTTTGGAACTCGCGCCATGCGTCATCTACGTCCGGCAGACACCCGGTAGGGTTTTCTTTCTCTTTGCGCATGATCACCTCCGCGACTGCGTCAATAAACGCATCTTCATCGTCCTGGCCTAGTTCCGCACTTTTGCGAAGCAGTTCCTCCAGTTCATTCATACTGAGTCCTTCCAGAAAATCGTAGCGTTTGGGCCCGCTGTTTTGCCCAGCCATTGCTTACCCCCCCTATATAAATATGTCCGCAGCACCGTCACATTGGAACGAAAATGAAAAATTATTTTTCGTCCTCCAGCTCTTTGCGGAGCTTATCCTTTATCTTCTTGGCTCGTTTATAACAGGCCCACATAGATATCCCCAGTTCATCAGCGACATCTATGTAAGAGCGTTTATCCAACGCAAGACACTTGAGCAAGTATAGCTCATCCTCTGTCAGAAGGCTCTTACACCTCTCCATTAGGTCATGGTCACTCGAGTAATCATCTGTGGTGGACAATGACGCATATTCCTCATAAGAGATCAACCACTTGAGTTGACGGTTGCGGGACCGCACGGCGTTTCTTGCGGTATTCTTGACCATATTCTTCATCCATCCGATTTGGTTCTTGCTGGCAAAAAACTCCTTGGCCTTCTTGGGCTCCATAGTTTTGGCGAAAGCATCCTGCACCACATCTTTTGCCTGCTGCCAATCTGCCGTAAAGCAATAGGCATGGACGATCAATGTGTGCAGATTTTCCCGGTAGAACTGTTCAAACATTGTTTCCTGCTCTGGCGTCAAGCCCCTTCCCTCCCATCTCTCTTTGTAAGGCTTTTTTCTGTAAAATGACCCGGCAGGGGCGTTCTCCTTGCCGGGCCGTTTCGTTATGCGTGCGTCAAGCTCGGTCTCTGGCGCCATAGTCGATCACTGTCTGAATGACCTGCTCCAAATATGCCAATTCATCGGTAGTCTGACCGGAAAGCTTTGCAACGATATTTCCAATACGGGAATCCACATCGCTGCCACGGAGCAGAGCGTCATAACTGACGTTTAAAGCCTCGGCCACGGCGTGAAGATTCAAGATGCTCATCATTCTGCTGCCGCCTTCGATCCGAGCGATCGTTGACGGGTCGACCTCCACCATGTTCGCCAGCTCTTCCTGTGTCAGCCCGCGTTCCATTCGGCACTGACGAACATTGTTTCCTATCAAGGTCATCAGGGTTTGTTTGAGCTTTTCTTCCTCCATGCGGCATTCCTCCCTGTTTCCTTATAGGAACTATTATAATGCCTATTTGTCACCTGGAATATGACCAAACAGGAAGGAAAGTGTTTCCTAACAGTCATATTTGTGGTATAGTAACAGTTACTACAAAAAATTTTCCTGAAAATATTCCAAAATTCGCCTTGCGCGGACATAAATATAATAGAGGGTAATCATTCAGCCAAGCTTAATTGCTCCCTGACTTTACATTGTATGAGGGGACGTCGAAGGTCAGATTGTTCCGCTGTCCCACGCACTAAAAATACGCAGAAACGCAGAAAGGAATGTGTCAACAAATGGAACACCAAAAACCAATCACTCGCATCATTTCGGTCTTTTTGACCATGGCTTTGCTGTGCGGGCTTGTCCCGACTGCAGCGTTGGCCGCAAATGAGTATGAGATCCCCAACATCATTGAATACAAGGCTATGACCCTTGTGGACCTCCAAGGCGGGAAATGGGTTTCCCGCTACCAATACGCAAAATCAGAAAACACCTTCTTTGGTGATGTGAATCTCAATGTGCCATCCCTTCTGCGGATCGGGTTTACCATTGAGAAGTCACAGTATATCAGCTTGGCTCTTTACAAGCTGGACCCCAGCGTTGTGGAACATACCGGCGAGGATGACCACGCTACGCTGGAATATAAGTTTAATCCGGATGCTGAAGATTTTGGCGCTTCCGAGCCTGAAGATTTTTTGGCGGACAACGGCAATATGATCGGCTATATCTGCGGCACGCGGGTCACGGATAATATCGTCAACCCCAGCACCACCGCCGAGCAGGTAGACTATCAGCGCATTTCCGACGATGAATGGCGTTCCATCGTGGAAAGTGCTGTGGACGAGGACGGCCTTATCAATCATGAGACCTTGAACAATATGTACGCATATGGCTTTAAGGGTGAGAAGCTGCCGCCTCCCCCTCCGCCTCCCGAAACAGAAGCCGCGTCCCTTATGAGCATGGATGAAGATATCGTGCCCGTGAGCGACGAGCAGGCTCTGGACGCCGACATGGAAATGGGCGAGCCTGTGGAGACGTTGGGCCTTGACGTGTCCACCGATGAAGCGGTGGAGCTGCCCGAGGACGCCGACCTTGCGGATGATGTAACCGAGGACGGCGACCTACCTGAAGACAACGATGTTGAAGCGGAAGAACCCGCGGTGGAAGAGTCTCGTTCTCTGCTTCCTATCTCGGACGTTCTCTATGATCCCGAGCCTGCATCTGTTTTCTCTGGCCGCCGCCGCGCCGCTCCCCGCGCGGGGGATGACTGGGCCATTGAAAACTATGTGCTCTGGGACGGCACCGTAAAGACTCCCGGCGGTCAGATCAAGAAGCCGAATTATGAGGACGGCTACTATGTGATCGTGATGGAGCCTTGCCGGGAGGATGCTTCCCTCTATAACAGCTTCTTGGGTTTCAAGAGCACCACGGAATACCGCCGACCCTTCACCATGGATGGCTATTCTGAGCCGAAAATGAGCGAGGAAGAATGGCTGATCAGTTATACCAAAGACCCTGTCAATCTGCTCACCGGGAGCTTTAGCTGGAACTATACGGATATGGCTCTCTACGGCAGGGAGGATCTGCCCTTTATCCGCTATTATGAATCCACTGCTGCCGACAAGAATTATGGCTTGGGCAACGGCTGGAGCACCAACTTCACCGCCGACCTGACCGTGAAAAAATTCTATGCAGAAGTCCATCTAGCCAAAAACCGTATACTGTATTTCGACATGGACTTTGATGGCGAATACCGCACCTGCGGTGACTGGACGTTCGCTTGGAATGGCAGCGGCTACACGCTGGAAAACACCATGGCCAACACGGCCTACACCTTTAACGAGGATGCGGTGCTGACCAGCATCTCCACCCTGGGCCGCAACACCCTTGTGTTTACCAACGATGGCGAGAAGGTGACAAGCGTCACCAACGGTGTGGACAGCTTCGCCTTCGGCTACAACGCGGACGGCAATATCTCCACTGTCACCGACAGCGTGGGCCGCTCCATCACCCTTACTTATGACGGGGACAACCTCACCGCCGTGGAGAACCCGGATGCGGACAGCTTGGAGTATACTTATACGGCGGACGGCTACCTCAAAACCGTTAAGAATTTCAAGGGTCAGGTCTATGTTGACAATACCTATGATACCAGCGGACGTGTGACCCACCAGTACGCCGCCAATATGGGCATCTTTGACTTTACCTATGACCAAGAGAACCGTCACAACACCTGCACGGGAACGGACGGCTACCGCTTGGAAATTTGGTATGACCAGCTCAATCGAATTATCAAACGTACAGATTCCGAAGGTACAGAGTCCTTTACCTACAATACATCAAATCAATTTACCAGCTTTACCGACCGCGAGGGCAACACCACCCTCTATGACCACGACGCCAACGGCAACATCAGCAAGATCACCTACGCCGACGGCACCACTGAAATCTATGTCTACGACGCCAACCGCAAGGTCACTTCCTACACAGACCGCAACGGCGTGACCACCGCCTACACCTACAACGCCCAGGGCCGCATGACCAGCTCCACGGATGGCCGGGGCAACACCACCACCTATACCTACGATGGGGGCGGCAACATGACCGCCGTTACCGATCCCTTGAACGGCGAGACTACCTTTGCCTACGACAGCAAGGGCAACCGCACCGGCATGACCGACGCCCTGGGCAACGAGACCGCCTACACCTACGACACCCAAGGCCGCCTTGTGTCCCAGACCACCCCGGACGGCAGTACGACTACCTACGCCTACACCGACGCGGGGAAGCTGGTGAAGATCACCGACACCGAGGGTAACGAGCTGACCTACACCGTGGACGGCAACGGCTTCAACACCAGCGAGAGCGACTGGCTGGGCAATGTCACCAGCTACGAGCGCAACACCCAGAACCAGGTCACCAAGATCACTGACCCGCTGGGCAACGCCACCACCTATACCTACGATGACCGGGGCAACCTCTCTGTGGCTACCGACGCCAACGGCAACGAGACCACCTACACCTACGACGCGGCGGGCCGTATGCTTACCATGACCGACGCGCTGGGCCACACTTGGAAATACGCCTACGACAACGAGGGCCGGGTGACCAAGACCACCGATCCCATGGGCGGCGTGACCACCACCGCCTATGACGAGACGGGCCGGGCCACCTCTACCACCGACCCCAAGGGCGGCAAGACCACCTACACCTACGACGGTGTGGGCAACACCACCGCCGTCAAGGACGCCCTGAACAAAACCACCAGCTACACCTACGATGCCAACGGCAACATGACCTCCAAGACGGACCGCAACGGCAAGACTTGGAGCTATACCTACGACGCCAACAACCGGCTCACCAAGGAGACAGATCCTATGGGCCGGGAGACTTCCTATACCTACAACGCCAACGGAAACGTGACCAAGGTGACCGCGCCCGGCGCGCTGGAGACCACCAGCTCCTATGATTCCATGGGCCGGGTGACTTCCTCCACCGACGCGGGCGGCCATGTCACGGGCTATACCTATGACACCCTTGGCCGTGTCACCAATGTCACCTTTGCCGACAATACCTTTGTCAGCTACACCTACAACGCCAACGGGCAGGTACTCACCACCACCAACGAGCTGGGCGGGGTGACCACCAACACCTATGACGCCGCCAGCCGCCTGACCTCCACCACCGATTCCAAGGGCAACAAGACCACCTATACCTACGACGCCATGGGCAACCTGACCCGGACCACCACCGCCGAGGGATTGACCACGGCCTACACCTACAATGGGGACAACCAGATCGCCACCATCACCACCCCGGAGGGGAACGTCACCCGGTATGCCTACGACGGCAACCACCGTGTAGCCTCCATCACCGACGCCCGGGGCAACGCCGTGACCTACGCCTACGACAAGGCAGGCAATCTTACCTCCGTCACCGATGGCGAGGGCAACAAGACCACCAACGAATATGACCTGCTGGGCCGTCTGGTCTCCACCACCGACCCCAAGGGCAACAAGACCACCTACGCCTACGACAACGAGGGCAACCGCACCGGCGAGACCGACGCGCTGGACGGCGAAGCCACCACCAGTTATGACGCGCTGGGCCGTATCACTTCCTACACCGACAAGAACGGCCACACTTGGAGCTATGCCTATGACGCGGCGGGGAATCTGGCCTCTGTCACCGACCCGCTGGAGGGCGAGACCTCGTACACCTACGATGCGGACGGCAACCTCCTGACCACGACCACCCCCATGGGCAAGGTCACCACCAACACCTATGACGTGCGCCACCGCATCGCCACCGCCACCGACCACAAGGGGCAGGAGACCGCCTACACCCTGGACGCCATGGGCCGTATCGTGGGCCAGACCAACCGGGACGAGACCACTCTGGCCTACACCTACGACGCCAACGGCAACCTGCTCACCGTCACCAATGAGCTGGGCGATGTCACCACCTACACCTACGATAAGGACGGGCGCATTGCCACCGTCACCGGCGCCATGGACGGCGTGTCCACCTACACCTACGATGCGGACGGCAACCTGCTCTCCGTGAAGGACACTCTGAACCGCGCCACCGTCTACACCTACGACGGCAACGGCAACGTCCTCACCGTCACCGACCCGGCGGGGAATGTTACCGCCTATGCCTACAATAAGAACAACCAGCCCAGCAAGGTCACCGACGCCCGGGGCAACGCCGTCACCGTGACCTACGACGCCAACGGCAACGTGGCCACTGTCACCACCGCCGAGGGCAACGTCACCACCTATACCTACGACGCTCTGAACCGCTTGGCCTCCGTCACCGACGCTGGGGGCGGCGTGACCCGTTACGCCTACGACGCCGAGGGCAACCAGACCGGCGAGACCGACGCGCTGGCCTACACCACCTCCATGACCTATGACGCGCTGGGCAACCTCCTGACCCGCACGGACAAAAACGGCAACGTCTGGAGCTACACCTACGACGCGGATGGGCGGCTCACCCAGGAGACCGACCCTCTGGGCCGCAAGACCGCCTATGTCTACGATGACAACGGCAATCTCACTAAAGTGACCACCCCCATGGGCAACGTCACCACCTACACCTACGACGCCATGGACCGCCGCACCGGGGAAACCGACCCCTTGGGCCACACCACCACCTTCCTCTATGACGGCCTTGGCCGTGTGGTGGGCATGATCGGCAAGGGCGGCGTCCGGACCTCCCAGACCTACGACGCGGAAGGCAACCTCCTGACCGCCACCGACGAGCTGGGCCATGTCACCGCCTATGAGTATGACGCTCTGGGCCGCATGACCAAGCTGACCGACCCCAAGGGCGGCGTGACCACCTACGGCTACGATCTGGCGGGCAACCTTATTTCCCAGACCAACGCCTTGGGCAACGCCACCACATGGGCCTATGACGCCACGGGCAACCTTCTGAGCCAGACCGACGCCCTGGGCAACGCCACCGCCTATGCCTACGACAAGGACGGGCGGTGTGTGTCCATCACCGACGCCAACGGCGGCGTGACCGCGGCGGAGTATGACGGTAACGGCAACATTGTCAAGATCACCGACCCCGAGGGGAACGTGACCACCTACACCTACACCGCCCGGAATCAGCTTGCCAGCTATACCGACGCGGCGGGCTATACCTTCTCCTATACCTATGACGGCAACGGGAATGTGGTCAGCCACACCGACGGCAACGGCAACGCCACCGTGTATCAGTACGACGGGCTGGACCGGGCCGTGAAGCGCACCGACGCCGCGGGCAATATCGCCACCAACGAGTATGACGCGGACGGGCGGATGGTCAAGGCGGTCAACGAGGAAGGGGCCGTCACGTCCTACACCTACGACAAGGACAGCCGCCTCATCTCCATGACCGACGCGCTGGGCCACGTCACGGCCTTTGAATACGACGCTATGGACCGTGTGACCAAGGTCACCGACGCCTTGAACAATGCCACCACCTACACCTACGACGCGGCGGGGAACATCACCTCCTCCACCGACGCCAAGGGCGTGACCACCACCTACACCTACGACGCCAACCACAACCTCCTGACGGTCACCGACGCCGCCGGGACGGTGAGCTATGCCTATGACGCGCTGGATCAGGCGGTGAGCGTCACGGACCGCAACGGCAACACCCAGAGCTTTACCTACGACGCTGCCGGGCGCATTACCAAGGTCACCGACAAGAACGGCAACGAGACCGCCTACACCTACGACGGCAACGGCAACATCGTCAAGACCACCGACGCCCTGGGCACCGACGTGCTCTTTACCTACAACGCCAACGACCAACTCATTCAAATGACCCAGAGCCGGGTGGACAGCTACCATGAGCAGGCCGAGACCATGGTCACCCTCTATGAGTACGATGGCCGCAATCTCGTGACCAAGGCCGTCCGCTCCGACAACAACCAGGAGCTTTACACCTACGACGGCAACGGCAACATGATCTCCAAGACCGATGGGGACGGCTATGTGACGGAATATTCTTACAATTCCCTTGACCTGGTCAGCCATATCAACTATAATAACGCCAAGGAAGTCACCTACCAGTATAACAAGGTGGGCGAGCTGGTGCAGATGGACGACTGGCTGGGCGCCACCACCTTTGAGGTGGATCTGCTGGGCCAGCTCAAGAAGGTCACCGACCACAAGGGCAACGTGGTCTCCTACGCCTACGACGCGGTGGGCAACCAGACCGCCGTCACCTACCCTGACGAGACCACCGTCTCCAAGACCTATGATGAGGTCTACAATCTGACCAAGGTCACCGACGCCGAGAAGGAGAACTACACCTACCTTTACGACGACGCGGGCCGGGTCACCAAGCTCA
>ERZ779621.516-NODE-516-length-15754-cov-5.355500_pt1 | contig 15754 bp, 16 predicted proteins | sample MGYA00514215_ERZ779621 | MGnify/ENA primary metagenome ERZ779621 (study PRJEB29562, sample SAMEA4376715) | mouse gut metagenome | isolation source: Cecum | study: EMG produced TPA metagenomics assembly of the A DSS colitis mouse model was used to assess the...
AGCCCCTGGCCGCCAAATTCTGCAACGGCACCACCGTCACCTGCGACGGCCTGTCTCAGTGGGGCAGCGAGAAGCTGGCCCGCCAGGGCATGGGCACCATGGACATTCTGCGCCACTATTACGGCGACGATATCGAGCTGGTTTCCAACACCCCCATCCGCGATATTGAATACTCCTATCCCGGCTATCCCCTGCAAAAGGGCTCCTCCGGCAGCTATGTTACGGTGCTTCAGGCCATGCTGAACCGCATCTCCCGCAATTACCCCGCCATTCCCCGGGTCTACCCGGCGGACGGCATATTCGGCAGCCGGACGGAGGAATCTGTAAAGGCCTTCCAGCGCATCTTCAACCTGACCCCCGACGGCATCGTGGGCCAGGGCACCTGGTACAAGCTGGTGACCCTTCACGGAGCGGTGCGAAAGCTGTCCGAGCTGGTCAGCGAGGGCCAGCCCTTCACCCAAATCCAGGGCCCTGCCCCCGGCGTCACCCTGCGGGAGGGCAGCACCGGGGTGGCCGTGTCCGCCCTCCAGTACTTTATCTCCATCATCGGCCAGTTCTCTCCCGCCGTCCCCGTACTTGCCATCGACGGCATTTTCGGCCCCCTGACCACCCAGGCCGTCAACGCCGTCCAGAGCCGTCTGGGCCTTCCGGTCACCGGCGTGGTGGATCAGGCCACCTGGCAGGGCATTTATGACGAATACCTGGGTATCGCCCGCACCGCTCTGGCCGGAGCCGGGCTGCCCACCACCCCCCAGCAAATCGAGCAGAAGGTCATGTCAGGCCAGTTCCCCGGCTACGACCTCAGCTATGGAAACACCGACACCTGAAAGGAGAAAACCTGCTATGAACGCCAACGCGCCCGCCCGCGCCACCCCGCCGGAGCCCTCTGACGGCGGCGGCAACCAGCCCATTCGCTCTCTTCAATACATGCTCAACCAGCTGGCCATCCACAACGACGTTCTCACCCGGCTGGCGGTGGACGGCATCTTCGGCGAGCGGACCCTGGAGGCCGTCATGGTTTTCCAGCGGGAAAACCATCTCCCTGTCACGGGAGTGGTGGACCTGACCACCTGGAACGCCATCCGGGACGCCTATGTCCATGTGGAGCTGATGTACGGCTTTCCCCCCGCCCTCAATGTGCTGCCCTGCGGCACCTACACCGCCGCGGAAGGTCAGGAGTGTGAGGTCCTCCGCATCGTCCAGGCCATGTTCGGCTCCCTCAATACGGTGATGACCAACTTCAGCCCCTGTGCGGTCAACTGCTGCAACGACGGCGAAACTTATAAAAACATTCAGGAGGTCCAGCGCCTGGCCGGACTGCCCGTTACCGGCACCCTGGACCGCTCCACCTGGGCCTACTTGGTCCAGCTGTACCAAGTTCTGGTCACCCGCCGCTGAACCGTCAAATCCCCCCTTGCCATTTCCCTCCCAATTCGATATAATGCTTGAAGATATTTCACCCCGGAAGGAGTGTGCGCCATGGCGGGATTTATTCACGACAAGCTGGATACCAAGCTGCTGGTGCTGTATATTATGGACCGGGCGGCGGCCCCCCTGGATTTCGCCACCCTGACCGACCTGTCCATGTGCGACAGCGGCGTGGACTACTTCCAATTTGCCGAGGCGGTGGCGGAGCTGACGGACAGCGGCCACCTGGACCACCAGGGGGAGGTCTACGCCATCACCGGCAAAGGGCACAGGGCCTGCGCCGCCGGGGAGAGCAGCCTATCCCCCGTCATCCGCCAGCGGTGCGACCGGCGGCTGGCCCCGCTGAATCAGGCGCTGAAGCGCAAGGCCCAGGTCCGGGCACAGGTGGCGGAACAGCCCCTGGGCTTTGACGTGTGCCTGTCCATGGACGACGACCAGGGGAGCCTGCTCTCTCTCACCCTGCTCTCCCCCACCCGGGAGGACGCCCAGCGCATCGCCGACAGCTTCCTGGCGCATCCCGACCGGGTGTACAACGGGCTGCTGGGGGTGCTCCTTACCAACGACGACGGGGGGGAAGAGCCTTGAGCTTGATGGGGTTCCCGGTCTCCAATCTATTCCTCTATTTTGTCCTGTACTCCTTTCTGGGGTGGGTGATGGAGACCTGCTACTGTTCCATCATGGAGCGCCGCCTGGTGGCCCGGGGGTTTCTCTACGGGCCCATCTGCCCCATCTACGGCGGCGGCGTGACGCTGATGATCCTGTTTTTCACCCCGCTGAAGAAAAACCTGCTTCTCTTCTATGTGGTGGCGGTGGTGGTCATGACCTCCTGGGAGTATTTTGTGGCCTGGGTGCTGGAGGCCGCCACCCACGTGAAATACTGGGACTACTCCCAGTACCGTTTTAACCTGAAGGGCCGGGTGTGCCTGTGGGTGGCCCTGACCTGGGGCGTTCTGTCCTATATCGTCATCTTCTTCATCCACCCGCCCATCCAGGCCCTGGTGGAGGACCTCCCCATCTGGCTGGAGTTCATGCTGTGCGGCGCGTTTCTGGCGCTGCTGGCGGTGGACGCCACAGCCACCATCCGAAATCTTGTGCTGGTGGCCCTGCACGTGGAAAGCGTCACCCAGCTGGGGCAGGAGCTCCAGCTCCAGGTGGCCCTGGGCAAGGCCGAGCTCAGCAGCCGTCTGGAGGACAGCGCCGCCGCCCTGCGCCAGCGCTACAGCGACCAGGTAGCCCAGCTGGAGCAGGTCAGCCGCCGCTTCCGCCGCGTATACGGCACGCTGAAAGTCAGCCAGAAGTATTCCGTCAGTCACGAGGACATCCTGGCCGCCGCCGCCCTGGCCAAGGAGGAACTGCTCCGCCGCAGGGACGCCTTGAAATCCCTCCGCCGCAAGCACTGAACCTGAATCCTGTTATAAAAAGCACCCCGCCGGAATTCCAGCGGGGTGCTTTTTTGCTTTATGGCAGCGCTTTTTCGTTGCCGAGCGAGAACCTTTCCATCACCGCTGACTCCCGCGGCGGTTTAACGTTCTTTTCGGTCACTTTTTCTTTCAAGAAAAAGTGACTCAACGCTGGCCCTTGTCGTAGGGAATTCCCTCCGCCTTGGGGGCCCGGGACTTCTTAGAGGTGAAGGCCAGCACCACCAGGGTGATGAGATAGGGCAACATTCGGTAAACATGGGAGCTGATGGGGGCGTTGGCCAGCAGGCACACCCCGTCCCCGTTGATGTCGATGGAGGCGTAAGAGGCTGCGATACACTTGAACAGGCCGAAGAGCAGCGCCGCGCCCGCGATGTTCAGCGGCTTCCAGTTGCCGAAGATCATGACGGCCAGGGCCAGGAAGCCGAACCCCGCCACATCGCCGGTGGAGGCGCAGTTGGCGGTAGTCAGGGCGTAGACAAAGCCGCCCATGCCCGCCAGCATGCCGGAGATGGTGGTGCCGGCGTACCGCATTTTGTACACGTTGATGCCCAGGGAGTCGGCCGCCTGGGGATTCTCACCGCAGGACCGCAGGCGCAGTCCAAACCTGGTTTTGTAGAGCAGGACGGACAGCACAATGAACAGCAGGATGCACACATAGGTGGCCAGATACACCTTGTGGATAAAGGTCTCGCCCAAAAATCCCAGCTCTGTTTTGCGGTCGATGCCGAAGGTGCTCTTTTTTATCATGAACCAGCTGGCGGCGTCGCTGCCGTCCGCCATTCCCAGCGTATTCTGGTTCGCGATGATCCGAATAAGGAAGAGCACCAAGGCGGGAGCCATCAGGTTCAGCGCCGTGCCGCCGATGGTCTGGTCCGCCTTCAGGTTCACCGAGGCGAAGGACAGCAACAGAGAGAACACAGCGCCCATCACTCCGGCGGCCAGCATGGCCAGCAGCTCCAGGCCCTGGAGGGTCAGCCAGTCCTTTGCCGCGAAGGCGTCGTGGAAAAGGGCGGTCCCCTGCATGACCCGGACAAAGAGTACCCCGATGAAAGCGCCGAAGATCATAATGCCCTCCAGCGCCAGGTTGATGATACCGCTGCGCTCCGCAAACACGCCGGCCAGCGCCACGATCATCAGCGGGACGGCGTAGAGCAGGGTCTGCTGAATCAAAAACGTCATGCCTGCTCCCCTCCTTTCTCAGCGGAAGCCTCCCCCACAGGGCCGTCTGCGGCAGCCTGGACCGGCTTGTCCTTCTTGCGGGCGCTCAGCAGCATCTTAATGAGCAGGGAGAACGCGCTCAGGTAGACGATCACGGAGATGATGACATCGGTGATAAACTCGTTGTAAGCGGTCAGATTGGTGAGCTGGAGCCCCACAATGTTCAGCATGGACATGAAACAGCCGGTAAAGATGACGCCAATGGGGTTGTTGGCCGCCAGCAGGGCAACGGGAATCCCGTTGAAGCCGGTGGCGGGCAAGGTCTGATAGGTGTGCCAATAGAATTCCGTATTGCCGGACAGGAAGTACAGCGCCGCGCCCGCTCCGGACAGCGCCCCGGCGATGGCCATGGACAGCACGATATTCCGCTTGTCGTTGATCCCGGCGTACCGGGCGGCGTGGCGGTTGGCGCCGCAGGCCTTGAGCTGATAGCCCAGCGTGGTTTTGGTCATGAGGACGTACACGCCCACGGCAATGAGAACCGCGACAAGGATGCCCCCGTTGACCTGGGAGCCGGGGAAGAGCTTGTCCATCCCCAGCTTGGCGGTCTGCACGCCGTTGCCGTCCACATAGGTCCAGGCCCCGTCCACCAGGGTCCGGCCATAGGCAGTCTTGTAGACGTAGCTGCTCTTCGTGTTTTCCACCGTGTTCTGAAATATCTTGGTGGCATCGAAGAACCAGGTCACCAGGTTGGCGGCGATCCAGTTGGTCATGATGCAGGCCAGCACCTCGTTGATATTGAGGAACGCCTTCACCAGACCGGGGATGCAGCCCCACAGGCCCCCCGCCAGCATGCCGCCTGAAAAGGCCAGCAGCCAGATCACCGGGCTGGGCAGCGCGGAGGACGGGATGCCCAGGGCGATTGCCAGAGTGGCCATGGTGCCCATCAGGTACTGGCCCGGCGCGCCAATGTTGAACAGGCCCGTCTTAAACGCCACCGAGACGGACAGGCCGGTGAGGATCAGCGGCGTGGCCCGGAAGAGCATGTTGCCGATGCTCTGGGGGTTGAAGCCCCAGGTCCGCGTTCCCACCGCGTTTCGGCCGGTGCTGAGTATGCCGAAGAAAATAAGCCGGATGCCCTCCCATGCGCTGGACAGGCCCAGATTGTCGCTGAACAGGCCCACTATCAGCACCAGGAGGCTGCCCACCGCCAGCCCGATGACGATGGAGAGCAGGGACGCCAGCACAGTCTTTGTCCCGTCTCTTTGCAGCAGCGTTTTTCCCTGGATTTTCATGCGTCCCCGTCCCCCTCTCCTGTATAGATCTGGAAGAGATTTGGATACCTTACCGTCATGCTCCCTTCCCCTCCCTTCCATTTTTATCCGTCCGCTTGGCTCCGGCCATGTAGAGGCCCAGCTCCTGCACGGTGGTCTGCCTGGGGTCCAGCTCGCCTACAATCTCTCCCTCATACATCACCAGGATGCGGTCGGACAGGCTCATTACCTCGTCCAGCTCCAGGCTCACCAGCAGCACGGCGCGGCCCTTGTCCCGCTCCGCCACCAGCTGGCCGTGGATGTACTCGATGGCCCCCACGTCCAGGCCCCGGGTGGGCTGGACGGCCACGATCAGCGGCTTTTCCCGGTCCACCTCACGGGCTATGATGGCTTTCTGCTGGTTGCCGCCGGACATGGACCGGGCCGTGGTCACCGGCCCCTGGCCAGACCGCACGTCGTACTGCTCAATGAGCTGTCCGGCATACTCCCGCACCGCCCCCCGGTTGATGAAGCCGTGGGTCTGGAACCGCTTTTCGTTGAACCGCTGGAGCACCAGGTTCTGCTCCAGGGAGAAATCCAGCACCAGGCCGTGCTTATGCCGGTCCTCGGGAATGTGGCTCATATTGCTCCCCCTGTGCCTGATGGAGGCGTGGGAGATATCCTCCCCGCACAGGGTTACGGTGCCGCCGGAGCTCTTCTCCAACCCCGTCAGGCCGTAAACCAGCTCGGTCTGACCGTTGCCGTCGATGCCTGCGATACACAGAATCTCTCCCGCCCTGGCCTCAAAGGAGACGTGGTTCACGGCGTTCTTCTTATGAATTTTGGAGGGGACGCACAGGTCCCGCACCTCCAGCACCGGCGCGCTCGGCTGGGCGGGGGCCTTGGTCACCTCCAGCTGCACCGGGCGGCCCACCATCATGTTGGACAGGGACTGCTTGTCCGTATCCTTGGCGTCCACGGTGCCCACGTACTTGCCCTTGCGCAGCACCGTCACCCGGTCGGACACCGCCATGATCTCGTTGAGCTTGTGGGAAATGAACAGGATGGACTTGCCCTCCTTGGCGAATTCCTTCATGGTGGCCATCAGCTCGTCGATTTCCTGGGGGGTCAGCACGGCGGTGGGCTCGTCGAAGATGAGGATCTCATTGTCCCGGTAGAGCATCTTGAGGATCTCCACCCGCTGCTGCATCCCCACGGTGATGTCCTCCACCCTGGCGTCCAGGTCCACCTTCAAGCCGTAACGCTGGGACAGCGCCTCCACCTTAGCCCGGGCCTCCCGCTTCTGGAGGAAGCCCATTTTGGTCGTTTCCGCCCCCAAAATGATGTTGTCCAGCACCGTGAACACCTCAATGAGCTTGAAGTGCTGGTGGACCATACCAATGCCCAAGGCGGTGGCGTCGTTGGGGTCGTGAATTTTGACCTCCTGGCCGTTCTTCTTGATGATCCCCTTTTCCGGCTGGTACAGGCCGAAAAGGACACTCATCAGCGTAGACTTTCCAGCCCCGTTCTCCCCCAGAAGGGCGTGAATCTCCCCCCGGCGGAGCTGGAGGGTGATATCATCGTTGGCAATGATACCGGGAAACTCCTTGGTGATATGGAGCATCTCAATGACATTTTCCGCTGCCATTTCTCTCCTCTCGCCTCCTCCTTCATAAAGTGAAAGCCCTGATCCCGGGCTCTTTTTACATTATAAAGCAAATTCCGGCAAAACACAAGAAAATTATGCACATATTGCCAGAGGCGCAGGTTGTAATATTCCCCCCGGAAGAACAGGAACCCACCCGGCAGGGCGGGGAACGGCCCTATCCCATTTATTCCTTTCTCCATGCCGTCCCGTTCCGCCAGCAGCGCTTTCGCCCGGGCCGCCGTCAGTATGACGCACCGCTGGAACAGGCCGAAATACAGTGTGCATGGACAGCTGAATATAATTGAGCGGCGCCCCCTCCCCTTCCTGGTCGGAACGCCGCTCAACTTGCCGTTCTCAAAAAGAATTGCCCCAGGCAAGATGGAGGCTGCTTCAGGGGGCTCCGCCGGAGAGCCCGCAGTCTCAAAGGACGCTTGTTTACCGAAGGGTCACCGTGTAGGCCAGCCTCTTTTCCCCGCCGGGAGCCAGCCGGATGACGTGGCGCTTTTCAGCAAACTCGCCGCTGTCCCCCTCCCAGGCGGCGCAGCCCTGCCAGGGCTCAAGGCAGATATAGGGGGCGGCGGCACGGGGCATGGTCCAGAACGCAACCATGGGGAACGCCCCAAAGTCCATATAGACCTCCCGCCCTCCGTCCTTGTGGCGGAGAGCAACCCCTTTGGAGCGCAGGCCCTCAAAGATCAGGGTATCCACCTGGTCAAAGACCCCGTGGTCCAGGGCGATGGTATCCGTATCCTCCAGCCCCGGACCAAACCGTCCGGCCCGCAGCAAGCCCTGGCTGGTGGGGATCAGGGCCTTGCAGCTTTCCGCCTCGTCAAACACCAGGCGGTAATCCTCAAACCGCTTTCCAGCCTCCAGGGGGCAGTTGATCCCGGTGTGCCCGCCCACACAGAACAGCAGGTCCCGGTCCCCGGGGTTGCGCACCTCAAACTCGGTCAAAAACCCGTCGTCCACCAGCTGGTGCCGGACCCGAAGCACAAAGTCAAAGGGGTAGCGCTCCAGCGTCTCCCGGGACTGCCGCAGCTCCAGCACGGCGTAATCCTCCCCCCGCTCCGCCACAGTGAACTCACTCCGGCGGGCAAAGCCGTGGCGGTCCATGTGGAAGGGCTTGCCCTCCACCAGCACCGCACCGTCCTTCAGCGCACCCACAATGGGGAACAGGTTGGGATTCTGCCCCGGCCAGGACTTGGCGTCCCCCTGCCAGATGTACTCCACGCCCTGGCCGTCCCGGAAGGACACCAGCTCGCCGCCCAGAGTGTCCGCAGCGGCGGTATATTCTCCCCGTCTCAGTTCAACTCTCATGGTCCGCTCCTCTCAGCCCGCCGGCCACAGCTCCTCCGGGTACAGCCCCCCTTCCGTCATGGCCGCGATGGCGGCGGTGACAGCGGGCTTGTCCTCCCGGTAGGTGACGCCGTACCACTTGTCCTCGCTGGGCAGCACCTGGACCTCCGCCCGGCCCTCGCGGATGAGCTGGTCCACCACGCTAGGCAGGAAGTATTCCCCCTTCAGCGGGTTTTCCGCCAGCGCCTTGTCCAGAAAGGCCGGGAACCGGGCCTCCGCCTCGTCCAAAAAGCTGCGGGTGAAGCCCCACATGTTCATGGACACCAGAGTGTCCCCGGGCAGGGCGGTCCAGCTCTGCCCGCCGTCCTCGGTGTAGCGGGCGTTGTCCCCGTCCTTCTCAATGGTAGTGCGCTCGTGGATGTCCCTAAGGGTACCCTCCTGGTCCACGTCGCACACGCCCCGGGCCACGGAACCGTGCTCCGTCACGGTGTTCTTCACCCGGTAGCCCACCATGGCGTAGGCGTAGCGCGCGCCGTCCTGGTGGCTGGAGAGGAACTCGTAGATCTCCCGGTAGGCCGCCGGTCCATAGTAGTCGTCGGCGTTGATGATGGCAAAGGGGCCGTCCACCACATGCCGGGCCGCCAGCGCCGCCTGGGCGGTGCCCCAGGGCTTGGCCCGCCCCTCGGGGACTGCGTAGCCCTCCGGCAGGTCGTCCATGGCCTGAAAGACGTACTTCACGTCCATGTGTCTCTCCACCCGGCGGCCCACCCTGGCCTTGAACTCCTCCTCGATCTCCTTTTTGATGACGAATACCACCGTCTCAAATCCGGCCCGGCGGGCGTCGAACATGGAGTAATCCAGAATCACCTGATCGTACCCCCCCACCGGGTCCAGCTGCTTCAGGCCGCCGTACCGGCTGCCCATGCCCGCGGCCATGATGACCAGAACAGGCTTGCTCATTGCTCATCTCTCCTTTTGTCTCAGTATATGTAAAGTTATTCTGCCTTATTGTTTGCAGCCTTCCCTTATCTCCCGAAGGCGCTCCACGGCCTCCTGGACCAGCTGGCCCATGCCCAGCTCCTTCACCCCCGCCACGATATTGTCACAGTGGGCGATGGGCAGGAGGATGCGCTTGGCCGGGCTCTGCCCCGCCGCCAGGGCCATGGCCGGTGTGATCTCCCCCAGCATGGCGTCGGCGATGACCGCGCCGATGGGGGCCACGATCACGTCCGCCGCCCGGCAGTTCACCACCGCCGCGTTCTCCCCAGTGGCCGCCCGGTCCGCTCCCGCCTTCAGCATGGCGGAGGTGGCCAGGCTGTTTGTGCCCACCGCCGTCACCAGATCCTCGGGAAATGCCTTTTTGATGGCGGCCACCAGCTGCTTTCCCACGCCGCCCCCCTGGGCGTCAATGACCAGGATCTTCACAGCACACACCACCTCTCTGTCCTCTTTTTCCAAATATACCACAGACGGCTGAAAAAGTCACGTCAAAAATGCTCCGCGCTGAAAATCGGCTCCCGCGCTCCCCCGCCCGCAAAAAGGACTTGCCAACGGCAGGAAATCGTTTATAATGTTGTTCATACCAAATTAGGGGCGCGCTGCCCCACAGGAGGGGTTTTATGTTTAACTTTGAATTCTATGCGCCCACGCGGGTGGTCTTTGGCCGGGGGACGGAGGCCCGCACCGGCCGGCTTCTCAAGGAATTGGGCGTCAGCCGGGTGCTCATCCATTACGGCGGAGGGAGCGCGGTGAAATCCGGCCTGCTGGACCGGGTGGCCGCCTCCCTGGACGAAGTGGGCATTGCCCACACCTCCCTGGGGGGCGTGGTGCCCAACCCCCGGCTGTCCAAGGTCCGGGAGGGGGCCAAGCTGGCCCGGGAGTTCGGCGCGGAACTGATCCTGGCGGTGGGCGGCGGCTCGGTGATCGACTCCTCCAAGGCCGTCGGTTACGCCGTGGCGGAACCGGACCACGACGTGTGGGAGATTTACGACCGCAAGCGCACCCCCAAGGCCTGCCTGCCCGTGGCCTGCGTGCTCACCATCGCCGCGGCGGGCAGCGAGATGAGCAACAGCAGCGTTATCACCAACGAGGAGACCGGAGAGAAGCGGGGTTACCGCAACAACCTGTGCCGCCTCAAGCTGGCCATCATGAACCCTGAGCTCACCACCTCCCTGCCCCCCTATCAGACGGCGGCGGGATGTACCGACATCCTCATGCACACGCTGGAGCGCTACTTCACCCAGGGCGGCAATATGGAGCTCACCGACCAGATCGCCGAGGGCCTCATGCGCACGGTGCTGAAAAGCGCCCTTATCCTCCGGGACGACCCCGCCAACTACGACGCCCGGGCGGAGGTGATGTGGGCCAGCTCCCTGTCCCACAACGACCTCACCGGCCTGGGCGCGGACGGCATGGACTTCGTCTCCCACGGCCTGGAGCACGAGCTGGGCGGCATGTTCGACGTGACCCACGGCGCGGGGCTGTCCGCCGTGTGGCCCAGCTGGGCCCGGTATGTGTACAAAGACTGCCTGCCCCGGTTCGTCAAATTCGCCCGGAATGTGATGCACGTGGAGGGCGCTTCCGACGAGGAGACCGCCCTCAAGGGCATCGCCGCCCTGGAGGACTTCTTCCGCTCCATCCACATGCCCGTCACCCTGAAGGAGCTGGGGGTGGAGCCCACCGAGGAACAGATTCTGGCCATGGCCGCCTCCTGCGCCAAGGCGGCCGGGGGCAAAAAAGGCGCCGCCAAGGTGATGTATGAGGCGGACATGGCCGCCGTCTACCGCATGTCCCTATGACGGACGCCATTCGCGCCCTGCTCCGAAAGCACCGGGAGCTGATCAGCTATGTGTTCTGGGGCGTCATGACCACCGCCGTCAACTATGTGACCTACCTCCTGCTCACCAAAGGGTTCCACGTCTACTACCTCACCAGCAACGTCATCGCCTGGACGGTAAGCGTGCTGTTCGCCTACTTCGTCAACAAGCTGTTCGTGTTCCAGTCCAGGGACTGGGCCTGGCGGGTGGCCCTGCGGGAGCTGTGGCAGATGGTGGCCTCCCGGCTCTTCTCCCTGGGGCTGGAGATGGGTATTCTGTGGCTGTTTGTGGACAAGCTCCACTACAACGACGCCATTGTCAAGCTGTGCGCCAACGTGGCAGTAGTGGTTGTCAACTACGTTCTGAGCAAATTCATCATTTTCAGAAAAAAAGCAGATTGAAGCCAGGCGGGCCGCATTTGCGGCCCGCTTTTGCTCATATTCCCCCTCGAAATCACGCATACTACTCCAAAGAGGTGATGCGTTATGCCGTCCATTTGGGAGAGAACCGCACAGCTGCCGGAATTCGAGCCCCTCCGAAAGGATATCCGCGCCGACGCGCTGGTGGTCGGCGGAGGTCTGGCGGGTCTGCTGTGCGCCCATGAGCTGACCCAGGCCGGCCTGCGGTGCGTGGTGGCGGAGGCTGGGCGGATCTGCGGCGGGACCACCAAAAACACCACCGCCAAGCTCACAGCCCAACACGGCTTGGCGTACCAGAAGCTGCTGAAGCGGCTGGGCGCGGAACGGGCCAGGGCCTATCTGGAAGCCAACTTGACCGCGCTGGACAAGCTCCGGGCCCTCTGCCAGGACATCCCCTGTGACTTTGAGGAAACCTCCAATTTCGTCTACTCTCTGAACAGCCGGAGGGAACTGGAGCTGGAGCTGTCCGCCCTGGAGAAGATAGGACACCCCGCCTCTCTTGTAAACGAGATTCCCCTTCCAGTTCCTGTGGCGGGCGCGGTTCGGTTCGATCACCAGGCGCAATTTCACCCGCTGAAATTTGCCGCCGCCCTGGCGGAGCCCCTGCCCATTTTTGAGCACACCCGGGTGCTGGAAATCAAAACCGGCCAGGCAGTGACGGAGGGCGGAGCCATCCGGGCGGACCACATCGTGGTGGCCACCCACTTCCCCTTTCTGAACAAGTTCGGCGCCTACTGGCTGAAGCTGTACCAGAGCCGGTCCTATGTGCTGGCCCTGGAGGGCGGGCCGGATCTGGGCGGGATGTATGTGGACGCCAGCGGCAAGGGCCTGTCCTTCCGCAATTACGGCAATACGCTGCTGCTGGGGGGCGGCGGGCGCCGCACCGGCAAGCCGGGTGAGGGCTGGGCCGGTCTGGAGGACTTCGCCCTTCGCCACTACCCGGATGCCAAGCCTGCGGCCCGCTGGGCCGCCCAGGACTGCATGACCCTGGACGGTGCGCCCTATGTGGGCCTGTACTCCCCCAGGCTTCCCCGGCTGTATGCCGTCGCCGGCTTCAACAAGTGGGGGATGACCTCCTCCATGGCCGCCGCCTCCTTGATTGCCGACCTGATTTTGGACCGGGACAGCCCCTGCCGCCAGGTGTTCTCTCCCTCCCGCTCCATCCTTCACCCCCAGCTGGCCGTCAACGCCGGGGAGAGCGCCCTCCATCTGCTCACCCCCACCCGACCCCGGTGCCCTCATATGGGCTGTGCCCTGAAGTACAACCCCCAGGAGCACAGCTGGGACTGTCCCTGCCACGGCTCCCGGTTTGACGACGACGGGGCTCTGCTGGACAACCCTGCCACCGGGGATCTGGCCCACGACAAATAGCCTTTGGACCAGCTCAAGCGAGAGGGCGCGGCATTGGCCGCGCCCTCTCGCTCAGTATTTTTCCCGTTTTGCCAGCGTCTGAAGGGCCGCCGCCGCCCTGTCCGCCTGGTCCGGGCGGTTGAAGGCGGAAAAGCTGAACCGAACCGTCCCGATGTCCTGGGTGCCCGCCGAGCGGTGGGCCAGCGGGGCACAGTGCAGGCCCGCCCGCACCGCGATGCCCTGCTTGGCCAGCGCCTCCCCCACCTCCTCGCAGTCCATGCCCTTCATCACAATGGAACACAGCCCGCTTTGGCAGCTCTCGTTTCCCCGGAACACTGTCACGCCGGGGACCCGTTCCAGCCGGTCCATCAGGCGGCGTGTCAGCTTCTGCTCGTGGCGGTGGATGCGGGCAGTACCCATCCGGCTGACAAACCTCATTCCCTCAAGCAGGCCCACCGCCCCGCACACGTTGTGGGTGCCCGCCTCCAGCCGGTCCGGCAGGAAGCTGGGCATCTCCTGTCGGGAGGATAGGCTCCCCGTGCCGCCGAAAAGCAGGGGCTGGGCCTGGGCGCCGCACAGCAGCAGGCCGGTACCCTGGGGGCCGTACAGCCCCTTATGGCCCGGCATGGCCACAAACGCCGCCCCCCAGCCCGCCATGTCCACATGGAGCGTCCCTGCGGACTGGGAGGCGTCCACGATGAGGGGGACGCCCCTCTCCCGGCACAGCTGGGCGATGCGGTCCAACGGCTGGATGAAGCCAAACACATTGGACACGTGGTTGCAGATCACCGCGTCCACCTCGGAGCTGACCTCCCGCTCAAACGCCTCGTAGACCCCATCCGGGTCGAACAACGGCCCGGAGGCCACCCGGATTTTCACCCCCGGGATGGCGTAGAGGGGCCGGGTGACCGCGTTGTGCTCATAGCCGGAGATAACGGCTGTTCCCCCCGGCTTTACCAGGGATCGGATGGCGATGTTCAGCCCATGGGTGGCGTTGGAGGTGAGCACCACCCCCTCCGGCTCCTCCATATGGAACAGCCGCGCCGCCTGCTCCCTCATCCGATACATCAGGTCCGCCGCCGCCATTCCCGGGGCATGGCCGCCCCGGCCGGGGCTGGCCAGGTGGGTCATGGCCCAAGCGGCGGCCCGGGGCACCGCCCCAGGCTTTTCCAGCGTGGTGGCCGCGCTGTCCAGATAAATCATGACTTCACCTCACTGTACTCCCCTTCCGCCGTCTGGAGGAACACCTGCTTGGGGGACATACCCTCCCGCCGCAGCACCGTCAGCGCGTCGGTGAGCCGCCGCTCCGGGATGCGCACGCAGTAGCCGCAGCCCTCCTTGGAGATGAGCTTGGGCGCGCGCTGGACCCAGCCGGGAATACCCACCCGCTCCAGCACCTGGGCGGTGCGCTGGGCATAGGTGAGCGAGCGGCAAATGATAAGATAATAGACCATCGGCCCACCATTCCTTTCCCCATACTTCTTGAGGAACGTCAAAACGCTCCTCTCAAAGGCATCATATGCCCTGAGGGGAGCGTTGGTGAAAAGGGGAGCCTTCTTTTTTATAACGAAAAAGGAACTTTGCGGATAACTTTATTGTTCTTCGATGAGCACCACCGCGTGGACGGCGATTCCCTCCCCCGTCCCGGTAAAGCCAAGTCCCTCCTCGGTAGTGGCCTTGACGCTCACCCGGCCCGGGTCAATTTCCATGGCGGACGCCAGCCGTTCCCGCATCAGCGGCACGTGTGGGGCCAGCTTAGGGCGCTGGGCCAGCACCGTGGCGTCCACGTTACCCACTCTGTACCCCTCTTCTCTCAGCACCGCCGTCACCCGTCGCAGCAGCGCCAGGCTGTCCGCCCCTTTATAAGCGGGGTCGCTGTCTGGGAACAGCTGGCCGATATCCCCCAGCGCCGCCGCCCCCAGCAGAGCATCCATCACCGCGTGGGCCAGCACGTCAGCGTCGGAATGGCCCAGCAGGCCCTTTTCAAAGGGGATTTCCACCCCGCCCAGAACCAGCCTCCGGCCCTCTACCAGCCGGTGAACGTCGTAGCCGTGCCCAATCCTCACAGCGCCGGCACCTCCTCGGACAGAATCTCGCCGATGAGCAGGTCGGCGGGGGTGGTGAGCTTGATATTCCGCTCATCTCCGGGGGTGAGGGCCACCCTCATCCCCAGCCGCTCCACGGCGGCGCAGTCGTCGGTGAGCGAAACCCCGTCGTCCACCGCCTTTTGCAGCGCCGCCCGGATCAGGTCTCCGTCGAACACCTGGGGGGTCTGCACCGCGTACAGCTCCGTGCGGTCCAGGGTCCGCTCCACCAGCCCATCGTGGGCAGCCTTGATGGTATCCTTCACCGGCACGGCGGGGGCCGCCGCGCCGTTTACCGCCGCCTGGGCCACCGCATCCTCAATCACCTGGACGGTGACGAAAGGCCGGGCCCCGTCATGGATGGCGATGAGCTTTGCCTTGGAGGCACATTCCAGCGTCCCCAGGCGGGCGGACTGGGTGCGGTCCTCCCCGCCCCGGATCACCTTCACCACCTTGGACAGGCCGAAGTCCTGGCACAGCCGGGCCACCTCCGGTACCAAGTCTGTCCGCGTGACCACCACCACTTCGCTGACGCTGGGCGCTTTCTCAAAGCTTTTCAGACAGCGCACAATGACGGGCAGGCCGCCCACGTCGGCCAGCACTTTGTCAAAGCCCATCCGGGATGACGACCCCGCCGCCACCACCACCACGGAGCAGCTGGGTCCGGCCTCTTTTTTTCGTTTGCGGAAAAATCCCATGGAAACATCCTCCCAATACTGCGCAAAAAGGAGCCTTACGGCCCCTCTCGCTTTCAGCTCAGTCCATCGTCAGTTGCTCAGAACCGTGTCAATGCTGCTCTCCACTGTCTCATAAGGCAGGCTTTGGGCCAGCACCAGCTCGGAGATGAGGATCTGTTTCGCGGTGTGGAGCATTTTCCGCTC
>ERZ779621.517-NODE-517-length-15704-cov-13.504058_pt1 | contig 15704 bp, 17 predicted proteins | sample MGYA00514215_ERZ779621 | MGnify/ENA primary metagenome ERZ779621 (study PRJEB29562, sample SAMEA4376715) | mouse gut metagenome | isolation source: Cecum | study: EMG produced TPA metagenomics assembly of the A DSS colitis mouse model was used to assess the...
GCGGTGAGCCAGGGGCCCACGCTCCGCCCGCCCAGGACAAAGCCGCTGACGTCGGTGGCGTGACGGCGGCAGTAGAGCCCGATACCGATCATGACGCCGAAGAAAATGACAAGAAGCGTGATTTTGATGGCAAGATCCATAGATTTGACCTGCTTTCTTTTTCGATTTCAGCGGGTGATCTGTGCTTCTACCAGCCTCCCGTGGCAGTATTTTTCCCGGAGGACCGGCTTCTCGATCTTTCCGGTGGGATTCCGGGGCACCTTGTCGAAGATGATCCTCCGGGGACGCTTATACCGGGGCAGCTCCCGGCAGAACGCTTCGATCTCCGCCTCGGTGCAGGGCACGCCCTCCTTGACCTCGATGATGGCCGCCGCGATCTCTCCCAGACGGGGCTCCGGCAGGCCGATCACCGCCACGTCCTTGATCTTATCAAATTTCCGCAGGAAGTCCTCGATCTGAACCGGGTAGATGTTCTCGCCGCCGGAGATGACCACGTCCTTCTTCCGGTCCACCAGGAAGATGAACCCGTCTTCGTCCATCCGGGCCATGTCCCCGGTATACAGCCACCCGTCTTTGAGGATCTCATCGGTGGCCTCCGGATTCTTGTAGTAGCACAGCATCACGCCGGGACCCTTGACGGCCAACTCCCCGATCTCCCCCTGAGGCACCTCGTTCCACTGCTCGTCCACAATCTTTGTCTCCCAGTGGTAGCCCGGCACGCCGATGGCCCCCACCTTGTGAATGTTCTCCACGCCCAGATGGACGCAGCCAGGGCCGATGGACTCGCTGAGTCCATAGTTGGTGTCGTACTGGTGATGGGGAAAAAGCTGTTTCCAGCGCCTGATAAGACTGGGGGGCACCGGCTGGGCGCCGATGTGCATCAGCCGCCACTGGTCCAGCAGGTAATTGTCCAGCTGGACCTTCCCGGAGTCAACGGCGTCCAGCAGGTCCTGGGCCCAGGGCACCAGAAGCCACACAATAGTACACTTCTCCTCGGTGACCGCCCGGAGGATCCACTCCGGTTTCACCCCCCGCAGCAACACCGCCCGGCTCCCGGAGATCAGACTGCCGAACCAGTGCATCTTCGCCCCCGTGTGGTACAGCGGCGGGATGCACAGGAACACGTCCTCCCGGGTCTGGCCGTGGTGCTTCTGCTCCGTCTCGCAGGAGGACACCAGAGCCCGGTGGTTATGTAAGATGGCCTTGGGGAAGCCCGTGGTGCCGGAGGAGAAATAGACGGCGGCGTGGTCCGTCTCCTCCAGAGCCACCGGCGGCGCGCTGGAGGAGCAGAAGCCCACCAGCTTCAGGCAGTCCTCCGCATAGGCGGGCCTGTCCCGGCCCACGAAGAACATCATCTTCACCTGAGGCACCTGGTCATGGATGGCGTCCATCCGCCCGATGAACTCCGGGCCGAAGACCAGGACCTCCACATCCGCCAGCTCCAGACAGTACTTGATCTCGTCGGCGGAGTACCGGAAGTTCAGGGGCACCGCGATGCACCCCGCCTTCAGGATTCCGAAGTACACCGGCAGCCACTCCAGGCAGTTCATCATGAGGATGCCTACCTTCGCCCCCCGCTCCATGCCCCGGCTGAGGAGCAGGTTGGCGAAGCGGTTGGCCCGGCGGTCGAAGTCCCGCCAGCTCAGAGCCCTGCGGTAGGGCGCGTCCGGCTGGGCGCTCTCAATGAGGCTGGCTTCCCGCCATGTAACAGCCTGGTCCCGCTCTTCCGTAGGGCTCAGCTCCACCAGTGCGGTCTCCGACCCGTAGAGCCGGGCGTTCCGCTCCAGAAAATCCGTAATGACCATGTCGTTCCTCCAAAACCTGTATATTGACAGCCCGGGCGTCCGACGCATCCGCGAGGGCTCCCAGGCATCTCGTATGCACGAGTGATACTTTATCACTTTTAACAGTTAAAGTCAACAGGGAATGACAGTATTTCACAAAAAAGAGCGGCCCCCGCAACAGGGGCCGCTCTCTACAGCCATTGACAGCCGCAAATGGGTCACGCCTCGCTGTCCCGGCAGACGATTTCCGGCGACAGGACCTGCAGGGTCTTATACCGCAGGAAGTCCTCCTCCGCGCCCCCCGCGGCAACCATCAGCAGCGGGCGGTACAGAGGGGATTGCGCCGCCTGACAGAGTTTTCCGGTCACATAGGGTACCCCCGGCGTCTCCGTTTGCCGGAGCAGAAGGCGGTCCCCGTCCAGGACCAGCTTGAGGATCCGCACGCACGGAGTCTCCAGGAAATCCAGCTTGATATAGAAGACCGGCCGCTCCTCCTCATCGTGGGTGAACCGGCCCAGAGCGGCCACCCGGAAAACGTTCCCCCGGAAAGCAAGCTCCGTTACCTCCGGACGGCCCAGCCCAACGGGAAGCCGGTACAGGGCGTCCCGCTCCCGGTAGATCAGCTCCGGGGAGCCGCCTTTCACGCTGACCGCCACGGAGTCGAAACCGGCGGAGTAGCAGTTATACAGCGCCTGGAGGGCCAGGGGCAGAAGCCCCGCTGGGGCCGCGGGGCCTTCCTGGGCGCGGAAGGAGCGGTTCAGGAAGGACTGGGCCCTGCCGTCCATAGCCTCCGGCTCCCGGGAGTAAGCGGAGAGGTTCCGCACCGTATCCGCAAGCCCGGCCTGTGCGTTCTCATCTGCGGGAAGCTCTGCGGGGAACTGTCCGCCGAAGTACCGGCTGACAATCTCGAAATACCGGCTCTCCTGGAAATCCGTGTCCGCCCCGGCGTGGCTCACCACAAGGATGCCGTTGTCCCGGAAGCCCAGCACGTTCTGGCCCAGCATTCCGTTGAAGAGGAAGGTATCCTCCCGGCGGCCCACCCAGATTTGATAGCCGTAGTCGAAATCCCCGATCTCCTCCGGCGTTTTGGCGTGGGCGGTGGCGGCGGCGGCGATATAGTCCCGGGACAGGAGGCGTTCCCCCTGCCACAGCCCGCCGTCCATCACAAGCTGGCCCAGCTTGGCAAGGTCCTCCGGCTTGATATACAGGCCCCACCCGCCCTTTTCGATGCCTCGGGGGCAGGTCTCCCAGTGGAAGTCCGTGATGCCCATGGGGGTGAACAGCCGCTCCCGCAGAAAGCCGGAGAGGCTTTTCCCCGTGACCCTGCGGACAATGGCGGAGAGCATATAGGTGTTCAGGCTGTTGTAGGCGAATTCCGTCCCCGGCTCCCCTTTGGGCCCGGCGCTCAGGAAGCGGCGGACCCAGTCCGTTTCCGTCAGGGCCTCCGCCTCGGTGAAGGGCACGCCGGAGCGCATGGTGAGCAGGTCCTCCACCGTCATGCCCTTGAGCCTGCGGTGGAGGGCGGCGCTTCCCGGATCCTCGAAGAAGTCCGCCGCCTGGTCCTTGACGGACAGCGCGCCGTCGTCCGCCAGCAGGCCGATGGCCAGGGATACCACGCTCTTGCAGGCGGAGAATGTGTACTTGGCGGTCCGCAGGTCCTGCGCGCCGTAGGCCGCCTCGCAGACGACGCGCCCGCTGCGCAGGATCATGACGCTCTGGCTGTACAGCTCCCGGTCCCGGCCCAGCTCCTCCAGAAAGGACTGGACGTGCCGGGAGGATATCCCCTGGCTCTCCGGCGTGACCCTCGGGAAGGGCTGGGAGATGTTTCCCGGGGGGATCGGCGGCTTTTCCGCCTCCGCGGGCAGGAAGGGCTCGGTGGGCGTGCGGACGTCCAGTATGCGGGTCAGCAGCTGGAAGGTGCGGCTGGCGGTGGTAAGATTCATTGCGGGATCCTCCTTGGCGGCGGCGTTTTAATTGCGCCAACTATACCACGGAAAACCTGCCAAATCAACAGGATTTTGTAAACACCGTCAATCCTCCAGCATAAAGGTCACCTTCCAGTCCCCGTCCAGCAGGTATCCGCCGGTCGTGAACTCCCCGGTGAGGGTGCAGCCGGACAGGTCCTCGAAAGAAATGTCGTAGACATGCTCATCGTACTTCGTTCCGTCCCCGTCCCGGAAGGAGAGGCTTACCGGACAGGGAACCTCTCCGCCCTCCGGCGTCAGAAGGTTCACCTGTCCATGGTCGTCCGGCCCGGTGCCGTCGAACCGGACCTGCAAATGGAACTGTTCCCCCATAAACCCGGCGGCGGAGATGGAGACGCCATCCGTGATTTGCAGTTCCCACCCGCCGGGCTGAAGGACCAGCGCTTCGCCGCCGGAGGTCCATCCGCTGTAGGTCTGAAAGCCCTCTCCGCTTCCGCCGAGGATATAGCGTGCAGTATCGGCAGGGAAGGGGGGAACCGTACTCCAGTCCGGACGGAGAGCGGCAAGCTGTCCTCTCGTCTGCCCCCACAGGAGCTTCCTGACGGAGAAGGTGAATTTTTTGCCGGAGAAGTCAACAGGATGTCCCGCGCCGTCCTTTGCCCCGATGGTGACCAGGTATCCGTAGCTTTCGCTGAACGCATCGTAGCCCAGAGGCTCGCAGCCGCAGGCCAGCAGGTCTGCGCTGAAGGGCGCATCGATCCGGTAGCTGTCGCGGAAGTCCACGCCCTGCGCCAGCCGGTCTCCGCCCCGCTCGTCCGTCAGGGTGATATAGGCTCTGAATACGCCGTCCTCCACTGCGGCGGACTGGACGGTCATGGTGATGCCTTTGTCCGTGTCGCTGAGACGGACCGGCTGCAGGCTCTGTATGATGGCGGCAGGCAGCTCGTGGAGGGCTGCGCCGCCGGCCGCCGCCGTAGCCCCCAGCGCCAGAACCAGCACCGCTGCCGCCGCGACTGCCGCCGGCCGGAACCTCACGCGCCGCCGGGGATGGGAGAGTTTGTCCTGTATACGGCCCCTGGCCTCCGGGGAGAGGGCCAGAGCGTCCATGGCCTGTTTATAGTGTGATCTCATCGCTCAGTACCTCCTTCAGCATGGCCCGGGCCCGCTGCATCCGGGTCTGCACCGCCGTCAGCCGCAGGCCAAGGATGTCCGCGATCTCCCCCTGGCTGTAGCCCTCGTAGTAGTACAGATGCACCGGGGCCCGGTATTTCTCGGGAAGGGACAGCACGGCCTCCAGCACCTCCCCGCCGTTCCCGCCGGGGACGTCCGCCGCCGCCTCCAGCGGCAGGCTCTGCCATCTTTTCAGAAACCGGAACCGGTTTTTGCAGGCGTTGGCGGCGCAGGCCAGCAGCCACGCCTTTTCCTTCCCCGGCTCCAGCTCCGTGCGCCCCTCCGCCAGACGGCAGAACACACTCTGACACACGTCCTCCGCGTCGGCGGCGTGGCGGGTGAAGCTGTAGGCGAAGCGGTATACGTCGTCCCCATACCGGGCGAACAGTTTGGAGAGCTGGGTGCCGGTCATAGTGTCACTTCCTTTGCGGTGATCTGAGGCCTCGTCTATATAACACCCGGGGGAGGGGCTTTATCACGCCGCCGGAAAAATTTTCTTATCAAAACGGCCCCGTGTCCCCACGGGGCCGTCCGGCGGCTGGTCTCCTATTTCAGCAGGTCCTCCATCAGCGCCAGCAGGGCGTCCACGTCCTCCGGCGGGGTGTGCCAGGCGGTGACGAAGCGGATGCAGGTGCGCCCCCCGTCCATCCCGCGCTCCACCTCGAACTCCACGCTCCGCCCCAGCGCCTCCGCCGCGCCGTCCGGCAGGATGGGGAACACCTGATTGCTCTCCGCCGGGGCCAGCAGCGGGACGCCCAGCCGCTCCAGACCGGCGGCGAGCCGCTTCGCCTGGGCGTTGGCGTGGGCGGCCAGGGACAGATACAGCCCGTCCCGGAGGACGGCCTCGAACTGCACCCCCAGCAGCCGCCCCTTGGCCAGCATGGCCCCCTGCTGCTTCATACAGTTGCGGAAGCCGGGCCGGAGGGCGGGCTCGGCGATCACCAGCGCCTCCCCCAGGAGCAGTCCGTTCTTGGTGCCGCCGATGGTAAAGGCGTGGCAGCACGCGCCATAGTCCGCGAAGCCCGTCCCGCCCGCGTCCATGGCGCTGCCCAGCCGCGCGCCGTCGCAGTACAGGTACAGTCCCAGCTCGTCGCAGCACCGGCGCAGGGCCAGCAGCTCCGGGCGGGTATAGACCGTGCCCAGCTCCGTGGTATTGGAGATATAGGCCAGCCGCGGAACGACGGTATGCTCGTTCACCGGCCCCGCCATGGCGGAGCGCAGGAGTTCCGGCGTCAGCTTCCCGTCAGGGGCGGGCAGGCGGAGGACTGCGTGGCCGTCCTGCTCCACGGCCCCGGCCTCGTGGACGCAGATGTGTCCGCTGGCGGCGGCAAGGACCGCCTCATAGGGCCGCAGGAACGCGGCGATGGCCGTCTTGTTTGCCTGGGTGCCGCCCATGAGGAAGTGGACGGCGGCGTCCGGTACTCCGCACAGGTCCCGAATGGTCTCAGCCGCCTGACGGGTGTATTGATCCGTACCGTACCCCGGCGTCAGCTCCATATTGGTCCCGCACAGGGCTTCCAGTACCGCCGGATGGGCCCCCGCGCCGTAGTCATTTCGAAAATAGAGCATGTCTGTTCCTCCTTTGTATGTCTGCGCTGTGTCCGGTGGTCTTATCCGCAGTATAGCAGGGTTTCACCGGATATGCAACCACGGCAAAAGGCGGAGGGCGCAGACTCCGCCTTCCGCCTTTTGCGGGCCGGCTGTGAAGGCTTCTGCCCCTTCGGGTCAATCCGCCTGATCCCCCGCGGCCTTTCTGACGTTCTCCGCGTCCACCTTGCCCTCGGTGATGATGTACGATACCACGGAAGCTACAGACACCACGGCGCCCGCTATGGAACTGATCGTACTCTCATCCAGCTTGAACACCATTGCCAGACCGGCAACGATGCCCGCTGCCGCCGCCCACAGCTTGCGGGAACTCAGCTTGCGTTTCCAATCGATCTTATTCATTATGATGACCGTTCCTTTCCATCATCTATGTCTCTTCATCATGGGCGGCCTGATTGAGGTGTTCCTCGATCCTGTTCATGGCCTCCGTGACCGGACCGTTGCAGCCCTGCTCTTTCAGCCCCTGCAGGCAGGCCAGCAGCCCATAGCAGATGAGGGTCTGCTCCCTGCGGATCGCTTTCAGCTCCTCGTTCTGCCTCCGGCTCCGCTGGACAAACTTGAAGCACCAGAGAATCACGCCGCCAATCACGCCTATTGCGGTCAGCAGTTCCGCAAGCGTAATCAGTGTGTCCGCGTTAATGGTCACTTCCATGCTCAGCCCTCCAGCGCCGCCCGGCTCAGGACCGGGCCGGGTTTGTGCGGCAGGGAGGGACCCCGCCGCCGTTCCATTTTATGCGGCTGAAGCCGGCCCGTGACGCTGGAACCCGGCGCCTGGAAGGGGCATAAAATGCCGTGGGCGCTTCGCCGGGGAGAGATTTCCGCTCAACACCGGCATTCTGGTACGCCATGGTCTGCGCCCAAGGCTTGAAAGGAGATACAGATCTATGTCCATGCCAAGTTTTCCCAACATTGACCCGCCCATCCAGCGGGAGGATGCGGTCAATCAGATCCTCTCTTCCATTGCCATGGAAGAGCTGGGACTGAGCCACATTCTCAACGCCGAAGGCGAGAAACTGCAATATATTCTGGGCACCATTCCGGGTCTCAGCGGTCCGCCCGCCACGGTCAGCGACGTGCTGGCCGCCAACGAGAGCGTCCGCAGTATGCTGGAGACTGCCGTTCAGAACCAGCTCTTCCTGAAAGCGAAGATGCAGGGCGCGCTGACGGCCTCTCCCATGCAGGGTCCCACGGGTCCCACCGGTCCCACGGGCCCCACGGGCCCTGCCGGCGGCCCTGCCGGCGCAACGGGCGCGACGGGCGCAACGGGCGCAACGGGTGCGACCGGCGCAACCGGAGCCACTGGCCCCGCCGGTCCTCAAGGTGCTTTGGGTCTTGACGGCCCCACCGGCCCCACCGGAGTCACCGGTCCCATGGGTCCCACCGGTCCCGCCGGTCCTACTGGTGCGGCGGGAGCTACCGGCCCTGCCGGCGCGGCGGGAGCCACCGGCGCTGCCGGTCCCACCGGAGCCACCGGTGCAACCGGCCCCGCTGGTCCTACCGGCCCCAGCGTCACCGCCACCTCCGCCTTTGCCGCCAATACCAGCGGCTCGGCTCTGAATGTCTCTTTACTGGGCACACTGGTCCCCCTGCCGGACAGTCAGGTACTCTCTCCGGACATTACGGTAAACGGGGCCAGCACGGTGTTTACCGTGAACACCTCCGGCCGCTATCAGCTCTCCTATACCATCAACACCACGCTGGCTCTGGCCAGCGGCACGCGGCTGCTGATTAACAACACGCCCAATCAGGCATCCACGTTGGCGCCGCTGCTGTCCTTGAGCCACTTCTCCAATGAAATTATAGTGGATCTGAACGCAGGGGACACCATTTCCCTGCAGATGTTCGGCATATCCACCCCGACCACGCTGCTGCCCGGCGCCGCCGGCGCGACCCTGTCCATTACTCGCCTGAGCTGAGGAGGGATGTCTCATGTCACTGCCTACGTTTCCTCAGATTAATCCTCCGCTGACCCGGGAGGGGAGCCTCAATGAGATCATTTCCTCCATCGCGGCCGAGGAACTCAGCCTGAGCCACATCCTCAACGCCGAGGGCGAAAAGCTGCAATATGTCCTGGGCACCCTGCCGGGCCTGGGAGAGGCCGCCGCCTTTGAGGAGGTCATGGACGTCAACCGGAGTGTACAGGATACCCTGTCCGATGTGATGGAGCAGCAGGCGCTGCTGACCGCCAAGCTGAGCGCGGCCATGAAGGCCCCTGTTCTTCCCGGCCCTGCGGGCCCCGCCGGTCCTGCCGGTGCGGAAGGTCCCGCCGAAGGCGTCACAGGGCCTGCGGGCCCTGCCGGTCCTACAGGTGCGGAAGGTCCCGCCGGTGTGACGGGTCCCACGGGTCCCACCGGCCCGCAAGGCCCGCAAGGAGCAGCAGGCGATCCCGGCAATCCCGGCGCGCCTGGCGAAACGGGACCCACTGGCCCAACCGGTCCCACCGGGCCGGACGGCGCGGCCGGTCCCGCCGGCGCAGCCGGACCGGCTGGAGCCACCGGAGCCCCAGGAGCAGCCGGCCCCACCGGCCCTACCGGAGCCACCGGTCCCGGCCTCACCGCCGCCTTTGCCGCCAATACCCAGGGAAGCACTGTAGCTGTGGCGCTGGGCGGCACCCCCATTGCTCTGCCCAACGCTCAGGTCCTACCCCCTGATATCACCGCCAACGCCGGAAACACGGTATTTACCGTGGCCCAGGCAGGTATCTATCAGATCTCTTACCATGTGAATATCACTTTGGCCCTGCTGATGGGAACCCGGCTGGTAATCAACGGCGCTAACAACGCCGCATCTACCATCGCCCCTGTGGTTTCCGCAACCAACTTTGAGAATCAGATTACGGTCGATCTGCCCGCAAACTCCACCATCTCGCTCCAGATGTACCCGGCTACTCTTGCCGGGGCCGCCGCCCTGGTGGGCGGCGGAGCAGGGGCCTCCCTGACCATCATCCGTCTGAACGGGTCGAACTCGGCAAACAGCTCGGAACACGATGTGGAAGGCGGATGGGACTTCGAAGAAGAATAAGCGCAAGCCTGCAAAGTCAAAACCATGTACACATGCCGGCTTCTGCCGGCGTGAGTACATGCTGTCTGTCAAAAAACATCTGCAATTTGTCGTTTTGTGCAATATTTATTTTTCAAACACACCCCTAACCTCAGCCGCTTCCTCAAACGCATGATTTTCTTATTCCTGCAAAGACTAACCCGCGAAAGCGAGGGATCTGCAATGGAAGAAGACACCAAAACCACCGCCCCGGAGGGCGAAAACGATCATCAGAACGCCAGCAGCCAACGGATCGTGGATTTCGGCTCCGCCGTCAGCCGGAGCAAACGGGGGAATATCTACACCCTGACCATCGTAGGCCAGGTAGAGGGCCACCAGGTTCTGCCGGAGACGGCGAAAAGCACCAAATACGAGCATGTCATGCCCCTGCTGGCCAGCTTGGAGCAGGATGAGGAGATCGACGGAGTCCTGCTTCTGCTGAACACCGTAGGCGGGGACATCGAGGCCGGTCTGGGCATCGCGGAGCTGATTGCCGGAATGCGAAAGCCCACGGCCAGCCTGGTGCTGGGGGGCGGCCATTCCATCGGCGTGCCCCTGGCGGTTGCCCCCAAGGTGAGCATGATCGTGCCCTCAGCCTCCATGACCATTCATCCGGTGCGGATGAACGGCACGGTGATTGCCGCCCCCCAGACCTTCAACTATTTTGAGCGTATTCAGGAGCGTATTGTCAGCTTTGTGGCGAAAAACAGCAATATCAGTGAGAAGAAGTTCCTGAACCTGATGCTGAAAACCGGGGAGATGGCCGCCGACGTAGGCAGCGTCATCTATGGCGAGGAGGCGGTCAACCTGGGCCTCATTGACCGCATAGGCGGTTTGAGCGATGCGCTGGAGAGCCTCTACCAGCAGATCGCGCAGGCCCGGCAGGAGCGGGAGAAAACCTTGGTTCAGACCAGATAAAAGCACGGCGGAGATGACTCCCGGGCGCAAGGCCCGGGAGTCATTTCCATATCCGCCAGAAGTCAAGAATAAATTGCAGTAAATTAGAATAATCAGCACAGCGCACAAAATGCCCCCACCTGTTTTGTGCTGTTTGACGGCAAAATGCGTATAAAAACCTAAACGGGCGGGGTTTTCTCGCTCGTTTAGAACACTTGTATTAACTTCTGCTGGTCATGCCGCCTGCCGTTCTTCGTCAAATAGATCGGCGGCGGATTTCCACCCCAGCAGTTTACGCGGATAGTTGTTTATCCACCGTTCCGCTTCCGCCACCTGTTCTTTTGTCACTTCGTCAAAGTTGGTTCCTTTGGGGAAGAAGCGGCGGATCAGCCTGTTCATGTTTTCGTTGCTTCCGCGCTCATATGCAGAATACGGGTGACAGAAGAAAACGATCGTCCGCTTGCCCTTCCTGCGGTGTGCAATCTCTATCCCCTCAAAGTCCTGGAACTCGCTGCCGTTGTCCACAGTAATACTTTTGAACAGGGTATAGAACAGCTTCCCGAACTTCCGTTCAAGGCGGTTTATGGCCTTTACCACGCTGGCCGCCGTGTGGTCTTCTACCAGGATCATGATCCCCATGCGGGTTCTGCGCTCTGTCAGCACCAGCAGGGCTTGCTTTGATCCTTTGCACCCCATAACGCTATCCATTTCCCAATGCCCGAACTTTTCCCGCTTCCCGATCTCTTTCGGGCGCTTCTCTATGCTCTCCCCGCGTGGCGCTCTTGCGGCCTGCTTTTTGCTTTTCTCTGCATAATGCCGCCGCCCCTTCTCACAAAGGTGCTTTTCGTCCAGTACAAGAAACACGTCCCCCCGGTAAATGTAGTTATACAGCGTTTTTTCGCTTATTTCCGTGCTGTATGTTTCTCCGCTGTTCCTGATATACGCCAGGGCCGCGCCGGGGGAAAAGTGCTGCTCCACGATCAGTTCTTCCAGCTTCTTTACCAGCGCGTGATCGTGTCCGATTTTCAGATCTGGCCCCTTTTCGGCCAGAAACTCCCTGTATTTCCTGTGCGCCACTTCCGGGCAGTAAATCACAACTTTTTCCAGGTCTGTTGTAAGCTGTTCGCATAACCCCCGGTTGATTTCATAGTAAATTGACCGTTCGCACTTCCCCAGGGCTTTTGCAATTTCCGGTTTCTTGAAGCCCTCTTTTATCATCCGCGCCAGTGTCAGCCTGTCATTCCAGGAAAAATGCGTTGCTCCTTCGTGATTCATAGAAGCGCCCCCTTTCCCGCAAATAATAAACTGGAATATATGATAAAGTCAATAGCCCAGACGTTGTAAGACGATAATTGCCGTAGGCCACAGCCTACGGCAACTTTATTTTTCTTCTTCCTCTGTTTCCCCTACCAGCCAATCCGTTGTAACCCCCAGCGCCCCGGCGATCGCCCGCAATTCAAAATCCTGCACCATTCGCAAGCCGTTTTCAATCCTGGATATGCAATCCCGTTCAATGATCACGCCGCTTACCTGCACCCGCGCCGCCAGATCGGATTGTGTACACCGCTGGCGCGTCCGGGCCTGCCTGATTCTTTCGCCTGATACGTTCCGCTGCCCGTTGTAATTAAACGCTTTCACCCTTCCGCCCTCCAATTTTTTGTGGTGTATTCCAGTTTTTTGTTTGACATTACCACATTGATGCGTTATCATTGTGGCAATATCCCACTTGTGGGAATACCACACATATTTTAACCGGGATACTCCGAGTAAAGAAGGAAGGAAGATTATTTATGAAAAAGCGTATTCTGTCCCTTGTGGCCGTGCTGGCCCTGCTGCTGTCTGCCTGCGGCGGCTCCCCTGGTTCCGCAATGGCGGAAGAATTAAGCGGAAAATATGACTTTTACGAAAAATCCGCCGAAAACATCAAAAAGGGCTTTGACGTTTCGGCGGACGATGCGGATCAGATTTTCCTTGCTTTGGTTGAATGTGGCATTTCCTCTGAAATGGGCTACATTACCAAAAATTCCGATGGTTCTTTCAAGGTCTATGCTTCCGGGACTGATTACACCGTTTCCATAGACGGCAACGCCGTTTCTTCCGTCTTCCTGGGGAAAGATCAGCTTTACCCGGAATTTATCCCGCATAATGACTTGATGGACTATGAACTAACCGTAAAAGACGTTTTGAACGGCTCCGGCGATACCGTGATCGGCCAGTGTGCCTATATTCGCGCCAGCGCAAAGGAACTGGAAGAAATGACGGCGGATCACCTGCGGGAATTTGCCGAAAACCGCGTGGAAGGTTCCGGCTATAACTGGGTTTCCATCATCGTTACGGGCGGCAATGGCATCTGTTTTCCCGGCTCTGATACCACATTTGCGATATACGGAAAATTGGATGAAGAAGGTATGCTGGAAGAAACTATAGGCACTTGGACGCGGCAAAGTGACGGAAGTTATATTTATAGCGAAAACTAACAAAATCGGCCCCGGTTGCGCTTCACCGCGCCGCCGGGGCCTTTGCAGTAGTCCTATTGCACCAGTTACAACAATACCGCTGCGGCTCCATTGTAGCACACACAATGGGGAAATGGCGGGCAATCTTTAATACTCCGGCGGGCGCACGGCCTGCCGGGGTATTCTCATTCTTCCGTTTCCTTCTCCCAGGTCATTTCCTTCCCTGTATCCCGCAGAAACTTTTCCTTTACCGCGTCCACAATGTAACTGTTGAAGGACGTATAACCCGCCTGGGCCGCCGCCGCCCGCAAGGCTTGTTTCATCCCTTTAGGCACGGCCAGTTCCATTCTATCATAGTTCTTTGCTTTGTATTTGTTTTTTGCGGCTGTCGCTGCCGCCCCTCTGGGCGTTGGATATTTCTTTTCTTCTGCCATATAAAAAGGCCCCCTTTCCACTGTCCCACATTATAGCACACTCTGTAAACTTCCGTAAGTATAAATATTGCACAAACTTTCGTAAGTATATTTGTGTATTTTTCCCGTGTTTCTCCTATTGACTTTTTATACTTTCGTAAGTATAGTAATAGACAGTTAAGGGAAGCAAGGCCGCCCACCTGCCGGGGCGTTAAGAATACGGCGGGGGCCAACCTTACGGGCCAACACGCAAAGGGGGCCGACACGGCAAGCAATCCAAAATATTTTATAGGGGGTCTTCCTTATGTTGAATCTTACTTCTATCCGTACTCTTACCAATCACGGTTACGATATGCCCGCCATCCTGGCCGCCATCCACGCCGCCGAAACTAACGGAAGCGCCGATCTGGACGGCTGGACGATCCGGTACAACGATCGCGGCGAAATGATCACCGTGCATCCCAGCTGGTGCGGGATCTATGTTGGGGACTACAGCGCCCACATTATCTTCCAGAAAAACCTTTCCTACACATACAGCAGGTACGGCTTTATGAACGCAAAGCACCGGGATTTACCCGCCGTCCTGGAAAAGCTGGACGCGGCCAAAACTAACGGCTATATCCTCTGTGAGTGCTGCGCCTGCGATTATTCCCGCCGGAAGAAGCAAGTTGAAAAGCTGGGCTATACCGTCCACCGCTCCAATATTTCCGCCTGTGAATCCGATATTTCCACTTGCGTTTTCCTGATTGCCTGATTGCAGAAGCCCCGGCCAGCGTGCCGGGGCTTCCGTTTTTCTTCCGTAAGTATACAAAACGCACAGAATGGCGGGCCGATCTTTGTATATCTTTTCCTGGATTTCCCCTTGACTTTTTATACTTTCGTAAGTATAATATAAGACAGTTAAGGGAACAAACCAAAAAACACAAAACGGGGGTTACGAAAATGAAGGTAGCAAACATGATTCTTGAACAGCTGGGCGGCAATCAGTTTGTTGCTATGACCGGGGCGAACCACCTTGTAGCAGACGGGAACACGCTGCGCATGGCGCTTCCCAAAAACGCCAGTAAGGCCAACCGCCTTTATATCACCCTGGACGCTACGGACACGTACACGATGCACTTTTTCAAGTACACTGCCGGGCATCTTAACAAGAAAACTTTCGCCTGGATTGAAGATAAAACAGTTGAAGTTCGGACGTACAGCGGCGTTTTCTGTGACAGCTTGCAGGCCATCTTCACAGAAGTAACCGGAATGTATACGCACCTGTAAGAACCACCGCCGGGCGGCCCAGCCGCCGCCCGGCTCCATCAAAAGAAGGGAAGGTAAAGCACAATGAAGATCGCGGAAAACTTTGATCAGTTCGTGGAGCGGGTTTCAGAAGCTGAAAGAACCGTTTTGAACAGCCCCGCCGGGCAGGCCCTTACAGAAGAACTTCTGCAAATGAAGCTGGCCCAAAATCCGAACATGACGGCGGAAGAATGGGCGCAAACCAAAAGTGAATTTATGACGTTTCTTTTCGCTATGTTCGTGAAGGAAACGCCGGAAGCAATGAAGGAACTGGGTGGCCACGTCTGGAACGCATTGCAGGAAGCCCCGTAACCCCCCCCAGGAACGCAAAGAAGCCCGCAGAAGGTAATTCCCCCTGCGGGCTTCCGTGTGTCCTGGCGCTGTCTATGGCCCGTCCTGCGGGCTTTTATGTGTTGTCGTGTTCCTGCTGGCCGTCCTGTGCCGTCTGCGGCGCGTTCTGCGCCCCTTCCGCCGCCGTGGCGGTATCTGTACCCCCTGCGGCTTCCGGCGCGTCCTTGGCGGCTTCCTGGGCCGCCTGGCCGCCCTCTACAATCACAACGTCAACGCCAGCCGCCGCGTCCGCCGTGGCCGCGTCTACCGTGCCCACTTTCAGCCCGGCTTCATCATAGGCGTTTACGCTGCCGTCCGGGTTCGGTTCCAGTGCCCCTTCCGGCACGTTGTCCGTGGCAACCGCCACGCCGGGCGCACCCGCCGCCGGGCCGGGCACGTTGATAACCACCGTGGACGCTTCCGCATACTTCCGCTGTCCGATCTCATAATAGCGGGCCGTGCTGGCCGCCTGTGCGGTTTCCTGCGGCTGCCGGGCTTCCGCCGCGCCCTTCATCATGTTTTCATATGCGGCCTGGGCAATGGCCCGCAGTTGGTCTTCTGTCACGTTCCACCCGGCTTCTTTGGCAACGGCTTTCAGCTGTTCCACAACCATTTCCATTTTTGCCGTGCCGCTGTCCTGCTTGCGGAACTCCCGCGCCCAGACAACGAACTTGTCAGCCCATGTGGCCAGCTGCCGCAGTTTGTCCGCAACGCTCTTGGGCACGTTCGGGAAAACGAACTTGCCCAGCAGGAAGCCGCCGATCGAGATCAGCAGAAGCACCGCGTTATAAATAA